>Ga0334900_1002809_pt1 | contig 14498 bp, 8 predicted proteins | sample GraSluR3_MG_2_FD_207231 | JGI IMG/M metagenome (GOLD analysis project Ga0334900, IMG submission 207231) | Sludge microbial communities from methane-producing bioreactor in Wageningen University, Netherlands - Granular Sludge_31_08-R3 | ecosystem: Engineered > Bioreactor > Anaerobic > Unclassified...
TGTCTGATGCGGATCTGCTTCTCTCCCACCACCGTCAAGTCGGGATGGCTGTTCAACAGATCCAAAGTCTCGTTGATGGTTCCGCCAAGGGTATTTTCCACCGGAACCATTCCATATTTCGCATCTCCGGCCATCACCGCTTCGAACACATCCGAAAAATGTCTGGAGGGAAGGGTTTTGGCCGTTTCATCGAATACCATTCTTATCGCTTGTTCACTATAGGCACCGGGCTCACCCTGAAAGGCGATCCTCAAGGTATCGTCCGGGGTGGAAAGGTGTGCATCGAAGATCTCACCACGATACCCGGAAGAGCGGGGAATCCTCTCCAGTGATTTTCCGACCACAGGGCAAAGAGCCTGGATATCGTGCATCAACTTGTCGAACTGTTGCGGATAAAGAGACTGTGGTCCATCGGAAAGCGCCTTGTCGGGATTGTTGTGGACCTCGACTATCAAACCACTGGCTCCGGCAGCCACAATGGACAGCGACATGGGAGCGACCATATCCCTAAGTCCGGTCGCATGGCTGGGGTCCGCCATCACAGGAAGATGGGTGAGTTTCTGCACCACAGGGATTGCACTGATATCCAAAGTATTTCTTGTCGCACGTTCATAGGTCCGGATACCCCTTTCACAAAGGATGATCTGATCGGTACCGGAGGCCATCAGGTATTCGGCGGCCATGAGCCACTCTTCGATGGTCGCCGACAATCCCCGTTTGAGAAGTACGGGACGTCCGGTACTCCCCACCTCCTTGAGCAACTCGAAGTTCTGCATGTTCCGCGCACCGATTTGGAACATGTCGATATAGTCCAGCATCATGTCGACATCGCGCGGACTCACGATCTCGGTGGTAACCGGCATATCGTAGGCTTCTCCGGCCTCCTTGAGATACTTGAGTCCCTCCTCCCCAAGTCCTTGGAATGCATAGGGACTGGTTCGGGGTTTGAATGCTCCACCGCGAAGTATGACCGCACCGGCATCGCGAACTTGGGAGGCGATCTCCATGATCTGCTGACGGCTTTCCACCGCACAGGGACCGGCGATGACCACGATCCGTTGCCCCCCCACCTTCACCTTGCCCACATTGACGATCGTATCCTCTTTCTTGAGTTCCCTCGATGCCAATTTGAACGGTTTCGAGATGGGAATGACATTGGCAACCCCCTCGAGAAGTGCCACCTCACGTATGTCGATGCGGTTGGTACCCACGGCTCCAAGAACCGTTTCCTCTTGACCGACAATTTCCTTCACCTTGAATCCTCGGCTCTTCAGGAAATCCTTTACTGCACTCTTTTGGGTATCGGTAATGTGTTGCGTAAGAATAATGATCATGGTAGGAGAAACCTAAATCTTTTGTCTTGGGCTGTCAAGCTGGACATCCCCTACAGTTGCCGCTCGCATCAGAAATTGGGTAGAATGGAGAAACTTTGGGGGAATCGATGGATTGGGATGCATTGTTCACACGCATGAAAGCGGCGGTAAGGAATTCGGAAGACGATCTGCCCTCGGTTTCCACCATCGCCGGAGAGGCTCCCGATCCCTTCAGGATTCTTGTATCGACAATCATCTCCCTAAGGACCAAGGATGCGGTCACCATTGCCGCATCAAGACGTCTTTTCGCCATCGCCGATACTCCACAACGGATGTTGGAACTTTCCTGTGGAACGATTGAGGATGCCATCTTCCCTGCGGGGTTCTACCGCAACAAAGCCAAGCACATACTGGAAATCTCCAGTATGCTGATGGAGAAATATGGAGGACAGGTTCCCTCCGATAGGGATGCTTTGCTGTCTCTACCCGGTGTTGGAGTCAAGACTGCGAACCTGACGTTGAACCTTGGCTTCGGAATCGATGCCATCTGTGTCGACACACATGTCCACAGGATATCCAATCGAATGGGATGGATTACCACAAAGACTCCCGAGGAGTCCGAGAAGGCCCTTGAGAAGGTGATGCCCAAACGATATTGGATTCCACTCAATGAACTGTTGGTGTCATTCGGTCAACGGATCTGCAAACCGATCTCTCCACTTTGCTCCCAGTGCCCCGTTCCAGACGTGTGCGAACGACGGAATGTAGTGAAGTCGAGATGAAAGTCAGTGGGAACCGAAAGTCGCCTCCACGACCTTCGCAACCGGTTCGGCCCTGCCTTGCGTGTAAAAATGAACCCCCGGAACCTTCGCTTCCAACAACCGGGAGACCTGCTCGATGCAGAAGTCGATTCCGATCCTCCTGATATCGGCTGCCGAGGTGCTCTCCTCGACAGCTTGAACGAGGGGAACCGGAAGATCCACTCGGAAGGTTTGGGGCAACAGATCGATATCGCGTTTCCTCTGGATCGGCTTGATGCCGGGAATGATGGGGACGTTGATTCGGGCCGCACGACAACGTTCCACGAATTCGAAAAACCGCTCATTGATGAAGAACATCTGCGTTACGATATATTCGGCACCGGAATCGATCTTTCTCTTCAACATCGCGATATCATGATCCATATTGGGAGCCTCGGCATGTTTCTCGGGGTACCCGGCCACTCCAATGCAGAAAGACGTGGGGGAAGGATCACGTAGGGTTGGATCGAGATATTCTCCCCTATTGGTGGCCGCAATCTGGGCAATCATTCCATCAGTATGGTCGTATCCCCCTTTCGCTGCTATGAAACGACGTTCCCCGTGGGGTGGATCGCCACGTAGTGCGAGGACATTCTCGATTCCGAGGAAGTTGAGCTCGACCAATTGATCCTCAAGCTGCTCCTTCGTTTGTCCTCCACAAATCAGATGGGGTACCACAGGAAGTCCATACCTATGTTGGATGGCGGCGGCGAGTCCTACGGTGCCGGGTCGTTTTCTCGTGGTCCTGCGTTCCACCAGTCCGTCGGGACGTTCCACGTAGATGACCTCCATCTGGTGGTTGGTGATGTTGATGTAGGCAGGGTGGAAGGGTAGCAAGGTTTCAATGGCGGTATTGATCGCCTCCATCGTATGGCCCTTCAGGGGAGGAAGCAATTCGAAGGTGAACAACGGCCCCTTCGCTGCCGCGATGATATCGGTGACTTTCATGATTCCTCCTTGATTGCAGTGGAAACATCCACCCGCATCGTACGCTCCACATCCTCTATCGAACGACCACTGTTCCTTACGTATGCTTCCATCTGGTCGATACCGATGGTCCCAAGGGTGAAGTAATCGCAATCTTCACCTGCGAAATAGAAGCCACATACCGTGGAGGCGGGACGCATGGCATACCCTTCGGTCAATTCTACACCTATTCGTGGTGTGGTTTCCAGCAGTGAGAACACCATGGCCTTCTGGGAATGGTCGGGTGCCGAGGGATACCCGATGGCCGGCCTGATGGTGTGTACTCCTTTGGTGTTCCACCATCCGAAGGACAATTGTCGCTCAAGATAGCCACTGAAGGCCTCCGCCAATCGATCCGCAACCATGGTGAGGAGAAGGGCACGATACTCGTCGCCCTCATTGGTGAACTTTTCCACCATCGCTTCGATTCCGATTCCTGCGGTAGCCACGAACATACCTAGTGTTTCGGGTTCGTCGTGACAAATATAATCGGCCAAAGAGCGGCACAATCCATCGCGCCCCGGGATTTGCATCCTGAGGAAATCGAATTGGTATTCCTTCCCATCTTTGGAAACAACCACAGAATTCGCACCACACCTCTTCGCAGGAAATATTCCGATGGTGGCACGAAACGCCTGCTCGAATACCGTCTTCACTTCATCAAAGCCGAGTAGTGCTTTTGCATCCGCTATGAGCTCGGACGCTTCCTCCGACTTGATCGGTACCCGCCAGCTGGCAGCCAACATGGACCAATTGATACTCGGCAGCAATTCATCGAGCGGTATATTGGTGAGGGTGTGAATTCCATATGAAGGGGGGAGTGGAGAACACGTTCTCTTGGTGAATTCGAGCTCTTCCGCTCTCTTGAGGGACAACACCTCAACAGGTTTCCCCTCGCGATAGGCTCTCCGTATGTCGTGATACCTTGCATTGACCTCGGAAGTATAGGCATCATGCTTGGAGGAGACCAGTTTCAAGGCAACGGAGACGGCATGGGAAGCATCGGTCGAGTGGAACACCTTCCTGGGATATTCGGGTTCCAATTTGAGGGCGGTGTGTTCTTCACTCGTGGTGGCTCCCCCCACCATGATGGGAATTGCCGATCCGGATTCGGCGAACAGCCGGCATACAGTGGCCATTTCAGAGAGCGAAGGGGTGATGAGTCCACTCAATCCCACTATGTCGGCATCGTTGGCAATCGCCGACTCAAGGATGTCCTCCGGTGGAACCATGACCCCCAAATCAATGATCTTGAAATTATTGCACTTCAACACAAGGGAAACGATGTTCTTCCCGATATCGTGGACATCTCCCTTCACCGTCGCCAGCACAATGGTTCCGGCCCCCTTCACTGGTGTATCGAGGGCTCCTTCCAAGCGGGGTTGCAGAATGTCCACAGCCTTCTTCATCACTCTGGCGGAACGCACCACCTGGGGAAGGAAAAGTTTCCCTTCTCCGAACAATGCCCCCACATGGGCCATTCCCTCCATCAGAGGCCCTTCGATGATGGCGACAGCCTCCATGTATGAGGCCTCCTGTAAATCCTTTGCGAGATGGGACTCGTCCCCAATGAGCAGTGCATGGGCCAAGCGTTCTTCCACGCCCAGATTTCTCCATTCGAGACCATTCGCAATCTGTCGAGGCGCACCGGAATAGTGCAGCGGTTCCATGGCCAGGGCAATCAAGCGTTCCCTTGCGAGCGAAGGATCTTCCCCATCGGCGAGAAGCGCATGGCTGATAATGGAGGCTGCTTGTGCGGGAACGGTCGTGGGATCAATGCGGGAAGCAGGGTTCACAATTGCCATATTCAATCCCGAATCAACTGCATAGTCCAAAAATATTGCATGCATCGCATCTCTCAGACCATTGTTTCCTCTAAATGAAAAGGAGAGGTTGCTGATTCCACCACTGATTGAAACCGCGGGGAATTGCGACCGTATCCACGCCACAGCACGTATGAAATCACTCGCATAGCGATCATGTGCTTCTATCCCGGTTGCAATGGCCAATACATTCGGATCAAAGACAATCGAAGCCTCGTCACATAATCCGGAACCGATGAGAAGGTGGTGGGCCCTTGCGGCGATTTGGCATTTGCGTTCGAAGGTATCGGCTTGCCCCTCTTCGTCGAACAGCATCACCACCATCGCTGCTCCCATTCTTCGGATGTAACTTGCTCGTTCCAGGAACTGTTGTTCCCCCTCCTTCAAACTGATGGAGTTGACGATTGCCCTACCCTGAACCTCCTTGAGCGCGGCTTCGACCACAGTCCAATCGGAAGAGTCGATCATGAAGGGAACACGTGCGATCTCGGGTTCCGCACCGGCCAGCCTCAGGAAAGTGACCATCGACGCCACCGGATCCAGCAACGGATCATCCATACAGATATCTATGATGGCTGCTCCTTGGTCGATCTGGTCGCGGGCGATCTTGAGGGCCTGGTCGAATTTACCTTCCCGTATCAGACGGGCAAATTTGCGCGATCCGGCCACATTGGTCCTTTCGCCTACAACAATGGGGAGATCCGTGGCACTCGATTGCAGTGGCTCAAGTCCACAAGAGCGAAGAGAGGGAACATATTGGGGAATTTCCCGTGGTCGTGCGGTTCGGGCCACCATTGAAAGGGCCGCGATATGGGAGTTGCGGGTCCCACAACAACCTCCCAATATATTCAGATGTCGCTTCTCCAGCTCAGGAAGCAGCAGTCTGGCCATATCTTCGGGGCTTTGCCTGTAGTTCCCTTCGTTGTCGGGAAACCCGGCATTTGGATGGGCGCTTGTCCTGAACGGGGAAATCTGTGCGAGTCGGTCGATCAGTGGCAACATCTCTTCAGGACCGGTGGAGCAGTTCACTCCCAGGGAAAATAGGGGATAGGGTGAAAGGGTATCCACAAGAGCCTCGAGCGTTTGTCCCGAGAGGGTTCTTCCACTCTTGTCGCTGAAGGTTGCCGAAACCATGATCGGGATCGTCTTCCCTTTTCTCTCCATCACCTCCAATGCCGATACTATCGCAGCCTTCGCAACCAAGGTATCGAATACCGTTTCCACCAAAAGCAGGTCGACACCGCCGTCGAGCAAAGCCTCGATCTGTTCAGTGTAGATCCTCACAAAATCATCGAATACGACATCCCTTTGGGAAGGATCGTCGACCGATGGGGAGAAGGACGCCGACTTACCGGTAGGGCCGATTACTCCGGCGATGAACGCAAACCGGTCTTCCTCCTCTTCTTCAATTGCTTCCACCGCGGCACGGGCGATTTCCACAGCCGCAAGATTGATATCATACACATGGTCTGCAAGATGGTACTCAGCAAGGGAGAAGGCATTCGCTCCGAAGGTATTCGTTTCAATGATGTCGGCTCCCGCCTTGAGGTAGGAGAGGTGGATATCGAAGACCACATCACTTCTTGTCAAATTGAGGAGCTCATTGCAACCCGGAGCTGGAGGCATCTCTCCAAATCGCACATCCTCTTCGGAAAGGGCCACACGTTGGATCTCGGTTCCCATGGCTCCATCGAGAACGAGAACCTTCTTCTCTGCCAGATCGATCAAATATTCGGCACGTGTCATGTATGGATCCCCCACATTGGTGATGTGGCGCAGTGTATCAATTGGAGTCGGTCTGCTCAAGAGTCAGCACGGGAATGAGATGATACGAGGGGACCTCATAGGGATGCGATGCCAACAATGCAGCCACTACTTCCGTGATACGATGTTCCCCAACCACCATCTCCACACGATACTCACCTACCGTTTCAACGGTACCCACCGTTCCTATTGCCGGCTCGGCTCCATCAAGGGGGAGGAATTGGCCGGTTCCCAACACTTGCCAACTGCATCTGGCATAATTGCCAATTTGCCCCGCCCCTGCAGCAAATACGGCATCCTTGACCGTCTCCACATGCGTCTTCGGCACATGGAACACCAACAGGTACATAACCACCTCCCCTTGCTGCCGATATGGCAAACCGTTTATCATGATGTCATCATGATACGTCTCATCGTCTTTCTTGGCAACAAAGGGGTACAGTACGCGAAGACACGACACAACAGCGGATGGCTGTTCCTCGAGTCGCTTCCATTGTTGCCACCCGAGGCCTCTTGGCAAGAGAAGTTCCATGGGAAATGGACCAAGGCCTCCCTATTCGATGTTCCCGTGCATCTGTTGAAACCGATGACCTACATGAATGCGAGCGGTTCCAGTGTAGGCTCCATGGCGAGGTACTTGTCATTTCCCTCCGATGGGATTCTGGTGGTCCATGATGATATCGAATTGGATTTCGGTACCTCGCGATTACAGTTCGGAGGAGGGCTTGCGGGACACAACGGTTTGAAATCGATCGCCAAGGAGTTGGGTTCCAAGGATTTCTTCCGTTTGAGAATCGGTATAGGACGACCAAGGGGTCTGGATGTCGCTTCTTTCGTATTGGGAAGATTCTCCGTTGAGGAGGAAGCGGAACTACCTTTCGTGTGGGAAGGAAGCGCCCGGATTCTCAATCATTGGATGAAGCAAGGATGTCCACAGAAGGGAGTACCGTCAACCTACACGCTGGGACTGCCGGGCAATTTCTGTTGACTCGTGGGTTCCGGGCGGCGATACTGGAACAGTGGTGTTAGTATGAATAAGACATGGACGACCAAGGGGGAAGTATGGCAGCCAGAGATTTTCGTATCGCACTCAAGACTCGTCGGGAAATCGATTATGAAGATCCGGTTTTCGCTAGTGAAGAGTATCTTGAAGGGATGTATGAACAGGCCAAAGCGATAGCCCACCACTACAACTCGGCTCAGAAGAAAATGGAAAACGAGGCTTTCGTCAGCGCGGCGAAACTCCATGCGACCGGGATACTCCATCTACTCTACCAGACTGTGGTTTCCCGTTATCTTACCGACCAAGACCACGACTTCTTCACTCGTTTGACTCCCCAAATCACCCGCAACCACTCCTGTCAGGATGTACTGGGGTTCTTTGCGCGCGAGTTTCCCTCTCCTCTGCTGAACAAGACCCGTCCCACAGCTCCGTTCCTCATGGAGGAGACCACGAGAGGATTCTTCATTCATCAAGTGATGTTGGAGAATCCCGCACTCTCCAAAGCAGCGAAACCTTTCATAAAACCGGATGGAATACGTTTCCCCCCGGCATCTATAGCCCTGACCGCCCTCATGGGCGGATATACCAAATCGGCTCCCGGAGTAGGCGATTACGATGAGGATCTGTTCTCTTTCCTCACGGGACCCGCCAAGGCCCACCCCGATTCACTCACTGCCCAAATTGGATATATCCTCAGAAAATGGAAGGACTTGATACCCGATACCTTGAAGACACATCTATTGCGGGCTGTCGATTATGTACAGGAAGAGGAAAAACCACGTTTCCAAGGTGGTGGTCCAGGTCCGATGGAAGTGGTTTCGTATGGATCGTTGGACATGGAGTACGAAGCCTATAGTTCCGACCGGAACTGGATGCCGAATGTCGTGTTGATCGCAAAAAGTACTCTTGTATGGTTGGACCAATTGTCCCGTTATTATGGCTACCCCATCGAAACCCTGGACAAGATTCCCGACCGGGAGCTTGACCTGCTCGCCGAGCGGGGATTCACCGGATTGTGGCTTATAGGATTGTGGGAAAGAAGCAATGCCTCCAAGAAGATCAAGAATCTCTGTGGCAATCCTGAAGCCGAAGCTTCGGCCTATTCCTTGAAGGGATATGATATCGCCACGTCCATAGGCGGTTGGTCCGCCTTGAAGCAATTGGACGAAAAATGCAAAGCCCGAGGCATTCGCCTTGCGAGCGATATGGTTCCCAACCACACCGGGTTGGATAGCGATTGGGCGCTCCATCACCCTGAATATTTCATCCATTCCCCTTTCCCCCCGTTCCCCTCCTATACCTACAATGGGGAGAATCTTTCTCCTGATCCAAGGATCGAGATCAAGATAGAAGACCACTATTTCGATCGCACCGATGCTGCGGTGACCTTCAGGCGAAGGGATTTGCATACACAAGAGACCACCTTTATCTTTCATGGCAATGATGGAACTTCCATGCCTTGGAACGATACTGCACAGCTGGATTTCCTCAATCAACATACAAGAGAGGCTGTCATACAACAGATCCTCCATGTGGCGAGAAATTTCCACATCATCCGATTCGATGCCGCGATGACTTTGGCGAAACGTCACATTCAAAGGTTGTGGTATCCTCGTCCCGGTAGTGGAGGAGACATTCCGGGCAGGGCCGAAGCGGGACTTTCCGATGAGGAGTTTGCCCGCATGATGCCCCAGGAGTTCTGGAGGGAGGTGGTGGACCGTGTCGCGAACGAGGTTCCCGACACACTTCTACTCGCCGAGGCCTTCTGGATGATGGAGGGATACTTCGTACGAACCTTGGGAATGCACAGGGTCTACAACAGTGCATTCATGAACATGCTCAAGAACCAAGAGAACAAAAAGTATATCGATACGATCAAGAATACGCTTGCCTTTGATCCCGAGATCCTCAAACGGTTCGTCAATTTCATGAACAACCCCGACGAAGAGACGGCCGTTGCCCAATTCGGCAATGGCGACAAATACTTCGGAGTTTGCACACTTCTCTCCACCATGCCCGGATTACCGATGTTCGGGCATGGACAGATCGAGGGCTTCAGGGAAAAATACGGAATGGAGTATCGCAGGGCATATTGGAACGAATTCCCCGACGATCACCTCGTGGCTGAGCATTATCGACGCATATTCCCCCTGTTGAAACTACGCCATGCCTTCAGTGGAGTCGACTTCTTCGATCTCTTCGATGTGGTGGATGGCCATTCTGCAGCCGAAGCGGTATTCGCATATGTGAATGGAACTCGGGACCGTCGAGCTTTGGTTCTTTACAACAACCGGTACGAACATTCCCAGGGGAGAATATTCACATCTGCTCCCAAACTGGTCAGGTTGCCGGATGGAGGCCGGGCGACCAGAACCCGATCGCTCGGAGAGAGTCTCGGTCTTACAGTCGGTGGAAGACGCTACATGTTGTATGAGAGTTTTCCCGATCGTCTCACCTATATCGTTCCTTCGATGACCATCTTCGACGAAGGACTTTGGGTCTCGTTGAATGGATATGAGACACGCATCATGCTCAATATTCGGGAAGTGGAGGATCATGACGGAACCTTCGACGCCTTGTATCACTTTTTGGAGGGGAAGGGTTCGGCCAATCTCGAAAGGGACCTTGCGGCGATTAGACTGCGTCCCGTCTTCCAGGCTTTGGACAATTTCCGTTCTCCCTTCATGGTGGATACGGTTCGTGACATCACCAACGGCAACAAGGTGAAGACAAAGGATATGAAGAAATTCCTGCTCATGGCGGGAGAATCCTATGCCAGAATTTCCGCACTCTATGAATCCTTGCCCAGTACCACCAGTGATATGATTCCTTCACCGGCAGGTGAGGTGCAACCCAAGGATTTGTTGAGGGAGGTGCAGACTCTCGTGGAATGTTTCGACAGGAGTCGCAAGGGCTCCCCGATCTACTTGGGTGGCAAGGTCATGGATGAATTGCCTTTGATTGTTCTGACGAGCCTGATCCTGAAATCGTTCCTACACCATGATACGGCCATGCATGAAGCGGGAGCCATCTATTCCAATCTCCTTATGGGAAAATTCTTCACCGATCATGTGCATGGGCTCGGTGTGGATGAGATGGGATTGGAGAACCTGCTTCGCAAGGCAATCTTCCTTGCCTTGGATATAAAGGAGGTGAAGTTGACGCTGAACGAATCTTCTCCAGATCCGAAACGCTGCCTTCAGCGGTTGTTCGATAGTCCCGAATTCAAACGTTCCGTCGAATTCAACGAGTACCAACAGGTCCAATGGTACAACAAGGAGGCTTTCCAGGATACCGTCTACCTATTGTCACTTGGTGCTTGCGTGCACAACGAAAATGATGTGTACGATTCCATTGGACGCCTTTTGAGTTCATGGCTGGAAGCCGATCTGAAGGCCGAATACAAGGTGGAAAACCTCTTGGGAGAAGTGAATTGACTTATGGAAAACGATAGGATACTGTTGCATATATGAAGACATGGATAACTTATCCGGCTGCAATTATCTTTGGGCTGGCATCGACTCTGCTCCTGCAGGATTGGCAACCGTATGTCGATTTTCTCGGAACAGTTGAACCGATTGCGAGGCAATTGGGCTTGTTCGTATTGTTTCCGGTCGTATTCTCACTCTTCACTGCAGCCGTTGCCTCTCTCCGTCGTTACAAGGAGACGGTGATCGTCTTCTCGTCCGCGATCTTCTGGGGACTGGTCAGCGCATTGTTGCTCAGCTTCATCGGAATGGGATTGGCAATCGTGTTACCCTTCCGGTTCTCACCAATTTCCGGTGCTGAAACTGTACTCCCCGAATTCTTCGACTTCTCATCCTTCTACAGAATGTTCATTGCTGAAAATGCATTCAACCAATTTTCATTGACCACCACATCACTATTGCCGTTGATCGTACTATCACTTGTGTTCGGGATCGCTTTGCGACCGGATCGGGAAGCAATACGACCCGCCTATGTTGTGGTGAACTCCTTCGCCGAGGCGATGATGCGGCTTGCCCGGATATTCACCGCTCTGGGAGCGGCACTGGTGCTGGTGATAAGCGCCAAGTGGTTCCTCGATTTCCCCATGTTCCCATTGTCACAGGGTAATCTTTGGTTTGGACTCGGCCTGCTGATAGCAGTGCTTGTCGCTGTATTGCTCGTTCTTCCGCTTCTCTTCGGACTTTCGACGTTGTTCCGTGGAGGCAATCCCTACAAGATACTGTTAGGCTCTCTGGGGGCCTTGCTTGCCGGAGGTTTTTCCGGAAGCCTTCTTTTCGCGACGACTCCCCTCCTTGCCATGAACCAACACAATTGTGGTGGGCACAAGAGGGTGGTCGGTATCGCCACACCACTACTAACCATTTTCGGAAGAGGCGGTAGTGCGATGGTGGCCAGTTACTCCATCATCATGATTCTCTCGGGAACCGGAACCAACCTTTCGTTCCAGACGATGATATTCATTGCACTCTTTTCGGCCCTCTTTTCATTCGCCTCAGCCTTCACACCTGGATTGGAGGTTGTCTTCATCATCGTATTTTCCATGGGCGGTATCACCGGGGATGGGATGTCGATCCTGCAGACCGGCATCATGGTCCTGCTGCCGTCACTTCAGATGGCTGGCCTCGTAACCGATGTTGCGGTCAACACCTTTGGAACCACCTTCGGTTCCAGGGTGGTATCTCCGGACGACAGGGTCACCATCGAAGACATGATGTAGGCGACATGAAGCAAAGAACGGTAAAGATAGCCTATATCATTTCCCATGGTGTATTGTCGCTTACCCTAATCCTTATGGTGCTGTACCTCATTGTTCGACATCTCATACCGACAAACCATACCCAGGGAACACCGCTTTCAGGATACCTTGTCCCTACGCTCCTCCATTTGGTGCTTTCTTTTGTTGGGATGATTCCCGCACTCTATCTTCCCGCCACGTCACGCAACGATATTGAACGAAAACTCATGCCGCCGATGTACATCACCATGACACTCATGGATATCCAAGTGTTGTTGCATCTCGAAATCATCGGAATTTTCGGGTATCTCGGTCCTACAGCAATAGCGAAGATCCATTTGTTCTCACTGTTGTTCTCTTCCCTCATGTTGCTGTTCATCGGAATGTTCCATCTTGGCATCAACACCAGCAGGATATTCCGCTACTCCCTCCTCGCTGCATTGGGTTGTGTCCTTTTCACGTTGTTCGTGCCGTTGCAGGTGGCCGTGTATCCTCTGGAAAGGTCTTTGTGGGTTACCGATGGAAAGTTTCTTCTGGTTCCGATTTTGCTGGGAGGCATCGCCATATTCAATTATGTGGCTTTGCTTTCACGCGAGAGGACGCAGTACACCGTGTTCCGCAGCGCAAGCCTTATGGCGATCACACTGGGAAATCTTCTCTATATCGATCCACATACCACATGGTTGGGGATTTTGCTTTTCGCCATCGGCATTGCAATGGGGATCCCCAAAGAACGTTTCAGCCAGATATGAGAAGGGCTCCCTCGGATCGACAATCCTTCGGAAGCCCTGTTCGGGACTATTTCATCACCACAATACTCTGGTCGTAATCCTCAGGAGGTTCGAATCCCATGAGATTCATGCAGGTGGCGGCTATCGAACTGATGCCCACACCTGCGCGTAACTTCGTTTCATATTCCCCATCATATGAAGGATCATAGATGATGAAGGGAACCGGGTTTAGGGAGTGGGAGGTTTTTCCCCTGGGAGAACCATCCTCCTTCCTACTCACCGAACCATCCTTGGCATGTTCGAACATATCGTCGGCGTTTCCATGGTCGGCGGTGAGCAGAAGAATTCCTCCTGCTTCCTCGACCGCCTTCTTCAATCGCCCCAGTTGAAGATCCATTCCTTCCATGGCACAGATAACCGCTTGATAGATTCCGGTATGACCCACCATGTCTCCATTGGGGTAATTGAGCTTGATGAAATCGTACTGTCCTTTCTTGAGCTCTTCAATGACACGGTCCGTGATCTCGGCACACTTCATCCAAGGTCGTTGTTCAAACGGAACATTGTCGGAAGGGATCTCCACATAGGTTTCCAGGTCGTTGCTGAATTTTCCCGATCTGTTTCCATTGAAGAAGTAGGTCACATGACCATATTTCTGGGTCTCACTGATCGAAAATTGTTTCACATCGCTCGCCACAAGATACTCTGCCATGGTCCTGTCGATCGAAGGAGGACTCACCAGATATTGGGAGGGAACATGCAGATCTCCATCATATTCCATCATTCCGGCGTATTCCACCTTCGGGTGGCGCTTCCTGTCGAACTCTTCCAACTGTTCGGCTTCGAAGGCCTTGGTGATCTCGAGTGCCCTGTCTCCTCGGAAGTTGAAAAGGATCACCGAATCACCATCCACAATCTCCCCCACCGGGGTATCGCCATCGGCAATCACGAAAGGAGGCAGATCCTGGTCGATCGCCTTGCTCTCCTTGCGCAAAGTCTCTATGGCTTCATGTGCCGAAGCGAATTTCCTTCCCTCACCAAGCACATGGGTTTCCCAACCCTTCCTTACCATATCCCAATTGGCATTGTACCTATCCATGGTGATCACCATACGGCCTCCACCACTGGCGATACGCGCATTGAACGAGTTGTCGTTCAAGGATGCAAGAAATTCCTCGAATGGATCGAAATATTCGAGTGCACTCAACTCTCCCACATCCCGGCCATCGAGAAGTGCATGGATACGCACACGGGAGACTCCGTCCTCCTTGGCTCTCGCAATCATTTTTCGCAGATTATCGATATGGGAATGCACATTCCCATCGGAAAGCAATCCTATGAAGTGGAGGGTGTTGTCGGTTCCCTTCACATTGGC
>Ga0334900_1002812_pt1 | contig 14475 bp, 18 predicted proteins | sample GraSluR3_MG_2_FD_207231 | JGI IMG/M metagenome (GOLD analysis project Ga0334900, IMG submission 207231) | Sludge microbial communities from methane-producing bioreactor in Wageningen University, Netherlands - Granular Sludge_31_08-R3 | ecosystem: Engineered > Bioreactor > Anaerobic >...
ATAAACACGACTCTGACTTTATATCCTATTTCTCAACTTGAACTACTAAAAGATTGCAATAACCCATTTGATCTTAAGCAGAAATTAGAAGAGTTTTTGATATTTGGTAGTTATCCAAAAGTGATCACCGCCAATAGTAGAAACGAAAAAATTAGACTTATTGAGGAATTAGTTGGTTCGTATATTCTTAAAGACATTTTATCTCTTGAAAAAATAAAAGGGTCAAAAATTATTCTTGATTTACTCAAATTATTAGCCTTTCAACTTGGCAATGAAGTATCTTTAGGCGAATTATCACGACAACTTTCTATCGATGGAAAAACAGTGAGAAGATATTTAGATTTGCTCGAAAAATCATTTATTATTACCCGCCTTGGTGGATTTAGTCGCAATTTACGTTCTGAAGTAACCGATAAAGCTAAATATTATTTTCTTGACAATGGTATTCGTAATGGGATAATTTCCCAGTTTAACAGTCTCGATACTCGAAATGATATTGGTCAATTATGGGAAAATTTTATATTTACAGAACGATTAAAAAAACGATCATATCAACATCTTTATGGACAATCATATTTTTGGAGAACATATGAACAACAAGAAATAGATCTTATCGAAGAAAGAGATGGAAAATTATTTGCTTATGAATATAAATGGGCAATAAAGCATAAAAACATGCAGGCACCAAAAAAATGGAGAGAATCTTACCCGGATCAAGAATCCTTTCAAGTGATAGATCCAGAAAATTATTTGGATTTTATTACCTAAACTCCTTAACCTTCCCGCAGCCCCCTTGCCACACTTACTTCTCCACCAAATCCTTGACCGAGTTAATTCTTTTGTTTTCTACTCTTGATAAAGAAGTCAAATAAGCATAAATAGTACCTAGATCACAAGATCTTTCACCCCAATCCCTGTTTGTTTCATTTTTAACTGCCTTAGTAGGGGAGATGACTGCCGAAAAATCAAAAGCAATTTCACCTTCTTCTTTTGCTCTAAGATAATACAAATTATCTTCATAGCATACTAATAAAATTTCATTTTTCTTATAATTACCACTAATATATTCACCTGGATTTAAATTAAATTCCCCACATTTATCAAAAATTGATTTTGATGTATCAATAAAAAAATTTATAGACTCCTCAGATTTTGAATCTTTTGGTAACTCAATACTATTCAAAAAACCACCAAACATTCCAGCCTCTTTACTTGGCATTATTTTCCTCCAACATACCAAGAAGGGTATTTATAATTTGTTGATAATATTTTTTATCTTTATAATCTTTTACTTCTTCACCCAAAACTACTATTTCGTCAGGTTTAAGCTCCGCAAGAAATTTATCTTTTACTTCACCGTCTTCATCCATACTTGTAATACACAAAGAATACTGCTTAACACCAGGAATAAACTCTCTTGTCAAAAAAATAGCTAAGCTATCATCATTATTCAACTCCACCCATCCATCGGAATTAAAATTCAAACCTTCACACCTTTTATAAATTTCTCCTGCTCCATTTTTTAAATCTTCTGCTTGTCTTTTGGACACCTGACTATCCCAATCTTTCCTGATTTGCATACCTCTTATAATACTTTCTAATGATTGTGATTGTGAAATTTCTTTACTCATAAATCGATTATATCAGATAGCTTTAAAATATCCATTTACTTACCAAATTTTCCATAACACAAAGGAGTATTCCTTTTCAAAATTGTCAAACACTTCTGAATATTTTCTATCTCTTCTGCTGTTGCCGCATCTTTTTTCCAATTGGGCAAAATAGTTGTCACTTTGCTTGACTCCAAAATCGCTGCAAAATAATAACGACCAATCATCTTTTCTTTGTTACTTAAATATAAATGATATCGTGCATCACTACGAACCCCTATTCTTGCCATAAACAACTTATAATCACCCTCAGTCGTATAATAATAATGAGAATCCTTCAAATTAAAATTCTGGCATCTATCAAAAACTTTTTTAGATTCACTAGCAAAATTATTAAAAACTTCTTTTCTCCTGATGGGGGTCAAAGCATCTTTTTTCAATTGATCAAAAAAGGCAGTATTTGAAATAGATTCTTTTGGCATCTTGGTTAATTATACCACCTAATTACTATAGTTCCTCTACTTTTGCATCACTAATTCCATCCTGCAAGGATCTAAAACCCTTGACAAAACCTCGCATAGAAATATGGCCATAAGTATCTCTATCTTTAATAATATCAATTGCATATCCATTTTGTCTTATTTCTCTACCCAATCCACGCATAGAATCTTTAAAAAATTCTTCAAAACCATCAAGTTTCTTGTCAAATCTTTCAGATTGTTCTTGAATAGCTTGGACAATTTTTGCATCAAAGCTTTCAGATTGTTCTTGAATAGCTTGGACAATTTTTGCATCAAAGCTTTCAGATTGTTCTTGAATAGCTTGGACAATTTTTGCATCAAAGCTTTCAGAATCTCTGTCTGGGTCACTGATTATTTCAGTATGTTTTTGAAATTCTGGATGCATGCTAATTTGCGATTGATTATCTTTACAATCACTACCAGAAGTTTTAATATTTTCTTTTGTCATCTTAGTTGATTATACCACCTCAATAATATACTTACCTAAAAACACTTCTTTTGACCATCACCAATCACAGTTTGTATACAATAATTATGATATAACCATCTTACTGTATCCTCTTTGTCACTACTTGAACTTGCAAAAATCTTTTTTATGTTTTTTAAAATCATTTTTTTTGATCTTTCATTAGCCTCTCCAGCACTTTTACCTTTCAATAATACCCTAACAATTAAATTAGAAGGTCGTAAATACAAACTAGCTAATTTATCATCCAAAGGATTGGTTAAACATATTTTAATTTATTGATTTATCAAATTGTATATCTTACCACTCACTAAATCTTTTAAAAAATTACTTTGAATTTCCATAATTTCTTTTCCTATTTCACTCTCATCCGAAACTTCTTTTAATAAATCATCCCTAGAAAAAGTATCATAATTACCAATCAAAAGCTCACTATCAACATCATATGTTTTAATCGTTTCCATGACAATTTTCTTAAGATCAGAATCAACTTTTTTCATATTTTTTTTAAAAAATCTAATTTGTCTAAAATATTTAACGCTTTAGTAGATAATTCAGTTCCGTTGTCTACTTCTATCTTTAAAACATTCCAACTTAAAGGTTTATCATCAACCACAACTGCCACATTATCCCTCACTGGTATCGGTAAATTTGCAAAAGTAATATTAAATCTTGACTTTAAATCAGCCATAAATAATTATAGCATGTCCCATCTTAATAATTTAATCAATTCCTCACCTTCCCACCGAAATGTAATTAAATCCCAAATAAATTATTTATTACATTTTTCTCTTATTTCTACCGTCGTCATCCATTCTGTTTCCCATTTATCCAAAACACAATATTCACTAAATTGACCCAACCAATCACTATAGGTACTTTTTCTCTCATAAATTAATGCAATTTTTTCATTAACATTCAACCTGGAGTTTTGATAAAATTTAGCACTTAGTTTAAAATATTCTGGCACTTCAGTTAAACTATAAGAAACCTTCTCTGGCATATAATTATATTTTTTACGCCCATACCACCAATATAAATACTGACTTGGATAATCATAAACTTCAGGAACATAGTTGTAAGCGCTAAAACCATCTCCTTCAACCTTTTCATAAACCCAATCAATATTTTTAATTAAATTAGCCATATTCTTTGGATCATCACTTTTACTATTATTAGTAAAATATCTACTCTGATCAATTATTGTAAAATAAAAACTTCTTATTAAAAAAACTATTAATAATATATAAAATATTTTTTTATACTTAATTATACTAACAACTGCTAATCCAAGTACAAAACAATACCAAACCCTAACTCCTTCCAAATACCACATTTTTAATTCATGGTGATAAATGACAGTATAATAAAACAATGCAAAAATAATAAAACTCAATAAAATTAAACCTAAATGTCTATATTTTTTATTAATCAAAATAATTAATATTGCTCCCAACAAAAGGATAAAACCTAACCCATAAGCCACCATAAATTGTCCCTCAAAATAAGATATTATAGTTTTCCAATGCATTACAAAAACCTTTTCTAAAGGAATTTTTTCACCCAAAACTTGATTAGTCCCATTAAGTGTTCCTAAAAACAACCTAGACATTCTAAAATTATGTTTAATCTCAAGAGCTATCTGAGGTAAAAACCAAGGCAATAATCCAATCAAATAATTTTTCAAAACATTTTTTTTTCTACTTAAAATTACCACCAAAATAGAAAAAGCCAAACACATACTCCCAAAAGCTGCTTCAAATTGAATTACCAATCCAGCACTAATACCAAAAATCAAAGCATTCTTCTTTGTCTTATTTTCCAAATAATTCCATAAAGATAAAAAATAAAAAACCACAAAATAAATCACTGAATTAGCATTCCAAAAATATCGAGTTACACCAAACAATTGAGGAGCCATTAAAAAAAATACAGAAATAAAAAAACCCAACAATACATTTCTTTTATAAAAAAATAAAAAAATTGCTAACCCTGCTAACAAAAACCAAAGAATATTCCAATAAACTAAAAATTGAGGATTCCCTTGACCAATCCAAACTACTGGCAAATTAAAATAATAATAATATGGACCCAAATTTAATCCTGTAATTGAGGTAGTTGGACCTGAAAGTTGAAAATCATAAAATCCTGCTATTACTCTTAAGTCCAACATATCCCTGGCTTGGTCATAAGTAAAAGGACTATTAAAATTTCTTACTTGTAAACACCTTATAAAACCAGAAATAAATAAAACTACTAAAAATAAAACTACTAAAAATTTCTTTTTAAAAGGCATAGACCAATTATACATTTTTCTACCTTCCTACCGAAATGTAATTAAATCCCATTTTTTCCATCTTATCCTTATTTAAAATATTCCTCCCATCAACCACATTAGCTTTTTTCATCAAAGATTTTATTTTATTCCAATCCAATTCTTTAAATTCTGGCCAATCTGTAGGAATAACTATTGCATCTTTACCTTTAAGCATCTTATAAACATCACTACAAAATTTTACTTCACTTGTAACTTCCTTCGCTTGTTTTTCTGCCACTGGGTCATAAGCCGATACTTCCGCCCCTCTATCTTGTAATTGTTTGATAATCGTTAAAGAAGGAGCTTCTCTCATATCATCAGTATGAGCTTTAAAAGCCACTCCCAAAAGAGCAATCTTTTTCTTATTTAAATCTTCTCCTAATAATCTTTGAATTTTAGAAATTACTGACTGTTTTTGAGCTTCATTAGTACTCTCCACCGCTTCCAAAATACTAAAACGAACATTATTTTCATGAGCAATTTGGATTAAACCCTTAACATCTTTGGGGAAACAACTACCACCATAACCAACTCCAGCATTCAAAAAAGCATATCGACCAATACGCTTATCCAATCTCATCCCCTCAGCCACCTCAGTTACATCTGCCCCAATCTGTTCGCAAATATTAGCAATAGAATTAATAAAAGAAATAGAAGTTGCCAAATAGGCATTAGAAGCATACTTAATCATCTCTGCTGTCTTAATATCAGTTACCAATTTAGGACAATCAAAATCTTGGTACAAAGATAACATTATTTTTTCTGCTTTTTTTGAATCTAGACCCAAAACAATTCTATCAGGATTCATAAAATCCCAAACCGCTGTTCCTTCTCTCAAAAATTCTGGATTTGATACCACATCAAAAAAACCATTGTAATACTTTTTGATAATTCTTGAAACCAAATCACCCGTTCCAATCGGCACTGTTGATTTGTTGATAATCACTTTATATTGATCAATAGATTGACCAATCTCTTCGGCTACTGCCTTAACATAATCCAAATTAACCGAACCATCGGGTAAAGACGGAGTCCCTACAGCAATAAAAATTATTTCATTTTCTTTTACTGCTTTCTTCGTATCAGTTGTAAAAAATAAATTTTTATTTTTGACATTCTTTTTGACTATCTCTTCTAGATCATCTTCAAAAATAGGGATAATTCCTTTTTTTAATCTCTCAATCTTTTCCTTATCAACATCAACACAAGTAACTTTAACACCCAAATCAGCCAAACAAGTTCCAGTTACCAAACCAACATAACCTGTTCCTACTACTGCTACTTTTTGATTTTTCATATAAAAATTATAACAAATCTAATTAAAAATAAAGAGAATAAAAATAAAATACCGTATTAATCATATCAAAATCAACTCATAATCATATCAAAATGATATGATTAACAATAAATAAAGAAATATTTATAGACCAATGCTTCTTTTCGGTCAATAATTACTTTCAATCTACAATCTAACCCCTATCTCCTATCTCCTAACTCCTATCTCCTAACTCCTCTTTTGATGCCAATTCCATGCCGTCTTAACTATTTCTTTAATATCAGTAAAAACCGGTTGCCAATTTAACTTCGCCTTAATCTTGTCACTACTCGCCACCAAAACCGCCGGATCACCCTCTCTCCTCTCTGTCTCCGTCACCTTAAAATCTTTACCCGTTACTTCTTTAACTGCCTCAATTACCTCTTTTACCGAAAATCCAACTCCATTACCCAAATTAAATTCATCACTTTCACCACCTTGGAGTAAATATTTTAAAGCTAAAATATGAGCTTGGGCCAAATCATTAACATGAATATAATCTCTAAGACAAGTCCCGTCTGGAGTCTCATAATCAGTCCCAAAAATCTTAATATCTTCTCTTTTGCCAATCGCCGCATCCAACACCAAAGGAATTAAGTGTGTTTCTGGACTATGAGCTTCACCAACTTCCGCCTCAATATCAGCTCCACTAGCATTAAAATATCTCAATTTTACTGACTTAAAATCATAAGCCTTGTCATAATCAGCCAAAATTTTTTCTACCATCAATTTGGTCATTCCATAAGGATTAATAGGGGATTGAGGATGTTTTTCGTCAATTGGAGTATATTGAGGATTGCCAAAAGTTGCCGCCGTTGAAGAAAAAATAAATTTTTTAACTCCCGCCTCCATCATCACTCTCAACAAATTAAAGGTATTAACCACATTATTATCATAATATTTCTGTGGATCTTTGACTGATTCACCCACTTCAATTGAACCAGCAAAATCCATAACTGCTTCAATTTTATTTTCTTGAAATACTTTTCTAATCTCCTCTATATTAGCCAAATCACCTTTTACAAATTTACCCCACTTTACCGCCCATTCATGACCACTAACTAAATTATCAAAAATTATTGTCTCAAATCCTTGTTTGTTTAATTGTTTGTTTGTATGTGAGCCAATATAACCAGCCCCACCAACTATTAGTATCATTGTTAATAAATTAATGGTTAATTATTAATTTTAACACTTTGTATTAAAGAATTTAACTCATCTCATTAACTTATTTAAAACAAAGTAGTCAAACCACCCAGCAATGAAGAAATCACTGTTATTATTCCTGAAAATGTCGATACTAACAAAATTTTCTCCGGACCTATCCCTAATTGTGAAAAGAAAAACAAAAACAATTGCTCTCTAGCTCCAAAACCAGCCACAGAAATCGGCAAGAGCAATATCAGAGAAATTATTGGCATAAAAACATAAACCGCTACAATTGGAAAAGGTACTCCTAAGAATCTTGCGTTAAACCATACTGGTAAAACTCCCAAAAATTGAATCAAAATAGAGTATAAAAATAATTTTACCAACAATCTTTTGTTTTCATTTTTCAACAAATCCATCACCCTGATTAATTTGTTGACATATTTAATTCTGCCAAAATATTTTTCAAAATTAAAAAAATAAATCATCAGATAAAAAGCAAAAACTGCCACACTTCCAATTCCAAAAACATAAAACAAGTAATTAGGAAAATCATATTTCAAAAACTTTGCCATTATCGCCGCTGCCAGAGCTACTGGGAAAAAAGAACTAGCTCCAATCACTCTATCAATTAATACCGAACCAGCAATCTTTAATTTACCCATATCCTTGTATCTTTTCATCAAAGGAAGCCATTTAACCATATCCACTGCCACTAATGAAGGGAAAAACAAACCATAAAAAGACCCCATGTAAGTACATTTGGTAAAAAACAAAACATCTCTAAAAGTTGGCTTTTTTAGCAAAACACTACTCCAACGATAATTAATCAAAAGAAAAGTACCAAAAGCATAGACAATATTCCAAATTACCAGCCATAAAGGAATTTTGATTAAATCTTTAATCAAAGCCGAAGTATCTACTTTAAGAAAAGCAAAATAAATCAATAAGGCCGAAAAAACTAATTTAAAAATGTGTTTCCAATATTTCCCCATTTACCATATAATACACTATGGACAAAAAAATGATTTTTTTAATTATCCTTGGTCTTATCTTTTTTTTCATTATCTTTTATTTTTATCGTCAACAAAGCAAAGATAAAAATTACATCAATTTAACTATTAACAATAAAACTTACAAATTAGAAACCGCCAAAACCGTTTTGGAAAGAAGTAGGGGACTCTCCAATCGCCAAGAACTTTGCGACAATTGTGGTATGATTTTCTTCGCCAAAAACGACTCTATCCAGCCTTTTTGGATGAAAAATACACTTATCCCTCTTGATATGATCTGGGTTAATAGTCGCGGTCAGGTAGTTGAAATCAAACAAGCCACTGTCGAAAATAACCCCAGCAAACCTCAAAATATCTATCGCAACTCCACCCCCGCCCAATATGTTATCGAGTTAAATTACCAAGAAACAGACAAGATAAATCTCAAAATTGGTGATACCATAGATATATCCAAACTTAATGAAAAATAAACAAAACAAAGAACCATCTTTTTCCATCATCATTCCCAACTATAATGGGGCTCATTTTATCCAACCTTGTCTAGAATCCCTAATCAAATCTCTGAAAGAAAGCAAAAATACTTACGAAATCATTATTATCGACAACGCCTCTGTAGATGATTCAATTTTAAAAATTAAAAAATTACAAAATTCATTAAAATCCACCAACTGGCGGATAGAAATTAATCAATCTAATAAGGGCTTTGCTCCCGCTGTCAATCAAGGCATAAAATTAGCTAAATACAAATATGTTGTTCTCTGCAACAATGATTTAACTGTCGACAAAAAATATTTTTCCCTCCTCACCAGTGCCATCAATACCCATCCCCAATACACTGCCTTTGTTGGCACTGTCTTAAACAAAGAAGGGACAAAATTTGAAAGCCAAGGATTAAAATTTTATTATTCTGGCAAATGCGACAATATTTTAAATCAACAACCCATTGTCCAAAGATTAATTGATAGAAAAGCACAAAAAATTTGGGGTGCTTCTGCTGCCCTAGTTACTTACAACAAAGAAATTATCCAAAAGATTGGTGCTTTTGATGAAGATTTTTTTGCCTATGAAGAAGATGTTGACTTAGCTCTTCGCCTTCACAAATTAAAATATCACACCCTTCTTATCCCTCAAGCCCTTTGCTACCACCTTGGTGGTGGAACTAGTGGAAAAATGGGCAATTTTAGACACAAAATGGATCTCAAAAATTGGATCTTTCTCATTATCAAAAACTATTCCCTCAAAGAAATTATCTTTAATTTTTTCGGCATTGTTGATCAACGCTTAAGAAATCTTTCTGGCCTCTTAAAAAATACCCCCGATGGTCAAAAGATAAACTCTCTCGCTTGGACCTATAAAGAAATAATTTCAAATATTCCCAAAATGATTAAAAAACGAAAAAACATTCAAAGTTTGTTAAAATAAACCATGATTATAGGTATTGACGTTTCTTCCATCCCTTACGGTACCGGCGTTAGCAATTACACCCTTAACCTGATAAAAAATTTAATCAAAATAGACAAAACAAACACCTATAAATTATTTTTTTCTTCTTTCCGACTTCCTTTACCAAAAGAAATAGAAACTTGTCGATCTCACAAAAATGTCCAGATTTATCATTTTAAATATCCTTTATCTTTTTTAAATTTTTTGTGGAACAAATTACACCTCATTCCTATCGAATGCTTCATTGGCAAATGTGATGTTTTTCACACTTCTGATTGGACTCAACCTCCCGCCATCAAAGCCAAATTAATCACCACGGTTCACGACCTTGTTCCTTTTTTGTTTCCTCAATGGTCTAGCCCAAAAATAATCAAAACTCATCGCCTCAAGATGAAAAAAGCTATCAAAAAATGCCATCAAATTATTTGCGTCTCTCAAAACACCAAAAATGATTTAATCAAAATTTTTCCCAAAGTAAAAACTGAAAAAATAAAAGTTATCTACGAAGCCGCCGAAGATAAATATGGTCAATTTCAAAAATTAGACAAAAAAAGTCAGCAAAAAAAATTAGAAATCATCAAAAAGCAATACGGACTCAATCATTTTCTTCTCTGCCAAGGCACTCGCGAACCTCGCAAAAATCTCAAAAGAGTTATTAAGGCCTTCTTAATGTTCAAACAAAAATATCCTACTTCAAAATACGAATTAGCTATTGGTGGTAAATACGGTTGGGGAGAGGATATCAAAAAATACAGAAACGGCTACATCAAGCTTTTGGGCTATATTCCCGAACAGCATATGGTCGCCCTTCATGCTTCTGCTCTCGCCTTGATTTATCCTAGTCTCTACGAAGGTTTTGGTCTCCCCATTGTTAAATCCATGAAAGTGGGTACTCCAGTAATTACCAGTAAAACTTCATCTATGAAAGAAATTGCCGGCAACGCCGCTATTTTTGTTAACCCAAAATCAACCAAAAGTATTTTTACTGCCATCGAAAAAATGTGCAAATCAAGTAGCACTCGAAACAATCTCGCCAAAAGAGCTATTAATCTTTCTCAAAAATTTTCCTGGACCCAAACCGCCCTCGAGACCTTAAATGTTTATAATAAAGTATGAAAGAACAACTAGTTGATCTCCACATCCACAGTAAATATTCATTTGACGGAATTTTGGAAATAGACGAATTATTAACCAAAGCAGAAAAAAATAAATTAAGCTATTTTTCTATTACTGACCACAACACCACAGATGCTTACAAAAATGATATTCCAAAATTTCAAAAAATATTTTCCGGAAAATTAATTCCAGGAGTTGAAATTAATGCCCATATTGATGGAATCCCTGTCGAAATATTGTCATACAATCACGACATAAATGGTATGGAAAAATATCTTCAAACATATTTTTCAGATGAAAAAAAGAGAGAAACCCATAAGAAAAAAATTGATTTTCTCTTTGCCAAAGCTGATGAATTAAAATTGGAATATGATAAAAATACTCCTGCAATAAATGATATTAAAATTTATCCTAGCATAACTTTTTTAAACGAAATAAAAAAATATCCAAACAACAAAAACAAAATTCCTCAAGAAGCTTGGGATGATCAAGGCATATTTTATCGACAATATTTTACTAATCCAGATAACGAATTTTGGTTTTTTGATATCTCAACTATTTATCCTGATTCAAATGAATTAATAAAAAAAATCCATCAATTAAATGGCTTTGCCTTTTTAGCTCATCCTTTTGAATACAATAACAAAAAAACAATTATCCTTCTTGACAAAGTTTCAAAACAAAAAATAGACGGTATTGAATGCTATCATCTCTCTTCTCAAAGAGAAAAAAATAAATTTTTAACAGATTATGCCTCAAGTCACAAATTGTCGATGTCTGGAGGTAGTGATTTTCATGGCACCTTTAAGGCAAGACTTAATATAATCGGTGATAAGGATATGTCTTTCAAAATAAGTCAAAATGTTATTACTAATTGGGCCAAAAATATATGAACATTGGCATTGATGGCAATGAAGCCAATACCAAAAACAAAGTCGGCGTTAGCCAGTATGCTTACCATGTTTTGTCAAAACTCCATCAGCTCGACAAAAAAAATAACTATTTTATTTATCTCAAAAATCCACCCAATCCTGACATGCCTCAAGCCAACTCTCGCTGGCAATACATAGTCTTTGGCCCTCAAAAATTTTGGACCCTCTTTGCTCTCCCTCTCAAACTTTTTAGTCAAAAAATTAAACTTGACCTTTTTTATTCACCCCACCACTATCTCCCTCTTTTTTGCCCTTGTCCCAGTATTGTTACTATCCATGATATCGGCTATCTCCAGTTTAAAGATCAATTTACCCCAAAAGATTTTTATCAACTCAAAAATTGGACCCAAAAATCAATTTCAAAATCAAATCATATCATTGCTGTTTCTAACTTTACCAAAGATGAAATTATCAAAACATATCACATTAAACCCACAAAAATTTCTATTGCCTACAACGGAGTTACTCCTCCGACCAAAATTAATTCACCCCAAATTTCCATAAAAAAACCTTATTTTCTTTATGTCGGCACCCTCAAACCCAACAAAAACATTCCCCATCTAATCACATCCTTTTCTAAAGCTCTAACACTCCAACGATCTAACGCTCCAATATTCTTAATAATCGCTGGCAAAAAAGGTTGGCTATATGATGATATTTTTGCTCAAGTCAAAAAATTAAAATTACAAAAAAAAGTTATCTTTACTGGATTTATCACCGAAAACGATAAATGGTATTTATACAAAAACGCTATCGCCACCGTCATTCCTTCACTTTATGAAGGTTTTGGTATCCCCGCTATCGAATCACAAAGCGTCGGTACTCCAGTGGTTGCTAGCACTATCCCTGTTTTTAAAGAAATCTTGGGTAACAGTGCTATCTTAACCAACAATTTAGTTCAAAGCCTAAGCTCACCAATTGATAAAAAATATTCAAAACTAGGTCTTCTCAATTCCCAAAAATTCACTTGGACTAATACCGCCAAATCAATATTAGAGGTATTCGCCAAGTATTAATTACTATATAATACTTTTATGAAAGACAAAATTATCAACCGTCTTAAAACTATTTGTCTTGAATTTTGGCTTTTAATTTTACGAATAGTTGGCTATATTCCTTCACACATGATTAGAAAATTATTTTACCTTGCCTCTGGTATCAAAATGAATTATTTTACTAGCACTATTCACATCGGTGCTAATTTTTTTAAACCAAACAATATCACTATTGGCCACGATACTATTATAGGTGACCACTGTTTTCTTGATGGACGCGCTTCTCTCAAAATCGGCAATCATGTCGGTATTGCTTCCCAAGTTTTGATTTACAACGATGAACACGATATTAATTCCCCTGATTATGGCAACTCTTTTGGTGCAGTAGAAATAGGGGATTATGTCTTTATTGGCCCTCGAGCTATTATTTTACCTGGAGTTAAAATTGGCCAAGGAGCCGTTATTGCCGCTGGTGCTATTGTTACCAAAGATATTCCTCCTTTTGAAATATGGGGAGGAGTCCCAGCCCAAAAAATATCTGACAGGAAAATCAAAAACCCCAGTTACAAACTTGGTCGTGCCATGCTCTTCCAATAATCATGATCAAAAAAATTCTATTCATATTAATTATACTTACCAACTTAGCCTTTTTACCTTACCTCCTCTCCCCAGTCAAACCACTTCCTGATTTACCCAACAGCGCCAAATCAAATCTACCTGGCGATACTGTCCAAATTTCAAATGTTTCTGCTTATTTTACCAACCTCTCTCGCACTGAAGTTATAAATTTTTACAAAGCCAATTACGGCGGTACCTTTAGGATAAAACTCAACCATCCTCCCGAAAAATCCAAAGAAATTTTTGTTGATACTATCCAAAGCTATTATCTTGAAGAATTTATTTTACCTTTCAAAGAATCCCTCTATATCAATGGTTTCGAATGGGAAAAAGATGTTTTTACTCATCCCGACAAAAGAATCAAAAATAAACTAATTTACGAAGATAAAGAATACAAATCAAAAATAACTATTCGTACTTTTCCCGCTTCCGTTCCCAAAAGATTAATTTCTTTTTATCTAACTCAGCTAAGTATTATTATAATTTTTTTGATTTACAAAAAAATATTTTTTACCACCCATGAATAATCCTATTCTTTCTATTATTATCGTTTCTTTCAATACAGCCAAGCTAACTCTTGATTGTATTCGCTCAATTATTGCCGACAAAGGACTCAAAGACATCCCCTACGAAATCATTGTCGTCGACAACGATTCCAAAGATGATTCAGTTTTAAAAATTAAAAATTTTAAAATTAAAAATTCATTAAAAATTAAAAATTTAAAATTTAAAATTATATGTAATTCTATAAATGCTGGTTTTGGCACCGCCAACAATCAAGGTGTTGCTATTGCCAAAGGTAACTACATCCTTCTTCTCAACTCTGACACTATTATTCTCCACTCAGCCATTAGCCAATCTCTCAATTGGTTAAGCGCCCATCCCGAAGCTTGTGCTTGTACCGCCCAACTTCTCAACAAAGACAAAACTATTCAAGCCTCAGGTGGCTATTTCCCCAATCTCTTAAATGTCTTTGCTTG
>Ga0334900_1002816_pt1 | contig 14453 bp, 13 predicted proteins | sample GraSluR3_MG_2_FD_207231 | JGI IMG/M metagenome (GOLD analysis project Ga0334900, IMG submission 207231) | Sludge microbial communities from methane-producing bioreactor in Wageningen University, Netherlands - Granular Sludge_31_08-R3 | ecosystem: Engineered > Bioreactor > Anaerobic >...
AGGCCAAAGCAGAAGTGATCGAGCCTCTGGGAGATGAGGTACTATTCTATCTGGTATGCGGCAAACATCAGATGGTTGCCAAATTAGATAGCCGTACCAAAGCCCAGGTAGGAGATGAGCTGGAACTTGCCATAGAGATGGAAGAAACTCATATCTTTGATGGAGAGACAGAAGAGACATTGGTTTAAGAAATATTTTAGAAGAATATAAATTTTGCATAGTTTTATTTGAAAAATCACCCTGCACAACTAAGGGTGATTTTTCAAATAGGATAACAAAAATATTGACATTCATTTAAAAGCATCAAGCAGGATATATAATTTAACATAAATAGTAATATAAAAAATAGTATTAAAATAAGGTTAGTTGTATAATTAGAAAAAAATCACTACCAAGCAAAAGGTAAGGAGAATAATATGAAATCGGAAATTTCCAGGTATTTTTTCCAAATGGTCAAAATAAACAGTGAATCAGGAGAAGAGCAGAATTTTTTACAGTTTCTAAGTGAACTATTTAAAAAAGAGCTTAATGCCCAAACTGTATTTGATAATTATGGTAATTTGATTATTAAGATAAAGGCGAAAAACAGTGACAAGAAAGAACCTATTTTGTTTTGTTGCCATGGCGATACAGTAAACCCCGGTAAGGAAATTGAACCTGAATTAAAAGATGGGATTATTTGTTCCAGGGGTGATACTGTTCTGGGAGCTGACGACAAAGCAGGCATAACAGAAATTTTAGTAGCCCTGAAGGAATCTTCCCAGCATCCACCAGTAGAGATCCTGATTACCAGGCAAGAAGAGATGGGTTTATCCGGTTCCTCTTGTCTAGATGAAAAATTAATCAGTGCAAAAAATGGTTATGTTATTGATACAGAGGCATTAGACGAGATAATTGTTGGAGGTCCTACCCGGATAGAAATAACAATTAAGGTTATTGGGAAGGCAGCCCATGCAGTAGAGCCGCAGAACGGTATATCAGCAATAGAAGTTGCAGCTAATGGCATATCTTTATTAAAAACAGGATGGATAGATCCTGAAACTACTGTCAATGTTGGGCTAATTGAAGGTGGCCATGTACTTAATGCTGTTCCTGAAAAAGCCACTATCCAAATTGAATGCCGTAGCCAGAAGCATCAGAAATGCCTGCAACAGAGCAATCTAATCAAGAAGACTTTTCAAACAGTGGCCAGAGCAAAAGGTGCAAAAGTTGAAATAGAAACAAATATGGGGATAAAAGCATATAGTATCTCTGAAAATGAAGATGTTGTCAAAGTAGCAAAAAAAGCCATTCAGTCAGCCGGCTTAAAACCACAAACAAAAATAATATGTGGTGGAACAGATGCCACTAACCTTAATGCAAAAGGAATAAAAACAGCAGTCCTGGGGACCGGGGGCAAACTACCCCATAGCAAGGATGAGAATATAGCAATCAAGGATATGGAAAAGGCTGTTGAAATATGTAAGGGGATATTAAAAGAGTACTCCTGATAGAATATTTATAACTATTAAGGTTAAAATTAGCAGAAAAGGGATTGATAGAATTACAGTTTATCGATCCCTTTTCTCTTTAGCCATTCTTCAAAACCACCTTTGTTATCAAAAAATTCTTTATCGAAATTTTCTTCCAGTTTTTTAATTTCTTCTGCAAGTTGGGGTTGATGTTCCAGTAATTCATTGATTTTTTTCTCAAAAGAAAGATTTTTTTTGGTTAAATCAGAGGTGTCAATATCCAGATCTAATAATTTAACCAGTTTTTCAGTCATAGTTTTAATTGCCTTGGGGTTTTCAGATTGAATATAAATGGGTATTTCAGCAACGAAGTTAATCATCTCAATACCTTTTTGTTTTGCCAGATGCGTTAAATAAGTAGTTATGCTGCCCGGGCCTTCATATACTGTAAATTTAATCCCATGATTTTTTACATCTTTTTTTAGTTCCTCCTTTGAGCAGTAACAGGAGGCCCTTATCCCCCTGGTATGGGGTGTAGCAGATGCGACGCTCCCGACAAAATAGATTCTTTTTAAGCCATAGATTTCCCCTAATTCCAGAATGTATTTTGCATAAGCATCCCAGTGTATATTAGGCTCTTTCCCTTTAAAAAGTATTAAATTGCTATCTTCGTGATAGTAAAATTCATTTTTAGGAAAAGAAAAATTCTTTAATATTCCTTTCTCAACTCTCACATCAGGGCGGAATTCGTCTGCTATTTCCATTGTACCTGGAAAATTGAATATATAAAAATGTTCCGGCTTTATTTCTGCAAATTTCACTGCCTTTAATTTATTTTTTATGTAATCAACAGTTCCGGTAGAGACATCTCCACCGTTCATCCATCCGGTAAAGCTGATAACCATCCTAACATTTTTTATTTTTGGTTGATGTTTTATAATTAATTGACTCACTATATACCCTCCAATGATTTTACATTATATTAACAATTATAAAACTATGATGCAAATTTATGGAATTGTGTAAAGAGAAAAATTATTTGCTTTCTGTCTTCATTTGGTGTTAAATTATTGTCATTGCAAATCAATCTATTCTCAATGAGAGGAAGTCCTATTTATGATTTTTGCACTTTTGAGAACTTTTCTGGTAATAATTGTTGGTACATTTAGCGGCTATTTATTTCAGAAAATTATTGACAAAAAAAATTGGATGAATTCAGAATCAAAAAAGAATGCCAGTATATTCTTGCAAAAATTATGTATGCTCTGGCTGATATCTATAACCTATATTGGAAGTTTATGGATTTTCGAGATAGAGAGTCTTACAAAGGTAATTAGTCTGCCCTTTGTGGGCGCAGTATCTACTATTATCGGGGGCTATTCTGCAGTTATTATTGCCAGGTACTATAAATACCAACATATAGATGTTGGCTCAATGTTTAGTTGTGGTTATTTTGCAAATAATGTTACCCTGGGAGGGATGATTTGTTTTTTCTTTCTGGGTGAACCCGGATATGCCCTGGTCCCTATTTTTACATTTTTTATACGTTTGCTTTATTATGGCCTTGGTTATCCTATTGCCCATATGTATGGAGATAGAACTATCGTACAGAAAGAAACAGCAGAAAAATTAATAGAAGTTATTAAGGATCCGTTTTTTTATGTGGGAATAGGCTCAGTCTTAATCGGTCTTTTGCTTAATCTAAGTTCACTCCAGCGTCCTGATATATATGCTACAATAAATGAAATACTTATTCCGCTAACTACATTCATCTTACTTTTTTCTGTTGGCCTTACCTTTAAATTAAGCAAAGTTTCCGGATATATTAAAGAGTGCCTACTGATATCACTGGTCAAATTTTTTATGGTACCGTCTGCTATTCTGATAATTTCCTTACTGCTTGGATATCAGCATATCAGTAATGGATTGCCTTTAAAAGTATCCCTGATATTATCAGCCATGCCGGTAGCCTTTAATTCTGTTATTGCTGCAAATATTTACAATTTAAATGTTGATTTAGTTAATTCCTGCTGGATATTTACTACATTTGCTATTTTACCTGTTTTACCTATCATATTATTTATTACAGGATTATTTTAATATTTTTTCTATTACAAGAATCATTTTTTTAAAAACCATTCCTGTATCCATATTAATAGCTTTTCATTACCAGATATTATATTGCTTAAATTGATTATGTATGTTAATATTTTTATATTGTTTGATATTGTCTGACAATATAACAAATATGACAAAATATGGTAAAAACTATGAATTTAAGTATTTTTAATAAAATCGAAACAAAGAAAATGTATATGAAAATAGTGGAACAGATCAGGGAACTAATCAAGGAGGGAAAACTAAAGCCGGGAGACAGACTCCCCCCTGAACAGGTGCTGGCAAAACAATTTGGTACGTCGAGGCCCTCAGTCAGAGAAGCCCTAAGCGCATTAGAAATATTAGGCATTATAGAGAGCCAGGGAGTTAGAGGAAATTTTATCAAAAATAGCAACCCTGCCTCTTCAATTTATGAACAGACAATTACAGAACTTCAAAATGAAGAAAGCCCTTTTGAACTATTGGAAGCTAGAAAAACAATTGAGCTGGAAATTGCCAGCCTTGCTGCAAGAAAGGCGAATGATGCCGATATCGATGAACTTGCCGCAATAATACAAAATATGAAAAAAATTGGCGGTGATGTTTCCAAAATAATGGTAATAGACAGGGAGTTTCATCTGAAGATAGCCAGCGCAACCCATAATAATTTTCTTTACTCAGTCATGTTAACAATGAATTGTTTATTGGAAGAAAAATTATGGGTAGCTATGAAAGAAAAATTATGCAGATTACCTGGATTTTATAAAAAATATATTAATGACCATAGTTTAATATTTGAAGCAATCAAAAACCGGGATAATAAAAAAGCAAGAGAAAAAATGTTGTTGCATTTATCCGGGATTGAAAAAGATATGCTGAAATAGAGTATATACAAAAAGAGTCCTTATATAATTATTTGTGTTAAAGTGAAAAAAATAATTTAAAAAACAGGGGAGGTATCTATGCCAGTTATTGATTCTAAAACAGGAAAAATTAAAGAAGAATTTACAATCGAAGAACTTATTGAAAAAGCAAAAGAAATGAGAGCCTATAATATGATTGCACTTACTGCCGCTGGCTCCGGTCATACCGGAGGAACTCTCTCTATTATGGATATCACCGCAGCCCTTTATCTAAAACACATAAAGCATGATCCGGCTAACCCACAGTGGCCAGAACGCGACCGGGTCTTTTGGTCGGCAGGACACAAAGCACCGGCAATTTATGTTGCCCTGGGTGTGGCTGGCTATTACTCTGTCGAGGATGTTGTTAAATTAAGGAAGCTCTGGTCAGGCTTCGAGGGACACCCCAATCGCCTTAAGGTGCCGGGTATGGAACTGTCCAGTGGCTCTTTAGGTCAGGGATTAGGAGTAGCAGTGGGCTGTGCCCTGAATGCAAAGCTAGAGAAGAAAAATTACAGGACCTATTGTATCTTAGGAGATGGCGAGCTTAATGAAGGGTCAGTATGGGAGTCGGTCATGTCTGCGGCTAACTATCAGCTGGATAATTTAATTGCCATAATTGATAGGAACAGATTACAGATTGACGGCTCTACCGAAGAGGTAATGAAGCTGGAAGATTTAGCTGAAAAATGGCAATCATTTGGCTGGCATGTTCTGGAAGTGGATGGCCATAACATGTCTGAGATATTAGATACCCTGGAAAAGGCCTCTCGCATAAAAGAAAAACCGATTGTCATTCTTGCCCATACCATCAAAGGTAAAGATGTATCCTTTGCAGAAAATGTGGTAGATTACCATGGTATTTGTCCCAAAGACGGTCTCACCGGGAATGAATCCCTGGAAAAGGCTTTAGAGGATATCAAGGCATCTGGTTTTGAACAAGAAAAGGTTAATTTGCTTTATCAAAAGGCCTGTAATTACCAGGAAGAAGTGAATCAGAAAGTGGCACAAGCTATGCCTAAATTCACTAAAGATTATTGGTGGAACTCGAGCAAAAATATGAAGGTGGAGATGATTCCTACCAGGAATGGTTTTGGAGATGCCATTGAATCTCTGGGCGAATCCCCGGATGTTGTTGCCCTGGGTGCAGACATTACCAGCTCTATCAGGATGGACAAGTTCTTTAAGAATCATCCTGAAAGAAAAGAACGCTTCTTTCAAATGGGAGTAGCCGAACAGAATATGACCCTGGTTGCCGCCGGTTTTGCCAAAGAAGGCAAAAAAGCCTTTATCGGTTCCTACGGTGTTTTTGTAACCGGTAGAAACTGGGACCAGATCAGAACCACCCTCTGCTACAATAATTTTAATGTCAAGATTGCCAATGCCCACGGAGGTTTATCAGTTGGCCCTGATGGTGCGACACATCAGGCATTAGAGGAGATCAGCAACATGTATTATCTTCCCAATATGCATATTGTTGTGCCCTCTGATTCAAAAGAGACAGAAAAGGGTACCAAAGCAGCAACTGAAATCCAGGGACCTGCTGTTATTCGTTATGCCAGGGAGGCCACCCCGGTAATTACCAAAGATGATACCCCCTTTCATTTCGGCACCGCCAATGTTATTCGCTTTAGAGGAGAAAAAGAAAATTTTATAGATGCCTTTGAAACAGTGTTAAGCCCAAAATATAAATCTGAAGAAGAGGATATTGCTATCATTGCCTGTGGCCCTATGGTGGCAGAGGCCATGCGCGCAGCCTATATTTTAAAAAAAGAATACAACCTGGAAACAAGAGTAGTAAATATTCATACTGTAAAACCTATCGATAAAGAAGCAATCCTCAAGACCGTAGATGAAGTGGGAGTAATTCTAACCGCTGAAGAGCACCAAAAGGGAGGTTTTGGAAACATAGTTGCCGGAGTTATTGCCGAAGGTAAAAAGTTCAATACTCCTTTTGTTTTTGAAATGATAGGTGTTAATGACGAGTTTGGCCTGTCCGGCGCCCCCTGGGAACTCTTAAAAGTATTCGGTTTAACTGCAGAGCATATTGCTAAAAAAGCCAAAGAGTTGTATGGTAAAAGGTAGTTTGTAAACTTTTAAAATAGAGGGTTAAGATATGGAAGTATTATGTATTGGTGATGTAATGATACCTGGAAGCCAGTTTCATCAAGCTGCAGAAAAATTAAAGATTAAAAATAAGAATATTGAGAGTAATGATTGGGAGACTAATTGGGGTAAACTTCAGGATCGCCGTTTAATTATTGAAAAACAAGGACCGGGTGCGGAACCAGTAGTAAGTAAGATATCAAATGCAAGAAAGAACACCGAAATGTTACTGGTATTATTTTGTCCGGTTTCCAAAGAAGCCATTCAATCATTGCCCGAACTAAGGCTGATTGGTGCCTCAAGGGCAGGACTGGAGAATGTGGATGTTAAATTTGCTACAGAAAGAGGAATTATAGTACATAATATTAAAGGTCGCAACGCCCACGCTGTTTCTGATTTTACTGTAGGCATGATATTGGCAGAAGCCCGTAATATTGCCAGAGGTTTTCATTTCATAAAAAATGGAATCTGGCAAAAGAATTATGTTAATTCGGAAATGATACCCGAATTACCGGAAAAAACAATAGGTTTAATTGGTTTTGGATATATCGGTCAATTAGTGGCAAAAAAGATTGAGGGATTTGGGGTTAATATTTTAGTTTATGACCCCTTTGTTACAGAAGATACTGCAAAACAGTATAAAGTAAAAAAAGTTAGCCTGGAAAGCCTGTTAATTGAATCTGATTTTATTTCTTTGCATGCCAGGCTAAGCGAGGAAACAAAAAATATTATTGGAGAAAAAGAACTCTCTTTAATGAAAAAAACAGCTTATCTTATTAATACAGCCAGAGCCGGACTGATTGATGAAAAAGCTCTTTTTAAAGCTCTCAACGAAAAAAATATTGCAGGTGCAGCTTTAGATGTCTTCTGGCAGGAGCCAATAGGTGAAGATAGCCAGTGGCTGACTCTGGACAATGTTACCCTGACACCCCACATAGCCGGTACGACTAGAGAAGCATTGTCAAAATCTCCCTATTTGTTAATTGAGGATATTAATAAACTGTTGTCTGATAAAAATCCCCAATTCATTGTTAATCCCGAAGTATTAAAAAATAGGGAAATCAGGGATTGGCTCGATAGGGTAAGAAAAAATCTAATAGAATAAATATTATTTAAAAATGGAAAAGTTAATATTAAGCATTGATATCGGAACTACAGGATGCCGTGCTGTTCTTTTTAATGTAAAAGGGCAGATGCTCAAAAAAACATACCAGGAATATGAGAGCATTTACCTCTCAGCCCGTTGGATAGATCATGACCCTTATACCTGGCTGCAGGCTGCCCAAAAGACTGTAAAAACGATTATCGGCAATCTGAGCTATTCGACATCCAGCATTTCAGCAATTGCTGTTACCTCTCAAAGGGCAACTTTTATTCCAGTAGACGGAGATGGTATACCTCTTGATAATGCAATATTATGGCAGGATAAAAGGTCAATCAATGAAAGCGATTTAATTAGTAAAAATATTGGTTCTGATGAGATTTACCATATTACCGGCTTGAGGGTTGACCCTTATTTTACATTACCAAAATTAATCTGGTTAAAGAAAAATAAGCCTGAAGTTTATCAGAATGCCAGATATTTCCTTATGGTTCAGGATTATATCATATACCACCTTACAGGTGAATTTAAGTCAGACTGGACACAGGCTTCCCGTACCATGCTTTTCAATATAGAAAAATTTGAATGGGATTACCGCATTTTTAAAAGTTTTGAAATTGATTCTCAAAAATTCCCAACTGCTGTTAAATCGGGTACAATTATAGGTAAAACCAATAAAAAGGCTGCCACAGATTTTGGATTACCTGAAGGAATACCGGTTGTTGCGGCCGGTGGTGACCAGCAGTGTGCAGCTGTTGGTTTAGGTGTAATCGAACCAGGCCTTATTGAAGTAAACACCGGTTCCGGTTCGTTTGTATTATCAAATAGCAATAAGTCAGTTAGAGATAAAAAGAAAAGGCTTATTTGCAGTGCTTCGGCAGTAGCCGGTGACTGGGTATTGGAAGCAGGTATCTTTACTACAGGTTTAATATACAGATGGTTTAAGAATAATTTTTGTAGGGATATCTCAATCAATGAATTAGAAGCAAAAAAGAATATTTACCAAACACTGGATTTAGAAGCACAAAAAGAGCCACCAGGAGCTAATGGTTTGCTTTTAATCCCTCACTTTGCAGCAGCAGCTGCTCCCTATTGGAATCCTGAATCCAGGGGAGTGCTATTTGGGTTATCGTTAGGTCATAGCCGCTCCTCGATTGCCCGGGCAATACTGGAGGGGATTTCCTTTGAAATACAAAAAAATATTAAACTGATTGAAGAATGTACCGAAGAAATCAAAGAAGTCAGAATAAGTGGCGGCGCCTCTGTCTCCGGTATATTTAACCAGATACAGGCTGATATTTACGGCAAGGAAGTTGTCAGGACATTATGCGGAGAGGCCTCAGCCCTGGGTGCAGCTATTATTGCTGCTGATGCAGTCAATATATATTCTGATTTAAAGGCTGCAGTTAAGCGCATGGTATTTATTGCCAATGAAAGCAGGAAAATACCAAATCCGGAAAATAGAAGAAAGTATAGAGAGCTTTCTGTACTACATGATTCTATTTATGATTGCCTTAACAAAGAAAATATATACAAAAAAATGGAAGACATAATGACAAAAAGTCCTTAAAATGTATTTTACGAATAAATTTCCACAAAAAAAATTAGCAGACAAAGCTTTGACAATATTCTTTTTCAATGGTAATATTCATTTGTATTCTGCCAGAAATTACGGAAATTTCCTGAAAAAATCAAGGCTAAACATAATATGAAGGTTAAATTAATAATCTATTCCAAACTTAAAGATTATGTAGAAGGTTATGGGGATAATGATGGGATTATCAAAGAAGTATCCCATCATAAATCAATTAGGAAATTTTTAGAAGAAACCATTGAACATCCCCGGGCAATGGATGCTATCAGTATGGTAATTGTAAATGATACGGTAGTTCCCTTTAATCAGCTGGAGCGTAATTTACAGGATAAAGATATAATCAAAGTATATCCGCCCATGGGTGGTGGTTAATTATGCTACAAGAAGGTGCAAAAATGTTATTAAACGAAAACAAAGAACAAAAAAATTCTGACATATTCCGAAAGAATTATCAGCTTATGGCTATAGATATTGATGGAACTCTACTGGATAATCAGAGCAAAATAAGAAAAGCGACCTGTGATGCACTGCAGAGGATGAAAGAGCATGGTATTACAGTTACTTTTGCCACCGGACGGTTTTATCCGGATGCCTTTTATTTTGCCAGAATGCTTGGTTTTTCCTGTCCCATGATCCTCTTGCATGGTGCACTTATTCAATCGCAGGATGGTAAAATTATCAAAAAACACGAGTTGCCTCCCGATTCTGTTCCGGCTTTGATAGATATAGCTAAAAAAGAAAAAATACCCTATCAAATATTCCATGAAGACTGGCTGGTAATGGAAAAAAAGACAAAATGGAACGATATTTATCTAAGTTTTTCTGAAATTAAACCTGTTATTGTACCGGATATAAATGAATACCTTAAAAATCAGAAGAGCCCTTTCTCCTTTATTTTTTTAGGCAACCAACAAAGATTGGCCAGACTAAAAAGAATCATAGAAGAAAAGTTGGGTGACTCTATAGCTATTGCCTGTGCGCACCCAAATCTTCTGGAAATAATTGCTCCCAATGTATCCAAGGGAACTGCCTTACAGGAGCTTGCTGCCATGAAAAATATTCTTCTGTCACAGACTATTGCAATTGGGGACAGTTACAATGATATCCAGATGCTAAAAATAGCCGGATTGGGAGTGGCTATGGGAAACGCACCACAGGAAGTTAAAGCTGTAGCTGATTATATTACAAAAGATAATGATAATGATGGTATCGCTTATTTTGTCTCTAAATACCTTGCACATCACGGTAATTAATAATTAACAAAATAACACCCCTTTTTTAATTAACTCTATTTTTATTTCTCAATAGATTTTCTTTTCTATAGCCAGCCTGTTTGTGATATGATAATTAGAGATAAAAATAAAATTCTATTTACTATTGTTTCTAACCCTATACCCAAATTATTATTTATAAAAAAAGGAATAAAAATGATATGGAACAAAAAATAGAGAAAGCAACACTGGCCGGAGGCTGTTTCTGGTGCCTGGAGGCCATTTATAAAAAGATAAAAGGTGTTACAGAAGCAATTCCCGGATATAGCGGCGGCCATACAAAAAATCCTGCTTATGAGCAGGTTTGTGCTGATACTACCGGACATGCCGAGGTAATTCAGATTACCTTCGAGCCTGAGATTATTTCCTATGCAGAGATATTAAATATATTCTGGCAAATTCACAATCCCACAACTCTAAACCGGCAGGGTTATGATATAGGTTCCCAGTACCGCTCAGCCATTTTTTATCATAATGAAAAGCAGAAAGAGATTGCCGAAAAGCTCAAAAAGGATTTGCAGGATGCCAGCATCTGGCCAGACCCGATTGTAACTGAAATTATTCCTCTAAAAGAATTTTACCCGGCCGAAGAATATCACAGGAATTATTTGCAGAATCATCCAGAAAATAATTATTGTCAGATGGTTGTAATTCCAAAAGTATTAAAATTTATGAAGAAATTCCAGGATTATCTCAAAAAAAATAACCAAAAGAATAAATAGTGAAAGGAGATAAAATCAATGAATCAAAAACAGGAAATGATTAATAATAACCTCAGGATGCCTTTTTTATTCCTTGCACTTTCAATAATTATTGCCGCCCTGGTCTTTGGATTCTTTTTTTACCAGACCCGTGCCAGTCGGGACTATGTGCAGGTAGTTGGGGCAGCAACTGAAGGTTTTGAATCTGATATTGTCAAGTGGAATGTTACCTTTGAAGAGAATACAGACCTGGTAAATATGCGGGATGGATACCGAAATATTCAGCAAAAGAGAGACCGTTTAATCAGAATTTTAAATGAAAAAGGGATTTTAGAAGAAGATATTAATATTAACCCCATTACTACCCAGAAGCGATGGGATAGAAATGGAGAGGTAGTCGGTTATTCCCTAAATCAGTCATTGTTCATTATTTCCACTGAAGTTGAAGAGATAGAAACCCTGGCTTTGAATCCTGATGAACTTTTAGACCAGAATATATTTTTCCAGGTCTCATCTTTAGAATATTTCTACTCTGGAATAGATAATCTAAAAAAAGATTTACTTGCTCTTGCTACCCGCAATGCCCGGGAAAGAGCAGAAAAGATTTTACAGGAAAGCGGACATCAACCTGGTAAAATGATATGGTCACAGGCCGGTGTTTTTCAGATAATCGAACCATATTCCACCGAAGTGCAAAGCTATGGCATGTATAATACGTCATCCCGTAAGAAAGAAATTAAAGTAACTGTACATGCCCAATTTCTGGCCCAATAATAAAAAAGAGATTCAGGAGAAAGTGAGCAGATTATTATGAGTCAACCAAAATATGTAGTTTCCATCAGGCATGATAAGCCTATTTCAGAAATGATTCACTCAGCATTTGAAGATCTGGGCGGTCTTCATCATATTATTCCGTCCGGAAAAAGAATTTTAATCAAACCGAATTTGGTAGTCGCGAAAAAAAATGATACCGGTGCCACTACTAACCCGCAGATCATCGAGGCACTGATTCAGGAAGTTCTACAGACTCAACCAGTAGAAGTTGCCCTTGGCGAAAGCTCGGAAGTAGGCGAAAACACCATGAGGGGATTTAAAATAACCGGGATGGATGCAATTGCCAGGCGCTATGGAGTTAAGGTCATTGACTTTAAGCGGGATCCCCATATCACAAAAGAAGTTCCCGGAGGCAGGGAGATTCGTGATATTACAATACCTGCAACCCTCTTTGAATATGATTATCTGATTAATGTGCCGGTTCTAAAAATTCATTGCCAGACAACCGTAACCATTGGAATGAAAAACCTTAAAGGATGCATCCATGATAAGGAGAAGCACCGTTTTCATCGCCTTAATCTTAATCAGTGTATTGTAGATTTAAATACCGTAATCCAGCCGGATTTAACGGTTGTAGATGCAACCACCTGTTCTCTCCAGTGGGAACTAGGAGGAGACCCGGTCAGGCTGGATACTATTCTCATGGGACAGAATGTGCTGGCAGTAGATATGATTGCCGCTTCATTATTAGGTTATAGTGTTAAAGATGTTCCTCATCTTGAGATAGCCAGCCGTTCCGGACTTGGCCCCACTTCCATAGAGGAAATTGCAATAAGCAACCCTCTGGATAAACAGGCGAGCGAAGAGATTCTCAGCACCACCCAGAAAAAATCTCCCCAGTACCGCTTAAACGAACTAAAAGTAGTTGAAAAGGGAACCTGTACCTCCTGCAAAGGGGCATTAATTGCTGCGATGCGCAGGTTGTACCTGGAAGGTTACTCTCCCAGGTGTCATCTGGTAATGGGACAATTAGCGCAGGAAGAAAAGGAAAAGCTGGAAAAGATACAAAAAGATAGCCTTCCGGTGATTGCAATTGGTAAATGCGGGATAAAAATCCTGGGAGGTGATTCAAATACCAATATTAAAGGCTGTCCAGCTAAAGCAGAGGAAATATATCGGGGATTAAAGGAATTTTCATAGATAAACCATAAACAAAAAAGGAGCCTTTAATGGATAAGTATATCCAAAAACATGCCAGCGTACTGTTAAATTATTCTTTAAATCTAAAAAAAGATGAAAAGATTTTTATTATGGGGCAACGCATAAGTTTTCCCCTCATGAAAGAACTCTATCGACAAGCAATTATCCTCGGGGCTTTTCCCGAGTGTCGATTCACTGATGACGAACTTCAGGAAATTATTTTTAAAAATGGAAACGATGAGCAGTTAAAGTATGTTCCCGAAAGCTTAAAACTCAGCTACGAGAAATCAGATGCCCTGCTTACTGTTTGGGGAAGTGCCAACACCCGGATATTTTCCGATATTATGCCAGAAAAAATCAAAAAGGCATCCCGGGGAAAAAGACCACTGCTCGATATTCTCTTTCAGAGAATTGCCCGGGGAGAAGCCCGCTGGTGTGGTACCCTTTTTCCAACTAGGGCCATTGCCCAGGAAGCCAGCATGTCCTTAGAAGATTTTCAGGAGTTTGCCCGTCACGCTGGCTTTTTAAATGAAGATGACCCTATTGCCCACTGGCAGGAAATAAACCGTCAACAGGAAAAAATCTGCCGGTACTTAAACAAAAAATCAACCATAAGAATTGTAGCCCGGGATACAGATATCAGCCTATCTATAAAAGACAGGAAATGGATTAATTGTTCCGGTAAGGAGAATTTTCCCGATGGAGAAGTATTTACCTGCCCTGTGGAGGACTCAGCACAAGGACATATTCGTTTCAGTTTTCCGGCAATTTATGAAGGCAGAGAGGTTGAGGATATCCGGCTTACACTGGAAAAGGGGAAAATTGTAAAAGCTACAGCCGGCCGGGGAGAAGACCTTCTTAATGAAGTATTAAGAACCGATGAAGGCTCAAATTTTCTGGGAGAAGTTGCTATTGGTACCAATTATCATATTCAGAGATTTTCCCGGGATATTCTCTTTGATGAAAAGATTGGCGGAACATGTCATGTAGCTGTTGGCAGATCATTTCCCGAAGCAGGTGGGAAAAATGAATCAGCCATCCACTGGGATATGCTCTGTGACATGAAAAACGGAGGCAGGATCTTTGTCGATGAACTACTTATCTACCAGGATGGTAAATTTATAATAGAATTCTGATTATATTACCATTAAATTATTATAATAATGGGGGCCAGGTAAAATGAAAGAAAAATATAATAAAGTTTACCAATTCAGAATTAAATTAGAACATATCGAACCCGAGATCTGGAGGGTGA
>Ga0334900_1002821_pt1 | contig 14437 bp, 14 predicted proteins | sample GraSluR3_MG_2_FD_207231 | JGI IMG/M metagenome (GOLD analysis project Ga0334900, IMG submission 207231) | Sludge microbial communities from methane-producing bioreactor in Wageningen University, Netherlands - Granular Sludge_31_08-R3 | ecosystem: Engineered > Bioreactor > Anaerobic >...
TGACCTGTTCTCAGCCCTTTCAATCTCCTTCACTGTGATCGCCGAGGCGAAGGGAGCATATACCAAGGCCCTGTATCCCCAACAAGCTAGCCAGTTTGATATCGGCGTGTCCTCGAATCCATATGCGAATGTCCATGCGAACACGTTCCATGGGAATCTGCAAGGGAGCGTAAGTGGAAATGTGAGCGGCAACGTCACCGGTAATGTGACGGGAAATGTGAATGTACAAGGCACCACCAACAAGGTGTGGGGGGCCGTATGGAACTAGGAGGAACAACCATGCAATGCAATGAATGTGGACGGCAGCTGACCAAGCTGCCCTTCATCTTGGACGACAGTGAGATCGCCGACATGCAACTGGCGATCGATAAGATCAATACCGCACAGACCGCCCTGAAGGCTGAGGTGTACGCATCCTACCGATTTGAGCAGGACAGGGACATCTACCCCGGGGGGGAGCTTCTGGTGATCAACGGCGAGTGCTTTGCACATGAGGCTTCGTGATGGGAACCTATAATGATATCAGAAGCCGCTTCGAGGCGATCCAGGAGGCCTTCCGCGTCAACGGCTACCAGCGTTATGACAACTATTATGTGTTCAGCCCTCCTGCTGGCTTCGCCATCGGCCTTCCCATGAAGGCTTCGGACATGAACAGCATGAAGGATACGCTGCAAGGGGGCACGCGAGCGCTTTTGTACACCACCTACCCCATCTCATCGGTAGCAACGGGAAGTCTGATCAGCGCCAACCTGCTGAGTCAGATCGACCAGTACAAACAGGACATCAATGATTTGCGCGGCTGTGCCAATTGCAGCAACACGTGCACCTCGACGTGCTACAACGGCTGCCACAACTGCACAGGAGGGTGTACTGGATCGTGCACCGGGTGCAGCGGTTGTTCTGGCTGCAGCGGATGCTCGGGCAACTGTTACAGCTGCAAAGGGGGACTGTGGTGTGTTTCGTGCCATGGATGCAGTGGATGCGGAGGATGTCGCGGCTGTGGTGGATGCACCGGCAATTGCCAAAGTGCCTGCTCGGGCTGTACCTCATGCAGTACCAACTGCAACGCCAGTTGCAATGTGAACTGCTCGGGTGCATGCAAGAATTCCTGCTCGAGCGGCTGCTCGAACTCATCACGCATTGGAGGCTGATATGCTCATTCCCTTTCGTGAACCCGGCTTGTTCAACGTGACGCTGAACACCACCGAGGACTGCAACCTGAGGTGCACCTACTGCTATGAGGTGCACAAGAGAAGAAGGACGCTTTCGATGGAGGATGCAAAGGCCTTCATCGACCACATCCTCACCGATCCCGATCCTGCAGGACTGCTTGATGATCCCGATCCGGTGTTCCGCAAGGCCTATCAAAAGGGGCTCGTCGTCGATTTCATCGGCGGCGACAGCTTCATGGATGTTCCGTTCCTGGATGAGATCTGTTCCTACACACTGGCCAAGGTGATGACCACCGACACCCCCAATGCCAAGAACTGGCGGGGCAAGCTCCATTTCTCGATCTCCACCAATGGCACGCTTTTCTCCGAGCAGGCTCGCAGATTCTGCGAGAAGTACAAGGACCTCTTGTTGGTGGGAATATCGCTTGACGGCTGTCCCGCCATCCATGATGAGAATCGGGTGTTCCCCGATGGGTCCGGTTCGATGCAGAGCATCATCCGCCATTGGCCGTGGTATAAGAAAACATTCCCGATCCAGTCGATGCAGACCAAATCCACCGCAAACCGGCAGAGCATCCCCTACCTTTTCGACTCGCTGGTGTATTTGCACGAAGAGCTGGGGCTGCGGTACATCAACCAGAACTTCATCATGGAGGATACGGGGTGTACCCAGACTGATTATGAGGAGCTGGACCGTCAGATGGAAAAGTGCACCGCGTATGTGCTTGAGCACCGTGACGACCTGTTTTGGAGCATCCTCAGCAAGGAACAGTTCGGCTACGCACATCTGTCATCAGGGGTTGATTGGGACTGTACCGGCCACTGCGGAAGCGGGGCGATGCCCGCGCTCTCGGTGGACGGCAGGATCTATCCGTGTATCAGATGGCTACCGCATACCCAGGTCGATAAGGCAGATTTCATCGTCGGGACCGCCAAGGAAGGGTTCACCCACAAGGAGAACTTTCTGAGGGTACGCGAAGGCGCCTATCGCTCCAATTGCTCACTTGATGAAAAGTGCAGGAAATGTGAGGTGGAAAGTGCCTGCTCGTACTGCATCGGAGGGTGTTACTCGGAGTTCGGCGAATTCAGGCGGACGACCTACATCTGCGAAATCACCAAACTGCTGGTCAAATGGGCCAGAAGTTATTGGGATGAATACAACCGGCTGGAGGGATTGGAACCGATTGACTGGGCCAGTGAAGCCAGAGAGAAGGGGAACCGGCATGGGATTGGATAAGCGCTCTATACTTATTCCCCTCCCCCGCCTGAATCCAAATTATGCATCGATTCACAAACCCTTCTAAGCTTTATCTGCCAGCAATTTCTCAATGACTCCGGATATAAAATCAGCCACGATCATACTGTTTTCATTGATATCAAAGTGCATGTCAAGTTTCAGCTTATTATAGGATTGGATGGTGTATGCCATGTTCCTTGTCTGTAAATAGTTCTCCAGATCAAACCCATTCTTGTTCTTGCGAGTGAACACAACAAAACTCCAGCCATCCAAATCTATCCTTGCGTCGATGGCGATATTCACATTGTCCAGGAATATGTCAGTAACCGCGGTATCATAGAATTCAGGCAATCTCCTCCATGCCCATTGCTTGATTTTGTCTGTCTGGAATCTTTCAAGAACCTGGGAATTGACAGCTTCAACAACATGCCGAAAATCATCATGAATCTTCTTGAGTCGTGTGTTTATGTTGTCAATCTCGTTGGTATGCTCTTTTACAAAATTGATAAACTCATGGTCCATGGTAATTCCTCTCTTTAGGTTTTCAAGATTTGTGATGAAGTCAAACAGCAACGACAGATATCTTTGGTTGGCTCTGATGGCTGTCTCTCCCAATCGAGTCTTGATTTCAAGAAACAAGCTTTCGTAATCAATGAAAATGTATTTGCTGCTGATAGGTGGAATCTTTGTAAGGCTTAACACAAAGGCAAAAATTTGCCTTGGGCTCACATTGCTGTTCCGCGCTTTAGCATAGTGGCCATAGTAGTCTTCCAAGTCGTTGTAGAGAGATGCATAAATCTTATTCTCAATGATGATGATAAATGAATCCGATTCCACAACCAGGTCGATGAAATTGCCTTTATCAGTCTGGACCTCGGTCTTTACTTCATAATTCAGATCCAGCCCTTCGGCAGCAATCCCTCCGCAAGAAAGAAGGCTTTGCATGAACAAATCCCCCAAACCATGTTCACGTTTGTTATCCAAGAAAAATGCCAGGACATTGGAAGCGACCCGTTCATAATGAGGGAATCCACAAATGGAGAATAAATCCTCATCAATTTTCTCTTCCTTTGGTAACGTTCTTAGGTCTGTCAACAGTCTATCCAAATCTGCCAAGTCTGCCATTGAGTACACTCCTTCACCGAAAATTGTTTGGATTCCTTTCTGGATACTGCTTCGTGGTAAGGGCTACCTTGTAAGCGATTCCATCAATGCAGCGAACAAATGCCTCTCCCCAATTCTTCAATTCGTCAGGTTCGATTATTCGAATTTCCCCTAATTTCCACTTATCAGAATTTGATTGCAAATATCTATCATCTACTTCCCAACGATTATGAATCCCGATATTTCTCGTTTGAGAGGCTAGCTTGAGGACATTCTTGTCGGTTTCATTGATGGTACAAGAGCCAAATCAAGGCTTGATCCCATCCCTCATGTTGCTTTCAGGTGACATTAACAGGAATGCTTCCATCGCCCCATCACAACCATAGATGGGGTATCCGCTCTTCAGCCTGGTAAGATTCAAATACGCATCAATGTGAAAATCCCCATGCTCATTCTTTGTGTACATACCGTAGCGCAATCCATCGGTTACGATCAGGCGGTTGCAATTTTGCTTGTCAAGTGCATATTCCTGTGCCTGGGATTTCGCCGTCAAACATGAATTATTGAGCTTCTTTACTTCAACAACAACTGCCAAATTAGCATCTTCCCTTGGAAGATCAGAGAATAGTGCTACATCAATACGATTCCATTCAACCGCCATTTTCTGGGGCGTCCAGCCTAGGGATCGCAACAATGGAATGACCAGATATGCAACCGTCTCATGCTCAGAAGGGCTTATTCCCCGCTTAATGTACCATTTGGCAATCCGGATGAGCTCCCCGATATCTTCCAATAATCTATTGATAGACACGCTGGACATTCCCTTGTCATACAGATACTCCGAAATATCACTCATTTCCAGAGAACCTGCTGAGAGCATTTCTGTTTGGGGGATTCCTGGTAGTGGTGCATGAAAAGCTTCGTCAGAAATAACAAGCGTGCTCAACCATGCTTTTACTTCGGGAGAATCAAGCAGCTGTGTCGTATCACCAAACTTCAAGGCATAGGTGTCAAACGACATGGGTTCCCCGTTTGGCCGCCACAACCAACGAACCCTCCTGCAATGCTGAAGATCCCATCCATCGACATCACCAAAATCTTCTCGCCATTCATATTCTCCGACGATTTCCCCTACAGCCATGATGGAAGCTGTCCCAAGTCGCAAAACTACCAGATCCCCGATTTGCATCCCTTCGCAGAATCTTCTGAGATCTGTAATCTTTCTCGCGCTCCATTCATCATCCTGCAATAGTTTTTGGCAATCCGGCCATTTGCCGGCATATCCGGGCCCATTGAGTATCACTCCCCACTTCAGACAAAGTTCTGAATAGTCGCGATTCGTATTCCCTGAGGCCTGTTGCCAAATCTGCTTGTTCTGAATATCCATGGTTCCATTCCTTCCTGTAATTCCTAACTTTACGAGTCACATGCTCATCATCCGAATCATCAGATTGAAGGCAGTTTCAGAAGATATCCCTGCAGATTGATTAATCAGATACCTTCCCTATCCAAGGTTGCCGGCATAGATATATCTCCAACCACATTTTGAGCATACACCTGATCATGAACGCCTACAATGAAATATTTCCCATAGCGATGCAATCAGAAGTAGTTTCATAAGAAATATAACGATTGGTCATCGGTACCTACGCCAAATCAAAAACCCGTCATTTTCCATCGGTCAAATCCCCATCCACATACGGAAGCTACTGAGGGCTGATCGATGCGCCCTCATCCAGGAGGACGAAATGACCGATCGATACAACATTTCCCGATGCATCACACAAACGAAGGGGTACGGTTTTCCGGTATCAGGCAGGAGAACACGATGACCGAGAACCAGAAAACACAGATCCTTGAGATGCGCAGCCTCGGCTGCACTTACCGGCATATTGCCGCCAACCTCTCCCTACCGGAGGGAACCGTCAAGACTTGCTGCCTTCGCGCTGCCAAGAAAGGACTGCTGGCCACACCCAGCGAACCAGCAACATGTACCTGCAAGCAGTGCGGAAAGGAAATCATCCAGGTTGCCAAGCGCAAGAAGAGGATCTTCTGCACTGATGCATGCCGCCAGAAATGGTGGGGATCCCACCTGTTCCTGATCCACCAAGGCTCGGCTGCCCTCCACCACTTCACCTGTGCACACTGCAACAAACCCTTCACTGCCTACGGAAATTCGGGGCGCAAGTACTGCAGCCATGATTGCTACATCAAGGCCCGATACTACCAGGATGCCGATGATGGACGATGAGCAGTTCAGGGGCGAAACAGCCTATCAGGCATCACTCCATCTTGCACAGAACATGCTGCAGGCAGGCCTGCTGACCGAGGCAGAATTCACCAAGGCAAGGGGTTTGCTGCTGGCAAGATACAAGCCCTTATTGGGGGAATTGTATCGCGAGTTCGGTTGACTAATAACGCGATGTGAGTGATTGATACAATGCAAAACAACTTCATGCAGAGGAACGATATGAATCACAAACAGAAGGCTTGCTTAACCTGCGAAGCGGGGGTCTGCATATGGCCAAGATAACCAAGATCGATCACACCGCCCCAACCCTTTCGGCAAGGAAACGGGTGGCAGCCTATGCACGCGTTTCGGTCGATACGGATGAGCTGATGGAATCCCTGTCGGCCCAGGTCAGCCACTACAGCGCTCACATCCAGGCCAATCCCGCATGGGAGTATGCCGGGGTGTATGCCGATGCAGGTATCTCGGGTACCGGTACAGGAAAGCGGATCGAGTTCCAGCGCCTGATGCAGGACTGCCACAAAGGCTTGGTCGACATCATCCTGACCAAGTCCATCAGCCGATTCGCACGCAATACCGTGGACCTGCTGAACACGGTGAGAAAGCTCAGGGAGCTGGGGATCTCGGTGCGCTTCGAGCGGGAGAACCTCGATTCGCTCTCACCCGACGGGGAGCTGATGCTCTCGATCCTGGCCTCCTATGCACAGGAGGAGAGCCTCTCGATCAGCGAGAACGTGAAATGGGGCATCAGAAAGCGCTTCGAGCAGGGGGAGTTCCAGGCTTACAACATCTACGGATACCGCTGGACAGGCGAGCGCTTCGAGATCATCGATGACGAAGCCGAGACGATAAGGCTTATGTACCGCTCCTTCGCAGAAGGCATGACGCTCACCGAGATCTCCGAGGAGCTGGCAAGGCGGGACATCCTCAATCGAAAGGGTAAGCCTTTCGTCAAGTCTTCCATCCAAAGGATCCTCGACCAGGAAAAGTACCGCGGCTTCAGCATCCTCCAGCGTACATACGTCGAAAGCCACATCACCCACCAGAAGAAGATGAACCACGGTCGGCTCCCCCGATTCGTGGTGGAAGGCACCCATCCGAGGATCATCAGCGATGCATTGCATGAAAAGGTTGAGGCAGAGCGGGATCGCAGGAGAAAGGCGGGGGCGGTGAGGTGGAGAACGGCATCCTGCTTCACCGGAAAGCTGGTCTGTGGCAATTGCGGCAGTTCCTTCACCTACACTCCAGGCACCAATACCAACAAGAGCGACCTGACCGAATTCCAACAGGGCCAGTACCGCTGCTCGAACAAGAGAAACAACGGTCTCAAGGCCTGCAGTGCAAAGAACCTTCCACTTCGTGCCCTGCGCCAAGCCTGCTGCTCATCCCTCGGCCCCCTCTTCGGAGCATCCGAGGAAGCGGAGTTCGACGCGGCTTTGATTGACGGGCAGGTGAAACAGATTGTGGTATTCGCCGATTCCTTGGAGTTCCAACTCCATGACGGACGTATCCTTACAACTCCTTGGAAGAGCACCGCAAGACGCGATGCATGGGTGTTACGGCGACAGAAGATGGCAAAAATGCAAGAGAGCGAGGAGAAGCAATGAGAGAGGTACGCATCATCCCGGCCATCCGGGAGTTTGCATCAGGACAGGGGGTCGATCAGCTGAGGCCCAAGCGGAAGGTTGCAGGCTACGCCCGCGTCTCCACCGACAGGGACGATCAGTTCACCTCTTACGAAGCGCAGGTGGACTACTACACCACCATGATAAAGGCCAATGCCGAGTGGGAATTCGCAGGCATCTACACCGACGAGGGCATCAGCGGCACCAGCACCAACAGGCGGGAAGGCTTCAAGCAGATGATCGCCGATGCTCTTGCCGGCAAGATCGACCTGATCGTCACCAAGAGCGTCAGCCGCTTCGCCCGCAATACCGTGGACAGCCTCACCACCATCCGAAGCCTCAAGGAAAGCAAGGTGGAGGTATTTTTTGAAAAAGAATCCATATGGACGTTTGACAGCAAGGGAGAGCTGCTGATAACCATCATGAGCTCGCTTGCCCAAGAGGAGTCGCGCTCCATATCCGAGAACGTCAAATGGGGCCGGCGCAAGCGTTTTGCAGACGGGCAGGTCACAGTCCCCTTCAACAGCTTTCTCGGCTATGACAAGGGCCCTGACGGGAATCTGGTCGTGAACCCTGATCAGGCAAAAACGGTACGGTACATCTACGCCCTCTTCCTCCAGGGCATGAGTTTCAACGGCATCGCAACAAGGCTCACCTCGGAGGGTATCAGGACCACCAGCGGCAATACCAGATGGCACAACACGACCATCGCCCGTATCCTCTCCAACGAGAAGTACAAGGGGGATGCCCTGCTGCAAAAGTATTACATCCCCGACTTCCTTACCAAGAAGGCGGTGGTCAACAAGGGGGAGGTTCCCCAGTACTATGTACAGGGTAGCCATGAGGCGATCATTGATCCTGAGATTTTCGACCTGGTGCAGCAGGAGATTGCAAACCGGCGCGGGTTCGCTAGCCCAGGCAGGGGCGACCACCTGTTCTCACGTCGCATCCGGTGTGGGGCGTGCGGTTCATTCTACGGCCCCAAGACCTGGCACTCCAACGACCAGTACCGCAAGGTCGTCTGGCAGTGCAACAGCAAGCACAAGAACAAGGGAAAGCCCTGCCCCTCACCCAAGTTCAGCAAGGATGAGATCAAGGCCCTGTACGTCAAGGCAGTAAACAAGCTCATAAATGACAAGGACGAGATCATAAGGGCTTTTAGGGAAATCAGGGATCAGGTGTTCAGCACCACCGAGGAAGAAGTACAGCTCGCCAAGCTGAGAGAAGAGCGGGCCGGAATTGTCATGATGATGGAGCAGCTCACAACTGAGAACGCCTCAAGGGTGATGGACCAGGATGGCTACAAGGTACGGTTCGAGGAGCTTTCAAAGCGATACATCAAAGGCAATAACGAGCTTGCCGCCCTGGACGAGGCCGTACGGGACAGGCAGTACCGCAAGACCAGGACTGAACTGTTCATCAAGGAACTGGAAAAGCTTGATGGCTTGGTTACGGGATTCTCTGATGAGCTTTGGTACTCACTGGTCGATTACGCAACAGTACACAGCAAAGAGGATGTCAGGTTCATGTTCAAGAATGGGATGGTGATAAAGGGGTGATCACTTCTTATATTGAAAACCGATTAGGCAAAAGGTAGAGTCGATTATTTTCCCTCAAATTGCAGAAAAGCATCCTTCATTTTTAAGCCGACCGCAATCTTTCAAGAGCTCTATTTCGTTCAGTCCAAGTATAGGCTTCAATCTCGTACTCTGCAAAAGCAGTTCTCAAAGAGGACGTAACAGGCTTATTTTGGTCGTTGAGGAAAACAAACAACCTGGATTTATCTTCTCGAAATACTTTTGTATCCGACCATTCAAACAACGTCAATTGAACAGAGTTCTTGTCAGGGTTGTTCACAGTTTGAATAATAGTTTCTGGCGAAATATTTGTAGGAGGAATAATGATATTATACTAAGCCCAAATCTTGGACAGGAGTGGCCAGAAAGATACGAATAGAGTTGCCCACGATGCGCAAGATGCGTATGGTGGACGTATGGGAAGGAAAAAGCGGACTTTTACCGGTGATTTCAAGTTGAAGGTAGCCTCCGAAGCACTGGCTGGAGAGAAGACAATCCAGGTGATTGCTGCCGAGAATGACATCTCAGCAAGCCTTGTAGGGGCTTGGAAGAAGATTCTCCAGCAGGAAGGCCCCCGGTTCTTCAATGAGAAATCGAGGATCCAGAAGGAACTTGAACAGCACTTGGAGGAACTCGAGCGGGAAAAGCAGCTGTTGCTTGAGGAGTATGGCAAGAGCCAACTTGAGAACGTACTGCTGAAAAAAAAACTGAAAATCCAGGACTGAGGGATGAGCAGATCATAACTCCCGGCCTATCGGTTGAGTTGCATGGAAAGACCTTCACCATGAGCATCAGCGAACAATGCCGGTTGCTGGGTGTAGCAAGAAGCAACTACTATTGGTGGCTCCACCATAAGGATCTGATACAGTCCTGTGACGAGGAACTCGCTTTGGTCGAGGCAGTCCTTGACTGGTGGACCGCCCATCCTGCAACCGGATACCAGAAAATGGCAAGGCAGCTCCAGGCTGTTGGGCATAAGCTGGCGACCGAGAAAAGGGTGCGTAAGATCATGAAACGCCTTGGTATCCGAGGGGTTTCCCCAAAACCCATGACTTCAAGGCAGGGGAAAGGGAAACAACACAAGAAGTATCCATACCTGTTGCGGGGGAAGAAGATACAGCATGTGAACCAAGCCTGGGCAACAGATATCTCATATATCCGTCTCCCCAGCGGCATGGTGTATCTGGTGGCCATCATTGACTTGTTCAGCCGCAAGGTGCTGGCATGGAAAGTGAGCAATACCATGGATGTGGCATTCTGCAAGGAATGCCTGCATGAAGCGATTGATCGGTATGGGGTACCGGCAATCTTCAATTCGGACCAAGGCAGCCAGTTCACCAGCATTGAGTTCCTGGCAATCCTGGAAGACCTTGGAGTGGCTGTCAGCATGGATGGGGTCGGGAGATGTCTCGACAACATCCTCATGGAGAGGACCTGGCGGACGATGAAGTACGAACATATATTCCTTCATGACTATCGGACACTCGGAGAGTTGAGAAGAGGCTTGAAGGATTTCATTGATTTCTTCAATGGTAAACGGTTGCATCAAGGATTGGATTACCAGACTCCTGATGCTGTGTATTATGGAGCATTTCCTGTGAGGGAGATGGAACAATGGGTAGCTTGATATTCGTAAGATTTCCAACTACCTGTCTAGACAAAGGGCTTAGCTAAAGTTAGAATAGTATTTGGGCATAAAGGGTTGCATTTACTGGGAATTCATCAGAACAAATTAGGGGTATGGTTATTATTTCAGTCTAAACAAGGAGCAAACAGTGAAGCGAATATCTTGCGTACTGATATTTTTGATACTCTGTTCAATGATCTTTGGAGCTCAAACTCCAAACCAACTCTTGTTTAGAAATATTGAATGGGGAACTGACGCGACGTCAGTCGCATCTATTCTTAAAGATCAAGGATTCCCAGATCCCAATATTAGTGACTCTTTTTTATGGCATGACTGGGGTTCTGATTCGTTAAGATTCAATGGTAAGGATATCGGAATTTCCCTAAGCTATAGTTTTGACGGCGATTTTTATATTGCTGGACATGAAGTACGCAATATTACTCTCATTTTTCTATACAGCCATGGAGCAGATTTTGTTTCTTACGATCATGGGAAGACAACCTTTCTACAAGCCAGAATAACTTTCGATACACTTGATGCAAAAATCGTATATGACGATTTGTTGCAAAAATTAAAAACTCTGTATGGAAACCCGGTAAAACAATATCAAGAAAATACTTTCTATCAACTTTATTATGCTGAGTGGAATGGGGGAAATAAAACTGGGATTAATCTACAATGCGGGTTGAGGAAAGATAATGGCACACTAGTATACCAAGATGTGACACTTTACTACGGAAAGACTAACGATAAAGACCTATTCTCTATGCTTGCTGCTGCCAAAGAGAGTGAGGTACTTAAAAAACAGAAAAGTAATTATGACGGCCTCTGATCAGATTCCAGCATTTAACAGGAAAATTGAAACCAAGGAAGACAAATAAGTTCTATCAAGTTATTCTATTAGCTTACAGCTATCAATCTGGGACATATTTCACGTAATTTTACCAGCTGTGCCAATAATATAATTGTGTAACCCTTTGAGGCCCTAAGGAAGTAATCATATTATTGTGCACCACGTTAGGTTCAGCCGGAGGTCTTTGGAGAAGCAGTACGGCAAAGAGCCACTGCCATCCTGGTAGCCCACAACCATCCCAGCGGGAATCTCGAGCCAAGTATGGAGGACAAGGATGTTACGAGGAGACTGAAACAGGCAGGTGATATTCTGGGTATCAAGGTACTGGACCACCTCATCTTCAGTGAGGAGGGATATCTCTCCATGCTGGAGGGGAATGTGTTTTAGCAAAGAGAAGATGTATGACAAAGAGTGCAACCATAGAATACAAGAATTACTCTTTGGTTGCATGGATCAGTTCTCAGGGGGAATGTGAAGAAAACCTCTTCCTTTTTCCGCCCCCCCAGAAGAATATTCCTCCGCTCATTTGAAATCATTTTTCATATAATATATGTACAAATAATAAAATCTATATTATTATAATTATATTTCATGAGGTTTATTATGAATAAACATTTTTCAGGTCTTGTAACAGTTTTTCACGGCTACGTGCTCCCTGAAGAAGGAATCCCAGCAGGGTATGCCGCTCTCATCGATGCCTTCCATCTTCCTGCACCCTTTCCCCGTATAAAAATGGCTATAGGGTTGAAACATAAAATCATAAGGGAGGGAGAATGGCATTCCCTTACCCCCAGGCATCAACCAAATCAAACACTCAAAGGACATTTGGAATTTGCCTTGAAGTATGAGGGGGTTGACCTCTGTGTATTGAAAAAATTATTCGAAGTAGTCGATATACATGAAATTGAAGCAATCGTAAGGGAAAGCATGACCGGTTCCTATGCAAGACGAATCTGGTTTCTCTATGAATGGCTCATGGGAACACCACTCGATATACCTGACGCAAAAAGAGGCAATTATGTATTGGCTGTTGACCCCCTACAACAAATAACGGTGAAAGGAGAAAATTCCAAAAGACATCGGGTAGTAAATAATCTACCAGGAATTCCCGACTTCTGTCCCTTGATAACCAGGACTGAGAGCATCAATACGTTTCTAGAAATGGACCTGAAAAAGAAAGCGCTCCAAGTCGCATCAGAAATTCCTAAGGATGTAGTGGCCCGTGCTGCAGCATTCCTCTTACTGAAAGATTCTAAATCTAGTTTTGCCATAGAGAATGAAACTCCTTCTCATGACAGAATCGTTCGCTGGGGTAATGCGATACGAGAAGCAGGGAAAAGGCCTTTAAGCAAGGATGAGCTTATTCGCCTTCAACACATAGTGATAGGAAACAGTCGTTTCGTAAAAATCGGATTCAGAACCGAAGGCGGATTCATTGGTGAGCATGACAGAGACTCAGGCATACCCATCGTGGAACATGTAAGTGCTAGAAGTGAGGATATTGATTCCTTGATTACAGGTTTGATTGCATACAACCAACGAGTAGCTCACGAGCTTGATCCGGTTTCCGCCGCGGCTACTGTTGCCTTCGGGTTTGTGAATATCCATCCATTTTCTGACGGGAATGGAAGGATCCATCGGTATCTTATTCATCATATCCTTGCAGAACATGCTTACAATCCTCCAGGAATGATATTCCCGGTCTCCAGCACGATGTTACAGCGAATACATGAATATGCATCTGTATTGAGAGGTTACTCAGAAAGCATTCTTCCTTTCATCAGATGGGAACCCACTGAAGATCACAATGTACGTGTACTGAATGATACAGCTGATTACTACCGATATTTTGATGCTACCCCTTTTGTCGAATTCTTATATCGTTGTGTTCAGCAAACCATTGAGCATGACCTTCCTGAAGAGGCAATATTCCTTATGCACTATGATCAGTTCCGAAACAGAGTACAAAATATAGTTGAGATGCCTGATAGGACGGTCTTTCTGCTCTACAGGTTTCTCTCACAAAATGGAGGGAAACTGCCAAAACAAGCTCGTGAAGGTGAGTTCGTTGATGTATCCGATGACGAGATTGAACTCTTCGAGCATGTGTATGACCAAGTATTTGCTCAGTAATATCTCTCCTCAAAGAAGGAATCAGATGGAAAGCATCCATACACGCATTGAAAACAATATGACAGAGATTACGTATGTGTCAGGTGGGGGAAAATGATTCCGCGTGTTTACTATGGTGAGATTATTCTGCCGTCTATTTGTAGTATTATGGGTATCATGAACAGGGTGAGGGGGTTTTTCATTTGGTTCATACAGGGTTGGAGCATCATGAGGATATGGAAGGAGGTGGAACCATTGCAGGCATTCTCTCCTCCAATGATGGGTATCGAGGTACTAGATCACCTCATATTCAGTGAGGAGGGGAATCTGTTCTAACTGATAGGCAATACGAGCCGGGCGTACTCTCAATATTTGCCTTGTAACCCTTTTATATGTACTTTTGGGATTGCACCTGTCTTTCCTGTGCTACCTGGAACCTATGTCCCTGCTTGGCAAAGGCTTCCTTGCGCTATCCTCTTTCCTTGAAAAAAACTCTGTCCCTAAAAACATATATGGGACAGAGATGGATTCTGCAATTAGATGGTATGGATTAGTATTGCAACAAAAAGTAAAACGGCAATACTTCGATGGATCGTCAACCAAGTCTTCCCTTTGTTTTTAGTTTTTGCTCCATAGATTCCGAGCAATATCTGTAGAATCAATATTCCAGCCGCTACAAGCCCCGTTATACTCAATCCATAGATATTAAATTGGATGAAGAAGTGAACCAATAGGAATACAATGGTCAAGAGGCCAAAAAGCTTATGGTTTTTGACAATAAACCGCATGAAGCGTTTGTATCGGGCATAGCCTTTCTCATTGGCTTTCATCGAAGGCCCGTATTTCTTATTAATCCATTTGACCAGAAAATTCAATACC
>Ga0334900_1002836_pt1 | contig 14393 bp, 15 predicted proteins | sample GraSluR3_MG_2_FD_207231 | JGI IMG/M metagenome (GOLD analysis project Ga0334900, IMG submission 207231) | Sludge microbial communities from methane-producing bioreactor in Wageningen University, Netherlands - Granular Sludge_31_08-R3 | ecosystem: Engineered > Bioreactor > Anaerobic >...
CACGAGCTTCCCATGCAGAGTTCAACTTCTATGATATTCATGGGCTAAGGATAATAAATTATCGATATAATGTCAATTAATATCCCCCTCGGAATAATTACTTTTATTTCAAGGGGGTTTTTAGGGACAAACATGTGAACACCTTCACATGTTTAGACTATAATCACTGATCATCACTACAATAGTCGAATAACCGCTTACACTTAGCCGATAGAACGGCGAAGCTGGTGGCAAGATCGGTTCTCTGCAGTACCACTTCAGCAGGAAGCCTGAGATCCTTCGGTGCAAAATTCCATATTGCCTTGATACCGGCATCTACCAACATATCGGCAACATCCTGCGCACCGTCTGATGGGACAGTAATAACCGCAATGGCAATACCGTGTTGCTGCACGAAATCGGCGAGCTCCTCCATGGGGTACACGACTGTCTTCCCTATGGGTCGTCCATACTTTTCTGGATCCTTGTCGAACACTGCAACGATGCTCAACCCATAACTCGCAAAGCCCTCATATCGAGAGAGTGCCACCCCAAGATGTCCAGCACCGATCAGTACCGCATCGGTAGCAGTGTCCCACCCCAGATTCTGCACGATCGCCGCGATAAGGGCGTCGATTTCGAACCCTACTTTGGGTCGCCCCTCGACTCCGGTCCCTGCCATATCCTTGCGAACTTGTATGGGAGTCAAGCCAAGTTCTCCTGCCAGTTTCGTTGCAGACACCCACTGCAACCCCTCTTCCTTATACTGACGTAACAATCGCAGGTACGAAGGAAACCGTTTAATCGTCGGAATGGAAATCATCTACCCCTCCTAATCACGTGTGTTGGTCAGGAACCAGTGTTCCAACAGAATCGAGAATCAACCGTGGTCGATATGCAAAACGAGCCGGCGTCTCTGCCTGGGAGACTCCAGATAACACAAGTATCGGATCGATACCGCTTTCGATACCGCTGACGATATCTGTATCCATGCGATCACCGATTATTGCCGTATCCTCCCGCTTGCATTCAAGTCGTTTCAGGGCTTGCCTCATCATAACAGGATTCGGCTTCCCGATGAAATAGGGTTCCACACCCGCAGTGCGGGCAATGGGAAGAATGAGCGATCCAGTGGCTGGAACGATACCCTCCTCGCTCGGGCCTGTGGTATCCGGGTTCGTCCCTATCAGGCGTGCTCCATTTCTTACCAGACTCACTGCGCGAATGACGGTCTCATAATTGTAGGTCTTAGACTCCCCGACCACCACATAATCAGGGTTCACATCGTTCATTGAGTAGCCGACTTCATAGAGGGCGTTAATGAGTCCCGCCTCTCCGATCACATAGGCGGTACCGTTTGGCACTTGGGAACTGAGAAACCCAGCTGTCGCCAACGCAGATGTGTAGAAATGAGTAGAGTCCAACTCGATGCCCAGTCTCCGCATCTTCAGCTTGAGCTCAAGTTGAGACCGTTCGCTCGAGTTTGTAAGAAACAGGAAGTGTTTTCCGTTCTCTTTCAACCAATCGATGAATGGCTTCACTCCGGGAAGCAGTCGGTTCCCGTGATAGATCACTCCATCCATATCACAGATAAACCCCTGCTTGAGTCGCATCTGTTCGAGGATCTCCTCGGAGGAACAGAATCTTTCAGGTACATCACTCATATGGTTCCCGCCTTCAGTACATTATATACTGCATCGATATCCTCAGGAGGGGTACTGGTTCCTGCCGTAATCCCTACCCGTTCGAACGTATAGATCTCATCGGGAATCTCCTCTACATTTTCAATATGCCATACAGGAAGTCCTCGCTGTTCGACAATCCGAGCAAGCGATGCAGTATTCGCACTCATCTTTCCCCCTATCACAATAACCGCATCCACATTATCGCACAACTTCTTTATTGCTTGATGGCGACGAGATGTTGTAGGACAGAGCCGATTTCCCATTCTCAGTTGGGATCCGTATCGCCGCTGCATACCAAGCTTGATCTGTTCATAGGTAACTTGCGGGAATGTGGTCTGCACCATGAGTAACACAGTCTCCCCTGAGAAATCAGGCAACTCATCAATCATATCCACACTCTCCACAACGGAGACCGGAACAATATTTCTCTGACTATCCCATACATTGCAAAGTGCTTTTACTTCGCTATGACCTGAAAGACCAGCCAGTACGACATGCCATTCAGCATTCACTGTCCGAATCATGCGTTGTGAATAGGATACAGTACCACACGTTCCATCGATCAGAACGAATCCGGCTTTCTCGAACTCCTCTCGTAACGGATCTCCAATACCATGAGCCCGAATCAGTGCGACCCCCGGAGGGCCCTCCTCGGGACGTTCGATCTGTTTCATTCCGGCTCTGGTGAATCTCTTGACCACATTCGGGTTATGGATAAACCATCCAATGGAGTAGGCTGGAAGCTGCTTCTTCTCTGCAAGACGGAGACATTCATGAGCCAGACTGATAACATGGGCCACCCCATTGCAATAACTCATGATACTGGACTTTTCAAGAATCAATGTACGCCTCCAAACAGGCAGGCCGCCAACGCAGAATTCCTACGAGGCGGCCCGGTAGATATTATGTGACCTGACGATTCCTACTTCTTCTGCTTACGCTTACCTTTCAGTTTGCGCTCGGCTGAGGGAATCTCCACTTCTTCGACCTCATTCTCCTGTGCAGGAATCTTCGACTCCTCAGGAACAGCCCTCTCTTCGACCACATGGGAACCGCCGCCAGATTTCTTCTTGGTGATCCACATAAGAAGCGAAGGAGCAAGGAAGTTACAGGAGTAGGCCCCAACGATAATACCAAAGACCATCTCTATCGCGAACAGCTGAATTGCTCCCGATGCCAGAATTGCGAGCGGAAGGATTGCCATGACCGTGGTCAGCGAGGAGAACAGCGTTCTCGACAGAGACTGTGACACACTCGTGTCGATCAGCTGCATCATGGACAAATCCTTCAGGATAGGTCGATTTTCCCGGATTCTGTCGAAGATAACGATTACGTTGTTCAGCGAGTATCCGATAATGGTCAACAAAGCTGCAATTGTGGTGCTCGATACTTCCAGCTGAAACAGTGCAATGAAACTAATAAGGAGGAAAGTATCATGTACCAAGGTGATAATCGCAGCAAGCGCGTAAGCCAACTTAAATCTGAACCAGATGTACAGCAGTATCAGGGCGATAGCTACGATGACTATCAAGATAGAACCCGAAACAAGCGTCGATGAATATTTTGGTCCAACAAAGTCAGATTGTAACACGACTACGGAATCGGCTCCGAACGAGTCCTTGAGTGCAGATTCGACCAATGCCGAAATCTCCGCCTCAAGAAGGTTATCATCGTTTGCGAGTCGAAGCTGGAACACCTGCCTAAACTCATCGCCGACAACCTGTACCTGAGCATCTTCACCTAGGGCATCACGCATCGTATCGATCGAGATAAAGTCTGATCTGTCAGTATTGGCACTATTCAGCACAAAGGGGGTATCCGAAAGTGAGGCGGGAAGTCCAAACCCGGTAATGAGCGCGGCCGTCTCCAGCGAACCGTCAACCGCCGTTGCCGTGACTCCCTCTACTGCTGCCGAGACAGCTGTTGCAAGATCTGCTGCGGTCGGATACGCTACCGGATCGAACTCGTGATAATGTGCGCCGGACGCATCACGTGCCACGAGCGTGACAACACCGCCTGAGACATTCAGACTCACTGAATCGGAACCCTCATACGTGAACGAGACGGCTGGAGGTGCTATCTGTACCCGTTGGGAGAAACCACTCTGGAAATCGATTCCGAGATTGAATCCACCCAATGCGATATACGAGGCCAGTCCTACGACCAATAGAAGGATGGACAGACCCACTGAGATGAATCGAAATTTTGTGATTGGATATATTTTCTTTGCCATGATTACTTTTTCCTCCAGCTAATGCTCAGCCGAGGATTCTTCCCGGAGAGGACTGTGTCGTACATCAACTTCACTACGAATAGCGCGTTGAACATGGAGCTGGCAATACCGACAGCAAGCGTGTTTGCAAAACCTCGGATTGCCCCGGCACCGAGCTGAGAGAGTACAAGCGCAGCTATGATCGTGGTGACGTTCGCATCCATGATAGTCCAGAACGCCTTCGCGAATCCGGCCTTCACTGAGGCTTCAGCGCTCTTCCCATAAGCCAATTCTTCCTTGATTCGCTCAAGAATGATGACGTTTGCATCCACCGCCATTCCAACGGTGAGCACCAGACCGGCTATGCTGGTCAATGTAAGTGTCAGATTGAATGCCGAGAGAACGGAGAGAAGAATGACCAGATTGAAGATGAGGGCAATATCCGCAATGATTCCACTACCTTTGTAGATTATCACCATGAAGATAAAGACCAGCGCCAATCCGATAAGAATTGCTACCAGACCAGCCTGTACCGTATCTTCACCAAGCGAGGCTCCAACGCCCTGCTGGCTTACAACGATGAGCTCGATAGGCAATGCTGCAGTCTTCAATACGACCGAGAGGTCCTGAGCCTCCTGTAACCCGAATCCAGTAATCTGGACATTGTTTCGGATTGGCTCGGTTATGGTGGCCATAGCCTTCACTTTTCCATCCTGGACAACAGCCATCAGCTCGCCTGTGTTGGTTGAAGTGAGTTTATAGAACAATTCACCGCCAGTGGCATCGAGTTCAAAGTTGACCGTCGGCTGACCGGTGATCGGATTCGATCCCACAATCGCGTTTGCAATATGGATTCCATCGAGACCGATCTCCTCATTCAAGACTACGAAACTGGAGAGCTCATCGAGACCATAGTCATCATTCACATAGTATGCGGTCGCCACTTTTCCAGCAGGAAGGAACTCGGGTTGTCTGAGTTGTCCACCATCGGTAAAGACTTCACCGGGGTTCTCTGCATAATAGGCGTTCAGTTCATCGGTAAGCGACTGATCGACAATCTGGAACGTGAGAGAACCTCTCCCCCGCAGGAACGAATTGACTCGTTCGGGGTCTGCTGCTCCAGGAATTTCGATGAGTATCTGGTCGGATCCCTGAATGCGGATATCCGGTTCGGTGACTCCGAACTGGTCGATACGTTCATTCAGAATCGCAATATCCTCGTTCAAGAGTGCGGTGATCTCCGCCCCCGAGAGCCGAGTTCCTGTCTTTGCTTCATAGGCTTCGACATCGGCTTCGAGCAGGATACTCATTCCACCTCTGAGGTCCAGGCCGAGTTGGAGAACCTTTCCGCTGAGCTCTTTGAGCTCAAGAAGTTCGGTTCTGTAGTGACTCTCTAGAGCATCGAACAACTCCTGTTCGTTGTAGAAGCCACGAAAGAGCCCCTCAACTGTCCAGTTACGTGGAACATTCCGATTCATTGTTTTGTAGTTATCTCTAGCTACAGAAGTTAGAAACCGGAATTCATCTGGCACTTGTGCAGATGAATCTGTAGCAATAAGTTCATTGAGCTCCCTCAAATCTCTCGTTGCTCTTCCTTGTGCATACTCCCGAATCTGGATCATAGAGCCAGTCGCAAGATCCTTGGTCTCCTGTGGTACGAATCCGTACCATTTGATGGTTGGGTAGAGGAAAAATCCACATGCAACCAACACCAGGAGAACGATGAACAGTCGCCCTCGTTTTTTCATGATGCTCTCCGTTGATATCGATGTCGTTACTTGGTCTCTTTCTTTTCTGCGCCCTGATCTTCGGAAGTGGAGGTCTCTTCAACAACCACAGCATCCTCGACAGGTTCCGGCTTTGAAGAACTCTTCGAAGCTCCAGTTTTCTTCTTCTTGGCAGGAGCCTCAACGGTCTCAGCCTTCTCGGATTTGTTTGCCTTAGCTGCGGCTGCAGCGGCATTCTCCGCTTTCTTGTCCAAAATCTGGGCGATGGCATTTTTTGAGAATTCGATTCTCGTGTTGTCATCGACTTTGACGACGACTGTCGTCTCCTTGACAATGACCACGGTACCGCGGATACCTCCGATAGATACTACCTTGTCCCCCTTCTTCATTGAAGCGAGCATACTCTTTGCCTCTTTGTCACGCTTCTTCTGCGGTCTGATGATCAGAAAATAGAAAATCAGAATAATAAGACCAAATGTAACAAAGGTTGTGGTCATGGATCCGGTCGAGCTTGCCGATGTTGTCGTGGTTCCTTGGGCGCCCAAGGTTGCCAGCAATGCATTCATACTAATATAACCTCTCTATAGGGTTTGAAAATTTACGTACCGCTTAACGTACCATGTTACCCTGACGGTAGTCAAGTTTGACGTATGGCATGGCTACTCTATAGATAACTGTTAAGTGTACATGGAGTTCTCATTAAAAAGTGGACCCCGGGAACCCCGGAATCCACCGTATGTAAGTTGGTTGAGAACCGTGGGCTTTACATCATGCCGCCCATACCGCCCATACCGCCCATACCACCACCAGCAGGTGCAGCAGGTTCGTCGGTTGGAAGGTCAGTAATAGAACACTCGGTAGTCAGAATCAGCGATGCAATCGAAGCAGCATTCTGCAGTGCACTTCTGGAAACCTTTGCAGGATCGGTGATTCCAGCCTTGAACATATTCACCCACTCCATCTTCGCTGCGTCGAAACCGATTTCGGGCTTCTCATGCTTCGCCTTCTCTGCGATGATCGATCCATCGAGTCCAGCGTTCTCCGCAATCTGTCTGATGGGCTCTTCGAGAGCTCTGCGAACAATCCTGTATCCAATGACCTCTTCTTCGGTAAGTCCAGCCAGATTCTTCTCTTCAAGAACTTTAGCAGCCTGAATGAGTGCTACACCGCCACCAGCGATGACACCCTCTTCGATTGCAGCACGGGTAGCGGAGAGCGCATCCTCAACTCGGTGCTTCTTCTCCTTGAGCTCGACTTCTGTCGCTGCTCCAACATTGATCACTGCAACACCACCGGCGAGTTTCGCCAAGCGCTCCTGCAACTTCTCTCTGTCGTAATCACTGGAAGTATCCTGGATCTGCACCTTGATCTGGCTGATTCGATCCTTGATATCTGCCTGCTTTCCAGCGCCATTGATGATGGTGGTATTATCTTTCTCCACCTTCACAGTCTTTGCACGGCCAAGCTGGGAAAGGTCTGTGTTCTCGAGCTTGAGGCCGATCTCTTCCGAAACAACCTGTCCACCGGTGAGGATCGCAATATCCTCAAGCATCGCCTTTCTCCGATCACCGAATCCGGGAGCCTTGACAGCAACTGCATTCAGCGTACCACGGATAGTGTTGACGATCAGTGTTGCAAGAGCCTCTCCATCCACATCCTCGGCAATGATGAGAATCGGCTTTCCAGCCTGTGCCACCTTTTCGAGAATCGGAAGCAGGTCCTTCATGTTCGAAATCTTCTTGTCGTAGATAAGAATGTAGGGATCCTCAAGAATCGACACCATGGTATCACGATTGGTGGCGAAATAGGGGCTGAGATACCCACGATCGAACTGCATGCCTTCAACGAAATCGGTAGTGGTCTCGATAGTCTTAGACTCCTCAACCGTGATGACTCCGTCCTTACCCACTTTTTCCATGGCATTGGCGATCTCGTCACCGATCTCTCTATCGTTGTTCGCACTGATGGAGGCAACCTGTGCAAGCTCCTCTTTGTCCTTGATGATCTTCGCCTGTCTCTTGAACTCCTTGATGGTGTCCTCGACAGCCTTGTCGATGCCCCGTCTGATACCCATGGGATTTACTCCCGCAGCAACACTCTTCATACCCTCTTTGGTGATCGAGTATGCAAGCACCGTTGCAGTGGTGGTTCCATCACCTGCCACATCGTTGGTCTTCGTAGCAACTTCCTTGAGCAGCTGAGCGCCCATGTTCTCGAACGGATCTTCCAACTCGATCTCGCGAGCTACCGAGACGCCATCTTTTGTCACCGTAGGTGCACCGAACTTCTTGTCGATCAGTACGTTTCTTCCTTTCGGACCCAGTGTGACTTTAACGGCTCGAGAGAGCTTCTCGACACCAACGACCAGAGCCCTTCGGGCTTCTTCATTGAACTGCAGCTGTTTTGCCATAGTGTACCCCTCACTTGTATGTGTATTTATATGTTTCTTGTTCAGCCTGAGACCAGGCATCGGCAATGCTTCAGATACAACTGTCACATCACCGATATGTAACATACAAATAAAATTCTCAATCAGCAACAGCAAAATACAAAAAATTCCCGTAATCGGCAACGGGTATTCATCTGTACATTTTCCAACTTCCATGGCAGAGTCTCGCAATGGACACCAATAAAGCACTCGCTCATGGGGCGGCCTTCGGAACCATCATGGTATGGGGCACCACATTCATTGCGACAAAGATATTGCTATCGACCTTCTCTCCTATAGAGATTCTCCTCGTTCGATTCGTTATGGGCTATCTTGGTCTTGCTCTGATCGATGCCATCACCACACGTGGCAAACGAGTGAGATCATCCATGCTTCAGGAGCTCCTGTTCGCAGGAGCAGGATTGACTGGGGTGGTCATGTACTACCTGTTGGAAAATATCGCACTCACCATGACGTATGCATCGAATGTAGGTATCCTTGTCTCGATAGCTCCACTCACCACGGCACTTCTTGCTCCACTGTTTCTGAAAGAGGAGCCTGTCCGACTTTCACTCATTCTCGGGTTCGTCATAGCCTCCGCTGGTGCGGCTCTGGTCATGTTCAACGGAACGGTCGACCTGAGGCTCTCGTTGCGGGGAGACCTCCTTGCCCTCTGTTCCACTCTTGGCTGGGCAATCTATTCGATACTGCTTCGCAAGATCGACACGAGTCGGATCGGGGTAGTCACCTATACCAAGAAGATATTCTTCTATGGGATACTCTTCATGCTTCCCTTCGTGCTCACAAGTGATTTCTCCCTAGTGTTGGATGATTTTACCCCCCTATCTGTTCTGCTGCTGGTGTTCCTCGGCCTTGGTGCCAGTGCTGCATGCTTCGTAAGCTGGAACCATGCAGTGAAGGTTCTCGGTGTTTTTAAGACCAGTGCATATATCTATCTGACACCACTTGTATCGCTCTTTACAGCGGCATTGGTCCTGGATGAACCGGTTACCTTTATGGCGATCACCGGGTGTCTTCTCATATTGGGAGGACTCTATCTTTCGGAGCGACGACCCTCTCCGTTACGCCTCCAGGAAGCGGTATCTTGAAATAGTCTCTGCTGAGAACTCCTATAATACACGAACCTATGCACCTCACACCTGTTAGCGTGAGCAAGCAAGCCGATCCTTGACGAATCTAGAGCCGAAATAGAGGTATCGAGACCTTCATGGCGAAATAAGATTCTTGAAATCATTGCATTTCTCTTGCCAATCGGAGGCGACATTGGTATGGTCTACTGATATATTAATTTAAAGGGGTACACTATGGATCGTTCACAAACGCTCGCAAGACGTAGCATCATACTAGTTATTACCTTATTCCTCGTGTTGGGAGTGCTCAGTGGAGCCGGCCAAGAGGAACAGGGGCTTCACGAGTTCTGGACTCTCGACATGACCGGAGAAGAGGTGACCGAAGAACTTTTCGCTCCCTATCGTCTCACCATGATCAATGTCTGGGCAACCTACTGTACACCATGTCTTCATGAGATGCCGGATCTTGCAGAACTACACGAAGAATACCGTGACAACGGTGTCAACATCGTGGGAATCGTCAACGATATCAACTTCTCTGGAGAAGAGGCGTTTCAACGAAGCATAGCCACTGCGAACTACATCATCCAAGAAACGGGAGCACACTACACGCACCTAATCCCATCCGAAGATCTCTACAACCTTAGACTGAAAGATGTCCAAGTCGTTCCCGAGACGTTTTTCGTTGACAGCAAGGGTACAATCGTGGGAGAAACTATCTATGGAGCAAGGGACAAAGCGGCATGGAAAACTATAATCGATTCAACTATGCAGCTCGTAGAGTAATCGGAATTGTTCTCATTGTAGCAGGTCTAGTGGCGATTGCAGTCGGCATATGGCAGGAAGAGGCACAGATTGTCCTGCAGAAAGCCACACTTATCTGTCTGGAGTGTATCGGCCTTGGCTAATGGACGCAGAAAGGAACATGATAGACGCCGCACTATAGTACAGCTTCTCGTTGCGGTCATTTCAAATGCCTATATTGTCGGGTTTCTGGAGGGGAAGATTTACCGAGGCGGAGCGAAAGCGCTCTGTGTTCCCGGTCTCAATTGCTATGCATGCCCGGGGGCTCTCGGCTCCTGCCCTATAGGATCCCTGCAGGCGGTGATCGGCTCTCGAGACAAGATCTTCTCCTGGTATGTGGGAGGCTTTCTCATAACTGTTGGGGCAACCATGGGAAGGTTTGTGTGTGGTTGGCTCTGCCCCTTCGGATGGCTGCAGGATCTGGTTCACCGGATCCCCATACCAAAGTCGTGGAAGCGAAAAAGACGCATTCCTGGTGAGAAATATGTCTCCCTGCTTCGCTACCTGGTTCTGGTGGTATTCGTCATCCTACTTCCCATCTACCTTGTGGATTTCGTTGGTCAGGGAAGTCCCTACTTCTGCTCATGGATCTGCCCTTCGGGAACGCTCAGCGGGCTCTTCCTTCTTGCTGGAAACCCCGGACTTCGCAGTGTAGCCGGATGGCTGTTTGTCTGGAAGAACGCAATTCTCGCCGTTACAGTCCTCACATCAATCATCATCTATCGCCCATTCTGCCGATACATCTGTCCATTGGGTGCCTTGTATGGTCTTTTCAATCCCATTTCACTGTACCGACTAGAGGTCAATAAAGAAACTTGCACATCCTGTGGGATTTGCCAACGGGTGTGCAAGCTTGATATTCCTGTCCATACCAAACCAAACAGCCCCGCATGCATACGCTGCGGAGACTGTATAGCGGCATGTCCCCACGGTTCGATCTCCGGAGGCTTTAAAAAAGCGCCGGTCAGAACTGAAGCAAGTGGAGAAATCGCATCAGATTATCCATAGTTCGAGCCAAATCTTCCGGTGCTCTTGCGATGACATGCTTGAACTCCTTAGCGACACGGTTGATGCTGAATATCGCCGAGACACCTCCATCGTAGGCACCCTCGATGGGATCGCCGATGTCTCCGACGACCGCCACAAGAGGAACTCCTTTTCGCTTGGTTCTTCCTGCGATACCCATAACGACCTTCCCCCTGAGACTCTGACTGTCCAATTTGCCTTCTCCGGTGAAAACCATGTCGGCATCGGTAAGCAATTCATTGAACTTCACGGTATCCAGAACGACCTCGATACCCATTTCAAGGTGAGCATCGAAGAATGCGACCATTCCTCCACCCATCCCACCAGCAGCACCTGCTCCCGGAAGCTGTGAGATATCCTGTTTCAGATCCTTGATCACGACCTCGCTGAATGCACGCAGTTCTGAATCGAGTCGCTTCACCATCTGATCATCAGCCCCTTTTTGGGGTCCGAAGATATATGCAGCTCCATGTTCGCCATAGAGCGGATTATCGATATCGCACATAGTGACTATTTCAACATCATGCAATAGCGGGTCTCTCTTGGATGTATCGATCGATGCAATCTCCGAGAGCGTTCCGCCAGTCGGGACAAAAGACTCTCCGGCCGCATTTTTGAACACTACACCCGCTGCAGCTGCTGCTCCCGCACCCGCATCGTTCGTGGAGCTCCCCCCAAGACCAACGATGATCTTCTTGCAGCCACGTTTGACTGCGTCGAGAATGAGCTCACCAACACCATAGGTGGTAGTCTGATCCGGACGTTTGTCGTCTCCAACGAGAGGAAGACCTGCCGATGCCGCCATCTCGACAATTGCCGTATTTCCGGGAAGTATCCCGTAGAACGCATCTACTGGTTTGAAATAGGGACCTGTCACAGTGAGATTCACCTTCTCTCCACCCATGGCAGTAAGAAAGGAGTCGACACTACCCTCACCTCCGTCCGCAACCGGGATGGAGACAACTTCCGCATCGGGATAGTAGCGCAGAATGGCCTCCTCCATGATCGAACAGATCTGGGTAGAGCTCATGGTTCCTTTGAAGGAATCAGGAATCAATAGAAATTTCTTCATACAACACTCCGTTATAGTATTATCAGGCTGAAGCCTGAGCCGATCAAAACTGCAATGACATTGCTGAGAAAATTCACCACATCATTATCTATCCAACGAACACCGCGACACAGTTCAAGCGGATTCCCATCGACTTGCTCGTGTTCGGTAATCTGTTTTCTCTCCGGGTCGTAGTAGTGACCCTGAATCGTTGCCCCAAGATAACTGTCTGCGAACGAGCCGATCACCCCCGCTACCGCAACGATCGAAGCGAGAAAGATCCATGAGAGATCGCCATATCCAGCGAAGGTAGCATACCATGCGAATGCTATGACGATCGAACCAAGGATACTGCTCACCGTTCCAAAAGGGCTTATACCTCCGGACATACCCGTTGGGACAGGTCTGAACGTTCGAATGGATATGGGTGGTCTCTGACTGAGGATTCCGGCTTCGCTGGCCCAGGTATCGGCAGTGCTCGCAGAGAGCGCGGACCCGAACATGACAAGAGCGATAGTGCCTCCCCCAAACCCGTACAGGAGAGCCGATGCAGCGGCAAGACCACCGTTTGCCATGACTTGTGTCCAGTCTCGAGTTCCCCCCTTCTTCTGTATGGTTCGGATCTGCTTTGGCGCAACACGTCTGCTCAGTTTTCCGAGGACTGTTGCAGTAACAAAGAGCAGAAGCAGGAGAGACCATCCCCCAATACCGAGGAATCGCATGACGATAAATCCGATAATAAAGGCGGCAATTGATCCGCTGATGGTCAACCATTTGAGCAGTTTTGCAACAATCGCCAAGAGCAGGTTCACCGCTAGGGGAGTGAGAAGACTCATAATCCCCCCAATGCAACATATGATACCAGGGCACTACCAACCGGTACTGTGATGTTATCGAATCCAAACGGTGTGTAGGCTTCAAGCACGGCTGCAAAGAGTGCCACGACACCCATTGCGATCCACCAGGAGCTGCTCCATGTCCCCGGCAACCTGTATCCTAAAGAGAAGCCCACAACCACAAGACAGGTGATGAAAAGGAGCGCTCCCGTCCCCAGGAGCGTTTTTCTCTTTCCGATTGGCCTTCTTCCCCACTTTTTGCCGACTATCGCAGCCAGACCATCGCCATAGCCCATGGTCATGACTCCTATTCCACTTGCCCACAATGGAATAACTCCCGTGTATCCGAGTAGCACGAGGAGCAGCAGAGAAACTGGAAAGTAGACAAGTCCCAGATTTCTTTGCCTGTCACTTATCCCCAATCGGTTGGCAAATCCACTCATGACCGCGATCGAGTTTGCAAAGATAAACAATACCGGCCCGATAAGAGCAGTGGCGAGGCTATCGAAGAAACCGATCAATATGAACCACCAGTTGGACACACCGATGTGTATTATTTTGCGCACGAGCTCTGTGGAGACGTGTTTCCTCACAGAAAGAAGAAACCCGATACCTACCAATACTCCTACAAGGACAAAAGATAGCGCTAAGCCGACGATAACCATTGCAACAATATAGGTGATACATCTTCATTTTTCAAGATATTGACAGAGATTAGGCCGCATGATATGGTAACCTTGCTTTCGTTTTTGAGTTGCAGCTGTTTCTTTTAATCTAGTTTTCTTCGAGTCGTCTTCATCGTATTCCAAATGACCGATTAAATTGACTCAAGCATGCCGCCAAATGAAGCAATTTTATGAAAACAGGCTTAGGACCTGTGAAGGATGCTTTATGGCAAAGAAGATCTATGTCGGCAACATGAGTTACGCCACTACCGAAGAGGAACTTCGGGAACTTTTCGCACAGTACGGTACAGTATTGAGCGCAAACATCATCATTGATCGTGAAACCCACCGCCCCAAGGGCTTCGGTTTCGTGGAGATGGACGAGGATTCAGCTGCTGAGGCTGCTATTTCCCAGCTCGATGGTAAGGAATTCGGCGGACGCAACCTTCGTGTAAACGAAGCTATTGCAAAGCCCCGTCCAACCAGAGGCTACCGATTCTAAGTTGTGCAATATCAACGAAAAGCCGTCCCTAGTGGACGGCTTTTTTCGTACCCTTTCATGGATTCTTCTGTGATCGCTACCAGGCGCCACCGCCGCCACCACCGAATCCACCACCGCTGAAACCACCGCCACCGAATGAAGAGCCTCCGAAGTGACCTCCTGAACTGGACTTGGTCGGAGCAGCAATCGAACTACTCAGAGCCGAGTTGCATCGTGAAAGCATCGTACTCACAGCCACGGCACTCATCATCGAGTGTGAGCCCATGTACCATGATGGCGACTCGATAGTGATAGACTCAAACTTCTTCGCCCACCGCTTCTCAAGACCGAGCACAATTGCGAACGAAAGAATATGATAGTAGTAGTCTGGATCTTTATCGATCATCC
>Ga0334900_1002838_pt1 | contig 14374 bp, 13 predicted proteins | sample GraSluR3_MG_2_FD_207231 | JGI IMG/M metagenome (GOLD analysis project Ga0334900, IMG submission 207231) | Sludge microbial communities from methane-producing bioreactor in Wageningen University, Netherlands - Granular Sludge_31_08-R3 | ecosystem: Engineered > Bioreactor > Anaerobic >...
GCTTCGCCCTGTGCGGATGGTTATGCCTTCGGGCTCTTCTGTTTCCGGCTCTTCCAGCTCTTGCTCTGGCTGAGGGTGCTCTTCTGGCTCTGCAACAACTGGCTCGGCTGGCTCTGATTCTGCAACTGTCTGGTTCTGCTGGGTTAAAGGGTCTGCGAAGAGCAAGCCTGTTAAAGCGTCTGTGCCGATATCTGAATCTGCAAGAAAAGGTATTAAAAAAGCAAACATAAGCAAAGCTGCTGCCACTGAAACCATCTTCCGCTTCTTTTCCTGCTGGCGCAGCTCGGACTGAAGCGTGGACTTCTCAAGGGCATATTTTCTCATAAAAGAGTTGTAGTGCGCTATTGTCTCTACCCTGTCCCTGCCTCCCAACTGCTTTCTTAGCTCTTTTTCATACTCTTCGTGTGAAATCTGCCCTTTGGCATACTTTGAAAGAAGGGAATTTGCCAGGGAATTTGCTTTGGCTTTCTCATCTTCGCACTTCTTAATCTTGCTTTTTAGCTCCTTAAGCCTTGCTCTCTTTTCTGAAATGCCCATTTCCTGCTTTTTTCTCGGGCTTTGTTTTTATAAACCTTTCTCAAAAGCTGGGTTCCTGAATGCCTGATTCTGAGAAAACCTGAAACTAGCACAATCTTTTTATACTAACAGGAATGACATGGCTAAATATGGTATTGGAAAAGCTAGGGGAATCGCTGAAGGGCACTCTCAGCAAGATTAAGAATGCTATTTTTGTTGACGAGAAGCTTATAAATGAGATTGTGAAGGAGATTCAGAGGTCTCTTATCCAGTCTGATGTAAATATTGCGCTTGTGCAGGAGATTTCCCAGAGCATTAAGAAGAAGTTCAGGGAGGAAAAGGCTATTCCTGGCCTGTCTGAGAAAGAGAGAATTATCAAGATTCTTTATGAGGAGCTTGCGGGGCTGATGGGGGGCGAGGCTGCTGGCGAGCCTAAGATTGAAAAAAGGCCTTTTAAGATAATGCTCGTAGGGCTGTTTGGCTCGGGAAAGACTACCCAGGCTGCTAAGCTTGGGAATTACTATGCCAAGAGGGGATATAAGGTTGCGCTTGTCTCTACGGATACATGGAGGCCTGCTGCTTTTGAGCAGCTTGAGCAGCTTGGCAAAAAAATCAACCTTCCTGCTTTTGGAAACAAAAAGGAAAAAAACCCGCTTAAGATTTATGAAAGCTTTGAAAAGCAGCTTAAGGAGTTCGACATTGTTATTATCGACACTGCCGGCAGGGATGCACTGAGCAAGGAGCTTATTGATGAGCTCGAAAAACTGTACAAGAAAATTTTGCCTGATGAAGTTCTTCTTGTACTGAGCGCAGACATTGGGCAGAGTGCAGAAAAGCAGGCCAGGGCTTTTCATGAAACAACTCATGTTACCGGAGTTATTATAACCAAGCTTGACGGAACTGCAAAAGGGGGAGGGGCGCTAAGCGCGTGCTCTGTTACCAATGCGAAGGTTAAGTTTATTGGCACAGGAGAGAAAATCAATGACTTTGAGAAATTCAACCCTAAGGGGTTTGTCGGCAGGATGCTCGGGCTGGGAGATATTGATGCGCTACTCGAAAAGGCTAAAGAGAGCATTGATGAGGAAAGGGCAAAAGACCTGGGGAGCAAGTTCCTGAAGGGGGAATACAACCTTCTTGATCTGTACGAGCAGATTGAGGCAATGAAAAAGATGGGGCCGCTGAATAAGATAATCCAGATGATTCCGGGGCTGGGTGGGGCTAACCTCCCAAAGGAGATGCTTGACCTTCAGGACCAGAAGCTTGATGAGTGGAAGATTATCTTTAACTCGATGACAAAAGGAGAGCTTGAAAGCCCTGGAGAGCTGAATATTTCAAGGATTAGGAGAATTGCTGAAGGCTCTGGCAAAAAGGAAGAGGATGTAAGGGAAATTGTCAAGTACTACAAGAAATCCAAGAAGATTATGAAGCTTTTCAAGGGAAAGAGCGAGAAGGGCCTTGAGAAGATGATGGGCAACATGGGAAATATGAAAGGGATGAAGAACATGAAATTCTGAGATTTGCCTGCCTTTACTGAATCACATAGAATTCTTTTAAGAGCTTCCTGCATATTGCCTTTGCGTGACGAAGCTTTTGCTCGCTGTTTGAGTAAACTGTAAAAAGCAGCTGCCCTTTCTGGACATTTTCCTCTTCCAGCCTGTCAAGGTAGATGCCGGCCTCTGCGTCTTTTGGCGCGCCTGCTGCTCTTGCTATTGAGACAGCAATGTCGTTTTTTATTGTCTTTACCCTGCCTGACCTGTATGCCTTAACTTTGTAAGAGAGCTTGCCAAGGGGAATTGTGCCTGGCTCAATATGCTTTTTTCCCTGGGCTTTGATGATTTCCACCATCTTGTCGTATGCAAGCCCAGAGTCAAGTATCTTCCTGGCTATTGCAAGCCCATTTCTTTTTCCGGCCATCTCTATCATCCTGCCAGCCATCTGCAGGGATTTTTTCCTTAAGTCTAAAGGCTGCCTCGGGTCATTTTTCAGCACATAGAGAACATCCCTTGCCTCCAGTGCTGGGCCAATCCCTTTCCCGACTGGCTTTGAGCCTTTGCTGTACATTAAATGGATTTCTAAGCCAATCTTTTTTCCAACATACTGAAAAATGCCCCCTAGCTTTTCAGCCCTGGGCTTGGTCTTTACTTTGGCTCCTGGCCCATAGGGAATGTCTATCAGTACATGCGTGCTTGAGACTGACTTTTTCTTTCCGAGTACGCTTGCTACGAGCTGCCCATATGCATCTATTCCCAGCGGGTGCTCTACCCTGATGATGATGTCATCTGCTGGGGCCAGGGAAAGTGCGCCTCCCCAGACAATGCAGGCTCCTGTCTTTGCAACAACCTTCTTGACTTTTTCAAGCGGAATCGCAACATTGCATAAGACTTCCATTGTATCTGCTGTGCCTGCTGGGCTGGTTATGCTTCTTGACGATGTTTTTGGAACGGTATAGCCTGCTGCTGCCACAATCGGTACTACAAGCATTGTAGTCCTGTTTCCAGCAACCCCGCCAATGCAGTGCTTGTCAAGCACAAATTTCTTGTTTAGCTTAAGGATATCGCCAGTGCTTATCATTGCCTTTGTAAGAGATGCTGTTTCTTCATTAGAAAGCCCGTGCACATAGCAGGCAGAAACGAAATATGTGGTCTCGATTTCGCTTAGCGCGTTTCTTGCAATGTCCCTGATGATTGGAATAAATTCTTTCTCTGAAAGCTCCTTTCCATCAAGCTTTTTCCTGATGCATGCAAGAGAATGGGATTTTTCAATAAACGCAGCATCAAGAAGCCCTGAATTGCCAAGCCTCTGGCAGAGCTCCAGGTTCAAGCCCAGGCTGCCCGGCGGAACCAGCGAATCGTCTTTTGTTGTGTCAACAATGGCAATTGCCTTTTTAGAGCCTTTCTTAAGCTCGAGCCTGTCCCCCCTATGAAGATTATTTTCTGCAGCATCAGAAAGGCTTACAACTGCAACAAGAGGACCGCCTGAAGAAATCTGTATTCTCTTAATCCTGAATCTCATCTTCTGCCCCTACGCTACTTTTCTTATAAACTTTATTGTGTTTATTGTCAACCCAAGTATAATTGGCCCTACAAAGATTCCTACAAACCCGAAAGTAAACAAGCCCCCAATTACTCCGACAAAGATAAGCATCGGGTGAATCCTGGTTTTTGAGCTCACAAAATAAGCCCTTACAAAGTGGTCTATATTAGCAACGACAAGTGCCCCCCACACCAGGATGAAAACGCCATAAAAAATCATGCTGTTCGTCTCTGTGAGCACCCCATTTGCTATTTTCATTGCAGAGAGGGGAAGCCAAATTAAGCCTGTCCCAAACACCGGGACCAGAGAGCAGATTGCCATAAGGGTGCCCCAGATAAGGGGAGAAGCGCTGGGAATGCCAAATATAAGCGAGCCAATCAGTATACCTATCCCTCCTGAAAAGCCCTGAACCAGCCCAACAAGTATTTGGCCATAAACTATCCCGTAGGTTGTCTTAACTGTTTCCTTGACAAGAAAATTTGCGTGGGTTTCCTTAATTATTTTTAATTCAAGTATTTTCTTGGTTGCAGCCACTCCATCTGAAAGAAGGAAAAAGGTTACGCCGAGGATTACAACATACCTCAAAAGGATTCCAGGAAGTGCTAGAAAAAACTGGCTTGCTTTTGCAAATACAACTGTTTTAAGGTTTTCCAGCTCGTAAAATATTGATTCCGAAAAAGGGAGCTGCTGAATAAATGAAACTATGGGGTTTACTTCAGCATCACTGAATGAATTGAAGAAATAAATAAGCTCAGTTGTCATTGCCCTTGTAGTAAGGTATATTGGAAAAAGGGTGAGTGCAATTATTATTGAAATGATAATCAAGGAAGATATCCACTTTATCCTTATTCTCTTATTGATAAAGCTATAAAGGGGATAAAAAATGATTGTAAGAACTATAGCAAGCAGCAGCTCCCTGTGGAGGGGCCATAACACAAAAAGAGAAAGAACCAGCAAGGCTGCCAGAAGAGCGAACTCGCTTATCTTTTCGTATTTTGATTTCCTCATAAATGGCTAATAACAGCCAGACTTTATAAAACTTTTCAGGATGAAGAGAGCATTTGCACCCGACAAGAATCACAAAAATATTTAAATGTAAGGTTCATTAGGCTTAACATGCATGCAAAAAGATGCACAAAAGGCAGGGAGTATGCAGCTTTTGCAAGCTTCGGCTTTCTGGCTTTGCTTCTTGCGGCTTCTTATGGGTATGCACAGGTGAATCAGAGCATAAGGGTTAATGGATGCAGGGAAATAAACCAGTCCGGGACATACCAAATAAGCAATGACATCGCGGCTACTGCAAAGGAAAAGGCCTGCATAACTGTAAAAGCAAGCAACGTGCTAATTGATGGAAATAACAAAAGGCTTTATGGATATAACGAGTTTGGCTCAAAAACCATTTTTGTCTGGGGAAATTCAACAAGCAAAATAAGAAATGTAACCATCAGGAATGCTAAATTCATAGAAGACTATGCAGGAGTATATGCCATTGACTCGGAAGATGTAAGGCTGGTATCCCTTTCTTTTGACAAAAGCATTATTGGAGTGCATATTGTTAACTCTTCAGGTGTTTCTGTATCAAAAAGCAGATTCAGCACTGAGCAGAATGCAATTGTTGGCGAAGGCAGCAAAGACATATCAATTTTTGGGTCTCAGGTAAGCTCTTACAGGGGAAACGGAATCAGGCTCAAAGGATGCTCCGGGCTGATATTATCCGATAATTTTCTGAGAGATATTCCTGGTGTTTCCCTTGAGTTTCAGGATAGCAGGGATATTGCTGTTAAGAGGTGCGCCTTTGAGGCAAATTTAAGGGGTATTCAGGCAACCGGGTGCGAAAACATAACTATTTCTGAAAGCAGGCTCTTAAGCAACCTTGAGCATGGGCTTTCCCTTCACTCCTCGCAGGATATTGGTGTTTCTGGAAACAGCTTTCTGGGAAACTTCGTGGGCATATTCACCCAGCAGGCATCAGGAATCACACTCTCAGACAATGCTTACCTGGAGAATAACTTTGCTGTAATGATAAGAAACTCCAGCAGCGTGCTTGCCGGGGATATGGATATAAACAATAACACAAATGCTTATGTTGTTCACGAAACAGAGGGGTTTGAAGGATTTCTTTCCAGTTTTAACAGCAGCTTTAGGGATTTCTTCTTCAGCAGCAGCAACGGAAACATCTCTGGCACTCTGGAACAATTTAAGAGTGCTTCTATAATTGCAGAAAGGTCTGACATAAGATTTATTGTAGAAAGCAATGGAAACATTACTATGGAAACAACCCTGGAATTTACTTTTGAGGAAGAAGAGGAAGTTCCTCTTAATGTTTCCATAAAAGAACAGCGTAGAAGAGACTTGGCAGGGTTTTTTACAGCAAGAAACCTGCTTATTTTAGGGGTTTCAGTAATCCTGATTTACCTTCTTTCATCAGAAGCAAAAAGAAAAAAAAGAAGGAATAAAAAGAATAAATAATGCTTTCTCCTTCAGCTGGCTTTTTTGTTTTTCTCCTGCTTCTTATCCTGGGAAGGTGCTTTTTGCTTTTGCTTCTCGGGATTTGCCAGTGCCACATTTTCCACAAGCCTCGAAATCTTTGACTCCAGCTGCTCTGTTTTCAGTGCCTGCCTGATTAGCAGGTAAAACAATACAATTACCGATAGGTATAGAAGAAAGTCTGAGCCCCTCTGGATTCCAAAAAGCGAGGCTGCTGCAAAGGAAAGCTGGGGAAACAACCCAACAATTATCATAACAAGCCCGCCTGCAGAGAAAAGAAGGTAGCTTTCCTTTTTTAGCTTGTTCCAGGACAGGTTCAGCCTGGAAAAAACAATAATGAATACTCCCAATACAATCAGCAGAATGCTAAAAGGTGTCATTTTTTTATCCTCCAAATATTTTTTTGTTTATCATTCTGATAACAATCTTCAGGGCGTTTGATGTTTTTTGGCCTTTGCTCAAACTTTCCTCTGAGTAGGTAATGGTTACCGGAACCTCAACAAACCTGATTCCTTTTTTATGGATTTCGTCAAGTATCTCTGATGCGTGCGCCATGTCATTTATCTTTATCTCTATCTTTGAGGCTGCTTTTCTTGACAGCGCCCTGAAGCCGTTGTGGGTGTCAGTAACCTTTATTCTGGATATTAGCCTTGTGAAAACAACACCTGCCTTGAGGAAAAGCTTTCTTGAGCGCGGTATATTCACAGCAGCGCCTTTGCTGATAAACCTTGAGCCAAGCGCTGCATCTGCCTTGCCTTCAATTATTGGCTTAATCAGCCTGGAGATTTCACCTGCCTGATGCTGGCCATCCCCGTCAAAAGTAACAATGATGCCTGCCCCTGCTTTCAGGGCGTAACGAATTCCTGTCCTGAGGGCTGCACCTTGGCCTAAGTTTACCGGATGGGTTAGCACAGTCGCCCCTGAAGCGAGCGCAGCTTCTTTTGTCCTGTCTCTGGAGCCATCGTTAACTACAACAATATTCTGATAGCCATGGCTTTTCAGGTCCGAAATGGCTTTACTGATTCTCTTATCCTCGTTGTATGCTGCAACAACCACAAAGATTTCTGGGGATTTCATTGGGCTTCTGTCAGAATCTTTTCCTTATCGTTTCCAAGCTTCTTCTGGCAGGATGAGCACACCGCAACCTGCTTTCCTTTTTTATCTTTGATGTATGTTCCAAGGATTTTGTTCAGGAAGATTGTCTTTATCTTTTCTCCACATATTTTGCATTTCATGGTTGCACCTCGTCTGTCCTCCAGTAGGGTAGAATAAATGTTTTATCAATCTTTTCAAAGTTTCGCTTTTTTGCCTCAACCAGGCCAAGCCAGGCTATCATTGCCCCATTGTCTGTGTTGAACTGGTTCTCTAAGGTAAAGCACTTTGCACTTCTCTCTGAGCACATGGTTCTGGCCATTTCCTGAAGGCGCTTGTTGCACGCAACCCCACCGCCTAAGAGAAGTTCTTTTTTTCCTGTGTGAGCCATTGCCCTTTCGCTTGCCTCGAGCAGCATAGCAAAGGATGTTTCCTGAAGCGAGAAGCATAGGTCTTTAACAGAGTGCTCTTTTAGCATTTTTTTAATAGCTGTAAGAATACCGCCAAAGGAGAAATCCATTCCCTTTACTACATAAGGCAGCTCGATATACTTTCCTGAGGCTTTTTTAGCAAGCTTCTCTACAGGTGGCCCGCCCGGAAACCCAAGCCCTGCCTCTCTTGCAAAAGCATCTATAAAATTGCCCATGCCAATGTCAAGCGTTTCCCCAAAGATTCGGTATTTTCCCTTCTCAAAGGCTACTATTTGGGTGTTTGCGCCTGAAACATAAAGAAAAACCGGGTCTGTGCAATCTGAAAGAAGCTTCCCTATCTCAAGATGGGCTATGCAATGGTTAACCCCGACTATTGGCTTTTTCAGAAGAAGTGCAAGTGAGCGTGCAAGCGCAGAGCCTATCCTTAGCGAATGCCCTATACCCGGGCCTTTTGAGTATGCAATCAAGTCAACCTGGCTAAGGCTTATGCCTGCATCATCAAGCGCTCCTATAAGCACCTCTTCAAAGTTGTCCAGGTGGTGCTCTGAAACCTTTGCTGGAATCATGCCGCCTTTTTTTGTTGCATAAACGCTTTTCCTGTTTGCAAGAATCCTTCCTTTGCTGCCTGCAATCCCTATCCCGAAGGTATGGGCTGTGCTTTCTATACCTAAAGATATCATTTTTTATCAGGCGGCTGAAAAGAGAGGCTACTGAAAAAGCCAATCACACATCTATGTTTTTTGCAGTGAGGGCGTTCTGAACTATGAACTCTCTTCTTAAGGCAACATCATCTCCCATAAGGATATTGAAAAGCCTGTCAGACTCAACGGCATCTTCGATGTTAACTTTGCAAAGTGTTCTGCTCTCCGGGTTCATTGTGGTTTCCCAGAGCTGGCTCGGGTTCATCTCTCCCAGGCCTTTGTACCTCTGCATCTCATATTTAGCTCCCTGGTTTAGCTTAAGGAACTCTGACAGAGCCTGCTCGGTGTGCAGGTAATGAGTCTTGTTTCCCATATTTAACTTGAAGAGCGGCGGCTGTGCTATGTATACATGCCCTAACTCAATCAGGGATTTCATGTGCCTGTAAAAAAACGTGAGGAGAAGTGTCCTTATGTGTGCACCGTCAACATCTGCATCTGTCATAATAATTATTTTGTCATATCGAAGCTTTTTTACATCGAAGTCATCATCAATATTCGTGCCAAGGGAAGTGATGATTGAAGCGATTTCCTTATTCTGAAGAATCTTGTCAAGCCGCGATTTCTCAACATTAAGGATCTTTCCCCTTAATGGCAGGACTGCCTGGAACTCTCTGTCTCTTCCCTGCTTTGCAGAGCCGCCTGCTGAGTCTCCCTCAACGATAAACAGCTCGCTGATTGAAGGGTCTTTTGAGGAGCAGTCTGCAAGCTTGCCTGGCAGGGAAAAGCTGTCAAGTGCATTCTTTCTCCTTGCAAGCTCTTTTGCATTCCTTGCTGCAAGGCGCGTATTGTATGAAAAGATTATTTTTGCTGCTATCTCCTTTGCCTCGTTGGGGTTCTTGAGCAGGTAGTCATAAAGTGTATCAAAAAGAATCTCGCTCACAATGCCTCTCACCTCGGTGTTTCCCAGCTTGGCCTTTGTCTGCCCTTCAAACTGAGGCTCCGGAACCTTTACTGAGATTATAGAAGTCAACCCTTCCCTGCAGTCATCGTATGTTATTTTGATGTCTTTTCCAAGGTTCTCGTTTATAAACTTGCCAAGGGCTTTTGTGAGTGCAAACCTGAATCCCAGCTCGTGAGTGCCTCCTTCAATCGTATGAATTGTATTAACATAGGAGAGGAGCGACTCGCTGTAGCTTTTAGTGTACTGAATAGCCACCTCAACGATAACGCCATCCTTCTCTTTGCTTACAAAGAATGGCTCATGGATTGCTGTTTTGCCCTCGTTGAAATATTTTACAAAGGTTGCAACCCCGCCTTCAAAATGAAAGAATTCCTCTTCACCTGTCCTTTCATCCCTGACCTGAATCTTAACTCCGGGATTGAGGAAAGCAAGCTCTCTGGCTCTTGATGCAATTACATCAAACTCAAAGTCAACTGTCTCAAAGATTGTATCATCCGGCATAAAGGTTATAACCGTACCCGACTCATCAGTAGAAAGGCCTTTTTCAACAGGGGTTACTGGAATCCCTTTCTCATATCTTTGGCTCCATGTCCTGCCGTTTCTCCTTACCCTGACCTCCAGCTGCTTTGAGAGGGCATTTACTACAGAAAGCCCGACCCCGTGAAGCCCTCCGCTTATCTTGTATAGCTCTTTGTTGAACTTCCCTCCTGCATGCAGTTTTGTTAAAACCAGCTCAAGGGCAGGCTTGTTGTATTTGGGGTGTATCTCAACAGGAATTCCCCTGCCATTGTCTATTACTGTGACGCTGCCGTCTTTCTGGATAAAAATCTCGATAAAGTCCCCGTAGCCTGCCTGAATCTCATCTATGGAATTGTCAAGAATCTCAAAAACAAGGTGGTGCAGGCCCCTTGGGCCTGTGCTTCCAATGTACATCCCCGGCCTTCTCCTGACCGCTGCCAGGCCTTCAAGGACTGTAATATGCTCAGCTGAGTAATCTGCAGGCTTTTTGCTGGTTTTTTCTTCATCCATTTGGCTCACTTTTTCCTTCGTAAAAACGATGTTTTTTATACTAAAAAAAGAGATGTTAAAGAGTTTAAAAAGGTTGTGAAAAAGAGCTTAAAAACCGGGTTTTCATTTAAAAAGGAAAAAATGTCCAGAAAATGCTTTATTTTCTGCCATTATATTAGGAAATATTCTACCGACGACTCCTTTCCGTGTTCAGTTTCAATAAAAGCGGTAACAAATGGTTGCTTAAGGCCAGGAGTGCCTTGAGGGAAGTGGCAATTGCTCTCATCTATATTATCTGCTACATTTAAATTATGCCCGTCAGGGTCTGTTGCTGCAACAATCCCTGTCTCATAAAAAAGGGTTCTCAGGCTTTCCCTTAAAAGGTCTAGATCACAAGCAGGCTGAGAATAATTTTCATATATGTATGTTGCAGCCTGCTCAAATTGCGAGTTTGAAGAACTCAAGTACAATGATATGTTTACTATATTTACAACATTTCCTGAAGGATCTTGAAGCTTAGGCATTGCATGAACAATAGGCTCCCTGTTTCTCCTTGCAACCTGGAATACGAACTCTTCTCCTGCCACATAATGCCTGGAGTCTTTTACGAAGATGATGTCATCGCCAGGGTTTGAGCTTGGCATGGGATTCCTGATTAAGCCAACTATCATTTCATCCCTAGAGCCTCCTGGCTCAAAAGTGGCAATTGAAGAATCATTGTAAATGTGCTCTTCAAGGAAATCCAGCATCTCGTAAAGCCTTAGCGGAACAAAAGACTCAAACCCTGTCAGTGTCCTTGTTTCTCCAGTGCCAACTCTTCTCAGGGTAACCTCATAATCCAGCCTTGCCAGCATTCCGGATTCTGAAAGAAAAACCTCAACTCTGGGCTCGGAAGACTCCAGGATTTCAAAATCTTCGCTTACTAAGCCAACATTCTCGGATGGCAGGCAGAACTCAACGCCACTTTCACCGTTCAGGAAAGCCTTAATGTTTCTGGCCATTATCGTTGCCCTTAACCCTCTTAAAGGTGGGAGATACCTGATTTGCGTTGAAAAAGAGTAATCCTTATCGCAATTAGCTTGTTCATAAAGATGTGGTATTGTATCAGTACCATAAGGATTCTCGCAATCAAAAGGGAACATATCTGAAAAATAAACCGTTTCATCTGTTATAAAAGGCACATAATACTGCGAGCCTGGTGATTCCTGAAGAAAGTGATGCTGGGATAGCTGTGTAATGCCGCCCTGGGCTGAGAAGATTATCCCACCCTGTCTTGCTGACATAGAGATTGCCTGCTCAAAGCTGCTTTCAAGGCAGTTAAGAACCTCTGCCCTGACTGGCTCAAAAGACCCTACGCTTCCTATTGTTTCCGTATCATCTGCCTGAATAACAAGAAGTATCACAACAAAAACAACCATCAAAATTAGGACTGCCAGAATAAGTATTACAGAGAGCTGGGCTTTCTTTGGCTTAACCTGCATAGCAAGCCTTTTTTACTCATCATTTAAAAAATTTTTTAAATTTGGGCAGTGAATACACTTAAAATGGAGCTTTTTGGAAGATTTGTTATAAAGGGAACCTGCCTCATTATAAAAAACTCAGCGACAGCTGTTGTGTCTGACCTGCACCTCGGCTTTTCGGATTATCTTAATGAAAGGGGCATTCTTTCTTACTTTGATGAAAGCAAAGGCCTGAAATGGCTGCTTAGTGCCTGCGAGGAAAACGGGATAAAAAGGCTTATCCTTAACGGGGATATTCTGCATGACTTTTCAAAGCTAAGGCAAAGGGTGGAAAAAAGGCTTGACTGGCTTATTAGTAGCCTTGATGAAAAAGGCATTAAATGTGACTTGGTTGAGGGAAACCACGACAACCTACTTAGGTTTTTTCTTGACAAAAGGGGAATTAAGGCAAAAAAGAAAATTCTCGCAGGAGATGTTTTTATCACTCACGGAGATAAGCTATTCAGGGTTCCTGAAAAGGCAAAGTACATTGTAATAGGGCACGAGCACCCTGCGGTTGAGGTTGAAGAGAAAAGATTTAAGGCTTACCTGGTCTCGGAGTATGAAAAAAGGCACTTAATTGTAATGCCGTCGTTCTTTGGCTTCAGGGAGGGAAGCGAAAATAAAGGAAATCCGGAGAAGCCCTGGAGCCCGTTTATTAAAGGCAGGATTAAGAAAAGAATAATTGTTGAAAAGGCGGGCTCAGAACATATTGCAGTGCCTTTTTAGAGGGAAGATGCTTAATGGATTCAAAAGCTTTTTATATTAACCAGACAACCACATATAAAAACTCTAGGAGGTTACAAGAATGGCAGCAGATAACGCAATATATATCGGGAACAAGCCCTTTATGAACTATGTGACGGCAGTTGTAATGCAGTTTACAACTCAGGGAGCTGAAGAAGTGACAATAAAAGCAAGAGGAAAATTCATATCCAGGGGTGTAGACATTGCAGAGATTTCTGCAAAGAGGTTCTTGGTAGACCAGGTTTATGTGAAGGATATCAAGATAGACTCTGAAGAGTTCAAAAACAAGGAAGACAGGCAGGTAAGGGTTTCTACAATAGAAATAACCCTGGCAAAGAAAGAATAAGCCTGCTGGCTTTTTTTCTGGTTTTTTATAATATTTATTTTTTTATTTTCTAACGCGCAAGCCATGCAAAAAAGGAAAAGATTAATTAAAAGAGCGAAAAACCAACAACGCATGGCAGTGGTTTACAGGCATATTACGGGCAATTATTATATTGGGAATGAGAACGAAGAGGATGTTTCTGAGATAACGCCTGATTCCCTGAACATGGAGCTTTTTGAGAGGCTTTCCAGAAAAGCAATTAAAAGCAGGGAAGAACTCGTAAGGAAGTCTATTGAGATTGCAAAGGAAAAGATTTCAAAGAAAGACTATTCTGAAGACCTGATAATTCAGGCTGCCGGGCTTGTTGATGAAACAGATAAAACGGTAAACCTGTTATCAAGAAGATTAAGGAGGCTTGCCCTGACTGTTTACCCTGAACTATGCTTAAGGGTTGATGATAATAAAAAGATTGTTGAGATTCTCTCTTCAAAAGAAAAAGCAGGCATACTTGCATTCTTGGGGATTCAGAAAAGCATGGGCTTTGAATGCAAAAAAGAAGACGCGGAATTTATAAAAGAGATGGCGGGTAGGACAAAAGGCCTGTTTTCAACAAGGGAGCAGGCTTCGGAGTTTATTGAGCAAAAGGAAAAGAAGATTATGCCTAATTTTTCTGCTGTTGCTGGCCCGAGCATTGCTGCAAAGCTGCTTTCTCATGCCGGGAGCTTAAGGAGCCTTGCTATGATGCCGGCGTCCACTATTCAGCTTCTTGGTGCAGAAAAAGCCCTGTTTCGGCACATTACAAGAGGGTCAAGATGCCCAAAATACGGGATTCTGTTTCAGCACCCGGAAGTTCAGGCTGCGCCAAAGAAAGCCAGGGGAAAGGTTGCAAGAATAATTGCCGACAAGCTTTCAATAGCAGCAAAGATCGACTTCTTCAGCAGGGAAGACAAAAGCCCGGAGCTGCTTGAAGAAATGGAGAGAAGGATAAAGGATGCAAAAAGAAAATAGCCAGAGGGTGAGAATTATCAGGCTGAAAGGCAAAAAAGCCATTGTTACTGAGAGCCTTGCCCCGGGAAGGAGTGTTTATGGGGAAAGCCTAACCAACATAGATGGAAAAGAGTACAGGGAATGGGTGCCTTTCAGGTCAAAGATTGCTGCCGGGATAATGAAGGGGCTTAATATGCCTGAGCTTAAAGCTAATGCGGTCGTCCTTTACCTTGGCGCTGCATCAGGAACCACAGTCAGCCATATTTCAGACATTGTTAAAGAAGGCCTAGTGTTTGCTGTTGAGATGAGCCCGTTTGTAGTGTACTCGCTGATCGGCCTTGCTGAGGCCAGGGGAAACATTGTGCCAATCCTTGAAGATGCAAACAAGCCTGGGCAATACTTTAACACTGTTGTTGCGTGCGATTTTGTTTTTCAGGATATTGCACAGAAGAACCAGGTGGAAATTTTCCTTAAGAACTGCAGGCTGTTTCTTAAAGGCTCAGGCTCTGCAATGATTTCAATAAAAGCAAGAAGCATAGACATATCAAGAAAGCCAAGGGCCATCTTTGATGATGTCAAAAGAGAATTAAGCCAGAATTTTAATGATGTTAAGCTTTTAACCCTGGAGCCTTTCCAGAAAGACCACT
>Ga0334900_1002843_pt1 | contig 14356 bp, 15 predicted proteins | sample GraSluR3_MG_2_FD_207231 | JGI IMG/M metagenome (GOLD analysis project Ga0334900, IMG submission 207231) | Sludge microbial communities from methane-producing bioreactor in Wageningen University, Netherlands - Granular Sludge_31_08-R3 | ecosystem: Engineered > Bioreactor > Anaerobic >...
GCTCGTATTTCTTGGCCGTTCTTCTTGCCTCCGCCACCTGACCTTTTGCCTGTTCGGCATCACTCATGGCTACTATCACCCTGTTGTTTTTCCCTCTGATTTTCGAAGCAAGGGCCATGCCAACACCTACGGACAACCCCTGTCCAAGATTTCCTGTAGTCCATTCTACGCCAGGAATCCCTCTTGTGATGTGACCCTCGAATATCGATCCGGGATGCCTGAATCCGGCAATTGCCTCGTCAATGTCTATAAAACCCAATCTCCCAAGTGTCGCATATACCCCGGGAGATGTATGACCGTGGCTTACAACAACTCTATCGCGTTCGGGATCGTAGGGGTTCTTCGGATCTTTCTCTGCAAAATCATAAACGGATAGGAATATGTCTATCGATGACATCGAACCGCCTGGATGACCGGAATTCGCAACTGTGGTCATCTTGATGATGTCTCCCCTGCACACTCTTCCAAGGTTTTCTAGTCTCTTAATCTCATCTTTCGTCAGTAAACGCGCCATATCCAACCTCCATTCACACTTCAACCGTCAATCGAGATATCCTCGTCTCTATTCTTTATTAGCTCATCGGGATTTGTGTCCTGAATAATAGATCTCTGGCTCATTCTAAAGTCATCAAACTGAACCTTGAGCATCTGGCCGTCATCTGCAACCAGGGTGATCACTTTCATGAAGATGTTCACCGTCAGAACCTTGCAAGTCTTTCCTTCATAGTCGACAAGAGACCCTTCATCAGGGATATCCAATAACTCGTTTTCATAGAGCTCCTGTTCATAGGATAGACAGCAAAGCAGTCTTCCGCACCTACCGGATATCTTCGCAGGGTTTATCAACAATTGCTGTTTCTTCGCATGCTTGAGCGTTATGCTCTCAAACTGTCTCAAGAAACGGACGCAGCAAGCCGTCATGCCGCACAACCCGAGACTGCCGGTCATTTTAACTTCATCTCTTATTCCAACTTGCCTGAGCTCTATCCTCGTTCTGAATGCCCTGGCAAGATCCTTCACCAACTCTCTGAAATCGACCCTGCTGTCGGCACCAAAATAGAAGACTATTCTTGAGCGATCAAACATATATCTCGCCTCGAGCAATCTCATAGGAAGCGAGTGCTTCTTTATCAGCTCCTGGCAGGTATTCATAGCAGCTTCGGCCTCTTCCTTGTTCTTTGCATGAGTCTCCCAGTCTTCATCAGTCATTACCCTAACGATCGGTTTCAGCTCTTCCTTTGAGTCATCTATACGAATCTCAACTGGTCCATACATGACCTTACCCACGTCCAGTCCGAACTCACTCACTGCAAGCACACGATCTCCCTGCTTTAGGAGCTGTTCACTAGATGTGTACTGATAAAGCTTGCCAACAGAATGAAACTCGACTCCATATACAGTTCCATATATTTCAGGCATCTGAATTACCTCCGTTTTCTCTTCTTACGAGGCTCCTCGAAACCGAGTACAGAGCTCTGAATGAAACGAGATTCGAGTTCTGCGATGAGGTCCTCTGTCTAAGGAACCTGTCACACCAAGCAAAATCTGCCAGGATCTCCTTTCCCGGCACGAAACTCACTAGCCATTCTATCAGATCGAGGTTCACAACAGAGTTACTGGAAGTATCTGCCGATAGAATTACTACATCTCTCAGTATGCTTCTGGCTACTTCAACGAGCTCACGCGATCTTTCAAATGAGCCCTGCCCAATGAATAGAGGCGAGATTTCTCTGAAGGTTGTGAAGAATTTGTCAGATTCTACGATGCTTCTGCAGAGAGCAGCAAATGCTCTTCTTCGTCTAACAATATCTATCGGCTCGTTAACTTCACTCTCAGACAGTACAGAAACCAGTCCGTTGAGGTCTGAAGGAACCTCCATAGAACCCCAGTCTATGGACTCGACTTCCTGATCAAGAAAGAACCGAAGAACAGAGAAGTTCTGTCGCGCACATGCGTAGATTCTCGATACGCTATTCCCATACTTATCTCTCAATTTACCTATCAGTTCTTCGGGAACATCAACAACGACAGAGACCGTTCTGCTCCTTACTGTGGGAAGAAGAGACTGCCACGAAGTAGTGGTCATTATCAGCGTTGCAAAGCAGGGAGGCTCTTCGAGTATTTTTAGGAAGGCATTTGCACTCTCATCTGTCATCTTTTCACATTGATGGACCAATACATACTTTCTCTTGCCTCCCGAAGGCTTGTGGAGCATCATCTCTTCAATATCCCGCACTCTGTCAATTCCGATGTTCCCTTTCTCAGGCTCTATAAGAAGAAAATCTTCAATATATCTCTTTCTGTTCCATTTTGGATCGGACTCGACCAATGACAAAGCCGAAGTCTTCAAGTATTCGCTGTCTCTGCCTACCAAAGTCATGCTTATTCCCGAATTTCGAGCCAAGAATCGGGCAAGTCTGTTGCTAACTACTCCGTTGAACCACTCCATGTTTTAATTATAGCAATGAATGACGAATTTGATTGGAGGGAAATATTATGGAGAGAACATTTGCTTATCTGAAGCCAAACGCTATTCAGCGAGGCCTCGTAGGAGAGATAATCAGAAGAATCGAGGAAAAGGGTCTTAAGATATTAGCTCTCAAAATGCTCATGATTTCAGAGTCTAAAGCGAGAGAACTATACAGGGAGCATGCCGGGAAAGACTTCTACGAACCTTTGCTCGCTTTCATACAATCTGGCCCAGTTGTGGCAATAGTTCTTGAAGGTGAGGATGCCGTTCAGAGATTGAGAATCCTCATCGGAAAGACCGATCCGGTCCAGGCAGACCCGGGAAGTATTCGTGGAAGGTTCGGCGTCTCCGTCAGAAAGAACCTCATCCACGCTTCAGACAGTATTGAAAGTGCAATTCGTGAAACGAATATCTTCTTTGACAAAACTGAGATTCTTGACTATTCTCTGTTGATTGAAGGGCAGCTCTGATGCTAATTGCGCGAATAAAAAAAGGAAAGGAAGGAAAGGTGTTGAATTCTTATCCGTGGATCTTCAGAGATGAAATCCTCTCTCTTGAAGGCTCTGCAGATAGAGTAAGCGAAGTCAATGTCTTCTCTTCTACTTACGAGTTCCTGGGGAAAGGCTTCTTCAACCCTGGTTCAACGAGGTCGATAATGGTTCTAACTAATCATGATGAAGAACTGGGAGAGGCTTTCTTCAGAAAGCTTCTGAATAAATCCTTGCAGAAAAGAGACAGGCTTTTCGATACACCTTACTACAGGCTAATTCATGGCGAGGGGGATAGACTTCCTGGACTTGTAGTTGACAGATACGGCGATTTTTTAGCAGTGCAGTTCAGAAATCTGATCATGCAGGAAAGAAAGCAAATGATCGTCACCCTTCTTTCAGATCTTCTGAGCCCGATGGGAATCTACGAACGCAGCGACTTTGAGATGGGGGTGGACGACAGAATTGAGAGAAACACCGGCCTGCTTTGCGGGAAAGTACCGGACTCAATCGAAATTGAGGAAAACGGCCTAAGATTTCTTGTAGATGTCAAGAACAGCCAGAAGACCGGATTCTTCTTTGACCAAAGAGACTCCAGAGCATTCTGCAGAAAGATTACGAAGGAGCTGTCGCTTCAAAAGGGGCTAGATCTCTTCTCTTTTACGGGTGGCTTTGGACTCAACATGGCATTCTCCGGAGCAGAGGCGATTTGTGTCGACAAGTCGGAAGAAGATCTAGAGAGGGCAAGACTGAACTCGGTAGTGAACAAGTTGGATAACCGGCTGCAGTTAGTCCAGAGCGATGTTCTTGCCTTCCTTAATGAATTTGAAAAGAATGACTATTTTGATATAGTAGTATTGGATCCGCCATCCTTTGTTAAGCATAAGAAAGAGCTTCCGCATGGAATTTCACTTTTCAGAAAGCTAGTAGAGAGCACGCTACCGTTAATGAAGGATGGGGGAGTCCTCGGCCTCTGCACTTGCGCCTACAATATTGGGATTGAGCATCTAGTAGAGTCTGTAAGAAGATCAACAGAAAGAAGAGGCTTGAGGTTTTCACATTTGGCGATCACTCTGCAGTCACCTGATCATCCGTGGCTTGTGGAGGTTCCTGAAAGCCTTTATTTGAAGTGTCTGTGGGGCTTCGTAGAGAAGGAGTGAGTTTTTTGCCCGGCTTCTGGACTCATATCATGTATGGAAAAGATGTTCTGGAAGAAATAGGACTCGATCTTGAAGCCGACAAAAGAGAGGAGTTCAATCTTGGGTGCCTCTTCACTGATCCTGGACAGTATTGCTCAAGAGAAGATCCGGAGTTTTCTCTCTGGAGATTTTCTCATACGCTGAGATGTGATGATTTTGCCGAAGAGGTCTGCAGAAGAGCCGAAGAGATCTCTCGCTTCTACTCTCTCGGGGTGATATGCCATTACTTTCTCGATGCAACCGTTAATCATTATATTGTCGCCCGTGCGGGAAATGGATATAAGTATCGGCAGCTTGAGACAATGATAGACAAAGTAATACTGAAGAACAGAGTAGAGGCAGTTATTCTTGACCTTGATCCGACTGCCGAGTTTTCCAAGTCTCTACCTGAAGCTCTAGAAGATCTTTACAGAGCGATTACTGAGGAGTACTACGGAGTGAAAGGTTGTTCTATCCAGAAGGCAATAAACTCTATGAACGAGTATTTCGCGGGGATATACGGTCGTTCCAAACTGGGCATCATTCTCAAGAGATTCAGCATCAAGGAAGGCTCTCCGGAAGAGGCTTTTTTCAAAGACACTCATACAGATCCACTGAATCTGGAAATGAAACCTTGGTTTCACAGTATAGCTGGATGGGAGAGTAAAAAGACCTTTGAAGAACTTTACAGCGATGCCTTCGACAAGGCTGTCCATTTTATGCAGAGTTATCTGGACGGCGTAGGCGAGTTGTCTTTACCCGGGGTCTCTCTCATGACCAATTTACCATTAATGGAGTACTGACTAACAAATTCGAGATGAAGGGAGGAAGATCGCATCCAGATCTGGAATGCGGTGATCATATGAAAGTTCTCGGAATAATCCTGGCAGGTGGACGAGGTGAGTACTTGAGTTCCCTTACGCAAGTTCGTACAAGTGCCGCACTACCGGTTTTCGGAAAGTACAGGTCCATCGATTTCACGCTCAGTAATATGATCAATGCCGGGGTATCGAAGGTTGGCATTATTACTCAATACAGCCCTAGAAGCCTAATGGACCACATAGGTTCCGGTAAAGAATGGGATCTTGACAGGAAACAGGGCGGTCTTTTCATTCTGCAGCCTTACTACTCACCGTATAATCCTTCCATGGGATACAAGGGAACTGCAGATGCTCTGTTCCAGAACATAGACATACTTCGGAGAGGGAACGAAGACTCGGTACTGATTGGTTCTGGAGATCATATTTTCAAGACTGACCTTACCAAGATATTCAGGTATCATCTCGATACGGCGGCCGACATAACCGTCCTAACAGGAAACAAGAATGGTGAATGTGGTATGAAAGGTATGGATAGAGTCATATGCAAGAACGGAAGAGTAATAAAGTGGATAGAGAAGGAAAATGCCTCTGAGAACCCTGATGAGGGAGACTGCGTTGCTCTTGGTGTTTACTTCGTAAACAAGTTCCTCCTGCGAGAACTTCTCTACTCAGCGGTTCCCAACGGCTATAACGAGCTAGTTAAGGGTATTATCTCTCCTAATCTCTCTTCGCTAAATGTTAGAGAGTACAGATACAACGGGTATTGGCGGGATATCAAGCAGAGCAAGAAATGCTATTTCAAGACAAATCTCGATATCCTGGATCCTCAGATCAGACGAGAGTTGTTTTACGAGAACGGTAGAGTATTTACGAAACTAAAGGATCTCCCACCTCCGAAGATCACCGGAACGGCATCTATGAACAACTCAGTCATTGCAGATGGATGCGTAATTGGAGGAAGAATCGAAGATTCAGTCTTGTTCAGAGATACTAGAGTTATGGCAGGGGCAACCGTTAAGAACTCAGTTCTCCTTGAGGGCTGCCTCGTCGAAGAAGGCGCTTACATAGAAAACGTAATTATGGACAAGTACTGCACAGTTAGGCTTGGGAGAAGTTTCGTTGGTGAGAGCGAAGAGCCCACAGTGATCGAAAAACACGGCGTAATATAGGGCGGGTGATTGTATGGCCAAAAAAGTAGTAGCATTGATTCTAGCTGGCGGACAGGGTACAAGACTGGGATTACTAACCGATGAGGTTGCAAAGCCGGCGGTGCCTTTTGGAGGCAAGTACAGGATAATCGACTTTGCACTTAGTAACTGCGTGAATTCTGGAATCTACGCAGTTGGTGTGCTTACTCAATACAGGCCTCACATTCTCTCCAGGCATATCGGAATAGGTCGTCCTTGGGATCTTGACAGAAAGGATGGGGGGGTAGTCATTCTCCCGCCGTTCATCGCTCAGGGAGATTCAAACTGGTATAAGGGAACGGCAAATGCCGTATTCCAGAATATTGATTTTGTCGATGATTACGACCCAGAAATTGTTGTAATCCTTTCTGGCGACCACATCTACTCTATGGATTACAACGAAATGATCGATTATCATCTCTCGAAAGGTGCCACGGGAACAGTAGCATGTATGCGTGTTCCGCTGTCTGAAGCTAATAGATTCGGCATGATGATAACGGATTTTGAAAACAAAATAGTCGACTTTCAGGAGAAGCCTGAACAACCGAAGTCGGATCTTGCCTCTCTTGGGATTTACGTCTTTGACTGGAAGTTCCTTAGAGAAAGGTTAATCGAAGATGAAAAGGATCCCGAGAGTGACAATGATTTCGGGAAGAACATCTTGCCGAAGATCGTACATGATAACGCTGGAAGGCTTTTCGCTTTCGTCTTCGAAGGATACTGGAGAGACGTCGGTACGATCGAATCTCTCTGGGAAGCAAACATAGAGCTAACACGGCCTATTCCGCCGCTGAACCTCCACGATCCTTCCTGGAGGTTTTACACCCAAACGGAAGAGTATCTCCCCGCTTACGTCGGAACCAGTTCTCATGTCAGAAATTCCCTGATTAACGAAGGGGCAGAGATTTACGGTCGAGTAGAGAATTCAGTTATCTTCCAAGGCGTGCAGATCGGGGAAGGTTCGGTTGTTAAGAATTCTGTGATTATGACAAACTCCAAAATTGGAAGCAATGTGGTCATAGACAAGGGGATAATTGGAGAGAGAACGACAGTTAGAGATGGGGTGGTTGTTGGTTATGGAGACGAAGTGCCACACGAATCTCAACCACACATATATGATTCGGGTATTGTCGTTGTCGGATCGGACGTAATCATTCCCGAGAATCTTAAGATAGGTAGAAACAGCGCAGTTCTTAATCACGTTAAAGAGGAGGACTTCGAGGGAGATGTGGCAGGCGGCAAGACCATCTCGCCCAGAGAGTAAAGGCAAAGGAGTAGCTTCTTTTTCGTTGTTGATAGCTATACTGATAATCTGTACGACAATTGTTACATCGCTTGTTCCCTTAGAGACAATAATGAATGCGAGGCGCCTTGGTTCTTGGTATTTCAGACTGGCTCTCACTGTGAAATCGTTGTATCTTGCAGAGCCGGCCGAAACGGAGCTCAACGGTTTCCTGGTTACAAAAAGCTCAAAAACTGTCTCTTCAAACTGCGCAGAAATAGAAATAATCAATTACCATATAAGTGAAGGAGATAGGCACTTCGATTTCGAGCTAATTGGAGAAATCACCGATATTCCATAAGGAGGTATGAGTATGAAAAAAGTTCTTCTGATTACCCTTCTCTTGGTTATGGCAGTTTTTGTCATGGCTCAGAGACTTACGATTGTCCATATCAACGACACACATGGTCACATCTGGCCAGAGGGCGAGTTCGGCGGGCTTGCGGCCGTAGCCACTCTGGTCAACCAGGCTAGAGCGGAGAATCCCAACACTCTTTTCTTGCACGCAGGTGACATGAACACCGGTGTTCCAGAGTCGGACCTGCAGGATGCAGCTCCAGACATAGTTGCACTGAACCTTATGAAACTCGATGCGATGGCTATCGGAAATCACGAATTTGACAACGACGCATCGGTACTTGCTAAGCAGATGGACATTGCTAGCTTCCCGTTCCTCAGCGCCAATATCTACAAGGACGGAGAACCGGCCTTCCAGGAATACATTATCAAGGAAGTTGGCGGAATAAAGGTTGCAATAGTAGGATTCACTGCTCAGGAAACAGAGATTCTCGAATACCTTTATGCTAAGGACTACGAGTGGAGGGACGTAATAGAAGTAGCGAAGGAGATCATTCCCGAGCTTGAAGCTCAGGCGGACATTATAATTGCGCTCACCCATATGGGAAGCAATCCGGTTCTTGCGGGCCCGAATTCCTGGGAGCTTGCCAAGGCGGTTGACGGAATCGATGTTATTGTTGACGGACACAGCCACACTTTCTATGAAAGACCTGAAATAATCAACGAAACAATTATCGTTTCTGCTGGAGAATGGGCAAAGAATGTGGGCAAGCTCGATCTGGAAATCGTCGACGGAACGGTAATCTTCGTTTCTTTCAGGAATCTTCCTGTCCTGGCAGAAGAGATAAAACCTGACTTCGCAGTGGCAACTGTTCTTGATTACTTCAAGAAGGCCGGAGGAGAAGCTCTTGGCATAGTTGTCGGTGAAACAACGATCAAGCTTGAGGGTGACAGGGGAGTAGTTAGAGCCCAAGACACAAACCTCGGTTACTTGATCTGTGACGCGATGGTGTGGAAGTCCGGAGCGGACCTTGCAATAACCAATTCCGGTGGTATCAGAGCTTCAATTCAGGCTGGTCCGATCACATATCGTGACATTCTTACAGTACTCCCGTTCGGAAATACACTTTACGTTGTTGATGTACCGGGGACAGCCCTCAGAGATCTTCTGGACTACACGGCAACCAGAGAACCAGGGCAGGGGGCGATGGCTCAGGTAAGCGGAGTAACTTATGTAATAGAGAACAAAGAGGCAAAAGATATCCTTGTAAACGGAGAACCTATTGATGACAATAAGGTGTACAAAGTTGCTACAAATAACTACCTTGCCTCTGGCGGTGACGGGTATACGGTCCTTGCAGGACTCTCCGGTTACGACACCGGATTCGTGCTGGCAGATGTAGTGGTTGAGTTCGTTGGAGAGATCAGCCCGATAACGGGTTACCAGGACAGCGGCAGAATCACCAGGAAATAGTTTTGATTTTCGTTAAGACTCAAACTATGTAATATAATAGGAGCGGAGCGATCCGCTCCTTTTGTTTGATAATATCAATCGCTTTTTCCATTTTGAGTCGCAGTCACTTTCATGATATTCGGGATCCCAGAAAGGCAAACATCTATTGATTAAGGTTGAGAGGTGATAACTAAATGAGGTTGCCTACCTTCAGAGGAGGGGTGCACCCGCCAGAGAAAAAAGAACTTTCCCAAGATTGTCAGCTAAGTGTTATACCGCCTCCTGAAAGGGTTTATGTTTTTCTTGCTAATCACGCCGGAGTCCCAGCAAAGCCTGTTGTAAGTATTGGAGACAGAGTCAGAACCGGCCAGCTCATTGCCGAAGCTGGCGGTTTCATTTCTGCAAATCTCCATTCTCCTCTAACAGGCGAGGTTAAAGAGATTGCCAAGTATTATCATCCCACTCTTGCAAAACCTGACGATGCGATTGTCATAGATAGGACCGGAGAAGATGAGTGGGACCTGCTTCAGCCAGCAAAACCATTCGATCAGTTTTTACCCGAAGAGATCGTGCAAAGGGTTAAGTCTGCAGGTATTGTTGGGCTCGGCGGCGCAATGTTTCCGACCAGCGTCAAACTGTCCCCTCCGAAGGATAAGAAAATCGATCTCCTTGTCATAAACGGCGCGGAGTGTGAACCTTACCTTACCATTGATTACAGGTTCATGCTCGAGCGTTCTGAGGGAGTAGTCAGGGGAATTCTCGCTTTGATGCGTGCACTAAACGTTGAAGAAGCTATCGTTGGAATTGAAGACAATAAGCCAAAGGCGATAGAGAAGATGAAAGAGGCGGTCCGATCAACTTCGATACAGGTGAAGACTCTAAGAACAAAATACCCACAGGGAGCCGAAAAGCAGTTAATATTCGCGCTGACGAAAAGAAAGGTTCCTTCAGGCGGGCTTCCCCTAGATGTAGGGGTTGTAGTCGATAATATTGGAACTGCATTCTCTGTCTATGAGGCAGTCGAACTTGGCCGCCCTCTTGTCGAAAGAGGCGTGACGATTACGGGTGAAGGAATCAAGAAACCCGTAAACGTGGTCTCGAGAATCGGGATAATGGCGGATGAGTTGATCAGATATGCTGGAGGCGCGCAGGAATCGGTGGAAAGGGCCATCTTCGGTGGTCCGATGATGGGAATGACGGTTCCCAAGACTGATGTACCTACGGTCAAAGGCACTTCCGGGATAACCCTGCTTCTCAGGAGCAAACCAACAGAAGAGTTTCCATGCATAAGATGCGGGAAATGCACTTTTGTTTGTCCAATGAACCTCCAACCCTTTCTCCTCAATCTCTACGGCACAAACAGATTGTACGACACTCAAGTGGAGAACGGCCTGCTAGATTGCATTGAGTGCGGTAGCTGTTCCTTCGCCTGTCCTGCAAAGATCGATCTAGTCAAGAACTTCAAACTGCATAAGAAGGTCTACAGGAGTTTGAAGGGAGGTGCGAAGAAGTGAAGCTCTCAATGATGGCAGCACCTCATCTAAGATCAGAAGACAACGTACGTAAGATAATGCTGGACGTTTTGATAGCGCTTTCTCCGGCCGCGGTTTGGGCAGTCGTTTCGTTCGGATTGAAGGCCCTCGCTCTTATCCTTGTGTGTACGTTAGGCGCAGAAGCTCTTGAATTCTTCGTGATGAGATTCGTAAGACGGAAAAAGAGCTTCAGACCCGATCTTAGCGGCTCCGTCACGGGATTGTTGCTTGCACTGAACCTTTCAGTATCTGTCGAGTGGTGGCAGGCACTGATAGGTGTCTTTGTTGCAATAGTAATCGCGAAGGCAGTATTTGGGGGTCTCGGAAAGAACTTCTTCAATCCCGCACTGGTGGGAAGGGTCTTTCTTCTTATCTCGTTCCCCGTTCAGATGACAACATGGTTCAATCCGTTCGATATGCAAACAACTGCAACGCCAATGGCCATTTTGAAACAGGGAGCACCAAGAGTCTTCTCTTTGCAAGAGATGTTTCTCGGTACAATCCCCGGCTCGATCGGGGAAGTCAGCGCTTTGCTGCTTCTATTGGGCTTTGGCTGGTTGTTGTTAAGGAAGAGAGTGGCACCGTTTATCCCCATTGCCTACATCGGAACGGTTGCGATAATGGCCTCGATATTCTATGCGGTGAATCCGGGCTTTGGTTCGCCTCTTTATCACATCTTTGGCGGCGGTCTTATGCTTGGAGCTCTGTTTATGGCAACAGATATGGTGACTAGCCCGATGTCTATCAAAGGGCACATTATCTTCGGAATAGGCTGTGGAGCTGTGACTATGATCATCAGGTTATTCGGAGGTTATCCGGAAGGTGTCTCATTCGCAATTCTGGTGATGAATGCCTTCGTGCCTCTAATAGATATGGGGACCAAGCCCAAGATATTTGGAAAGCCAAAGAAGGTGAAGAGCAATGCGTGAATACTTGAAGACGGGCATTACTCTGATGGTAATTACTATTATCGCCGCACTGGTTCTTTCGGTAGTTTATACTGTCGTTAAGGAGCCCATCGCCAATGCGGAATTAGGCGCAAAACTAAAGGCTATCCGAGAAGTCCTTACAGATGCGGAGACTGGAGAGTTGCTTATAGCAGCAGAAAACATCCCTGAGACTGCCAGCGAACTGGCGGAGTTTGAATGGTTTCCCGCCGGATTCGACTCATCGGAAGGCATAATCTATACGGCAACAAGTTCACAGGGAAAGGTTGAAAGTCCTGCATACAAGTTTGTCAAGGAAGACGGCAGCGAAATATACGTAGCAATAGGAATCGCGGTCGGTTATGGCGGAGATGTTAAGTCGATGGCTGCCTTCGTCAGTGGACCAAACGGAGTTAGCCTTAACGCAATAAAAGTTCTCGAGTACTCGCAAGAGACCCCAGGACTTGGAGCCAATATTGCTAACGCTGCCGTCCAGCAGAGGTTCTTCCCTATAGCTAGTAAGGGTCTTGACAAGGGCGTAAGGGTTGACAAAGACGCAGGAGTAACTCCCTCAGGAGATCAGATAGAGATTAGAAAGCAAGAAGACGGAATAGTCACAGTAAGTGACGTGATGACTGGCGCGACGATAACTCCAAGAGCCGTCGCATTCTCACTAAATGCTATCTCCGAGTTCTTGGAAAAGGCAGGTGTTCGATAATGGCTGAATCTAAGTTCAAAGTCCTCACAAACGGAATCTTCAAGCAGAATCCGATTTTCATTCAGGTTCTGGGAATGTGTCCGACTCTAGCCACTACGACTAGTGCTGAGAATGGTCTTGGCATGGGGCTAGCAACGACTGCCGTTCTAGCAATGTCGAACATTACAATCTCTCTCGTAAGGAACTTCATCCCGGACAAGATCAGAATCCCTTCGTACATTGTGATAATTGCTTCCTTTGTAACTATGATCGATATGCTGATGCATGGTTTCATCTATGATCTCTGGAAGACTCTGGGATTGTTCATCCCTCTGATTGTGGTGAACTGTATCATTCTCGGTAGAGCAGAGGCCTTTGCTTCAAAGAACGGTGTCTTCAGATCCTTCCTGGATGGCCTCGGAATGGGACTTGGTTTTACCGCCTCTCTGGTCTTGCTGGGCTCAGTAAGAGAGTTTCTCGGTAATGGCTCAATCTTCAACTACCACCTTTCTGATGTGAAGATGTTTGCCATGATACTCCCTCCAGGTGCATTCATTGCTCTGGGAATGCTTGCCGCATTCTTCAACTACCTTGGAATAAAGCGTAGCAAACCTAAGAAGGCAGCAAAATGAGGAGGGTTGACTGATGGCTACCAGATTGGTTTTCATATTTCTTTCAGCAATTCTAATAAACAACTTCGTTCTATCCAGATTCCTAGGAATATGTCCGTTCCTCGGTGTTTCGAAGAAGACAGATACAGCGGTTGGAATGAGCATAGCCGTTACATTTGTAATGATCATGGCTTCAATAATCACATGGCTCTTGAACATCGCGCTTGACGCGCTCGGTATTCCTTTTCTTAGAACAATAGTGTTCATCCTGATTATCGCAACACTGGTGCAGTTTGTAGAAATCTTCCTGAAGAAGGCCAGTCCGTCACTTTATGATGCGCTGGGGATATTTCTTCCCCTAATAACTACTAATTGCGCAATTCTCGGTCTGGCGCTTCTAAATGTTCAGCAGAACTATACGCTGCTCGAGACAATAGTTAATGCCGCCGGCGCCGGACTTGGTTTCGCCCTCGCGCTAATTCTTTTTTCAACTATAAGAGAGAGAATGGAGCTCTCCGGGGTTCCGGAGCCCTTCAAGGGCACTGCCATTGCATTGATCACAGCCGGTTTGCTCTCGATGGCCTTCATGGGTTTCCAGGGCCTCGTGAAACTGTGAGGCGGTGTGTATGACAGTAGTCTATTCAGTTCTGTTTATGGCCATACTTGGCATAGGAGCAGGTGTCTTTCTTGCCTTTGCTTCAGCCAAATTCGCGGTAAAAAGCGACCCGAGAATTACACTCATAGAGGCGGCCTTGCCTGGGGTTAATTGTGGGGCTTGCGGCTTTCCCGGTTGTTCGGCCTTTGCAAAAGCTATCGCCGAAGCCAAAGCCCCGCTGGATGGATGTATTCCCGGCAAGCGATCCGGCGTACCGGAGAAACTCAAAGTAATAATGGATACGGATGCGGAGAGACTCACGGCTCTGTACGAAGAATCTGGAGAAGATCCGGAGAAGGCGCTTGAAAAGCTTCTTTCTTCTTCTGGAACTGAAGTAAAAGCAGCGCCGCCAAAACCAAAAAGGCCGACTCAGGAAGAAATCGATAGTTACAAGGGAAAACTGAAAGAGAATTCTAGAGCTGCCGTGGTCTTTGCGATTCTTCCAAACATAAACTGCGGAATCTGTGGATCACCCGGTTGTGCTGCCTTTGCCATAAAGGTCGCGAACAAGGAAGAGAACGCAGACAAGTGTGTCCCGGGCAAAAGACAGAACGTGCCCGAAAAAGTTGCGAAGATTATGGCGCTTTCTCAATCAGAGATTCAGAAGATAATTGAAGATACTTCTGGAGAACCGGCTGAGATAAAAAAGAAGTTTGAGTCATGAAAAAAAGGTTGGCTGTTCTTGGTTCTACCGGATCTATAGGATCACAGACACTCGAAATAGTAGATAAGATTGAAGAAATCGAAATTGTGGCCATT
>Ga0334900_1002848_pt1 | contig 14333 bp, 10 predicted proteins | sample GraSluR3_MG_2_FD_207231 | JGI IMG/M metagenome (GOLD analysis project Ga0334900, IMG submission 207231) | Sludge microbial communities from methane-producing bioreactor in Wageningen University, Netherlands - Granular Sludge_31_08-R3 | ecosystem: Engineered > Bioreactor > Anaerobic >...
CCGGGGCGAACTCCTGGAGCAGGAAAATGTTATCCACGGCGGGCACGTGGAGGAGACGGTAAACAGACTGCTGGATAAACGCCGGGGCAATCAAAGGCTTTATATTGCCGCCACCGGTTCGGTCCCCGCCGGCTTTAACCCGGATAAAAAGATAAACTCCCAGGTTGCTCTGATTCGGGGTGTCCGGGAAAGCATTCCCGAGGTACAGGGTATTCTGTACGTGGGGGGAGAAAGGTTCGGACTTCTCAGCTTCGACGGCTCCGGGGAATATCGCAGGGCCCAGGGAAATTCGGGCTGTGCCGCCGGTACCGGCAGTTTTCTCGATCAGCAGGCCGAGCGCCTGGGCTTAACCGACAGCGCGGAACTGGCGGCTATTGCCGACACCAACACAGGGGAGGTCCCTCCCATAGCGACCCGCTGCGCTGTCTTCGCCAAGACCGACCTTATCCATGCCCAGCAGGAGGGTTGGAGCCTTGCTTCTATCTGCGACGGCCTCTGCAGGGGGCTCGCTCGCAATATAGTGGATTCCCTCTTTACCGAAGTCCCGGATTACCCGATCCTGATGTGCGGCGGGGTCGCTCTGAACGGGGCTGTGCGCCGTCATCTGCAGGAGATTCTCAATGTTCCGCTCACCGCGGAAACGGAGGAGGCCCGTTATTATGCCGCCCGGGGAGCGGCTCTGGAGCTGCTTGATACTCTTACAGAGTGCGGTCTGTCTCCTGATCTTCCTGCGGACCCATGGAAGCGTTTCGGAAAGAACGAGATGGAGAGCGTCTCTGTCTATCCTCCTCTTACCCTGAAGCTCAGCGACTACCCTGATTTCCGGGGCATGGAATACTATCGCTTTGCCCCTCCTGCAGAGGTCGGCATCGGAGATGTGGAGGTGGATATCTACAAGGAGCTGCGGGAGGATCTGGACATTTACGTGGGTATCGATGTGGGATCCACGAGTACCAAAGCCGTTCTGATAGACCCAACCCGCAGGGTCCTGGCGGGTTTTTACACCCGGACCTCCGGGCGTCCGGTACGTGCCCTGCAGGGTATTCTTGCCGCGGTGGAGGATGTCTCCCGGAGAACGGGCTGCGGCTTTCAGGTGCTCGGCTGCGGCACCACCGGTTCGGGGCGCAAGCTGGCCGGGGCAGTCCTGGGGGCGGATACAGTGCTGGACGAGATAAGCGCCCACGCCAGGGCCGCTGTGGAGATCGATCCGGAGGTGGACACGATCATCGAAATCGGCGGTCAGGACGCCAAGTTCACTACCTTGAAGCATGGCCAGGTTACCGGTTCGATCATGAATAACGTCTGCGCTGCGGGAACCGGCAGTTTTCTCGAGGAACAGGGGCAGAAGCTGGGGACGAGGATTGATGAATACGCGGTCTGTACCGAGGGGGTAGCCGCTCCCCTTTCTTCCGACCGCTGTACGGTGTTCATGCAGCGGGACCTGAATCACCTGCTTTGCGACGGCTGGAGCCGGGAGGAGGTCCTTGCGGCGGCTCTTCACGCGGTGCGGGAAAACTATCTGCAGAAGGTGGCTGTGGAGAGCCGCATCGGCAGCAGGATCTTTTTCCAGGGCGCCACCGCCAAAATAAAAACCCTGGTGGCGGCCTTTGAACAGAAACTTGACAAGCCCATTATAGTCTCTCCCTGGTGTCACCTGACGGGAGCCCTGGGGGCCGCTCTGGAACTGGCGGACCGGCAGGTGATTTCCGCATCCTTTCGCGGTCTGTCCCTCTGGAAAGAGAAGATCCCCGTGCGCAGCGAGGTCTGCGATATCTGTACCAATCACTGCAAGCTTACCGTAGCGGAGGTGGCGGGAACGACCGTTGCCTATGGCTTTCTCTGCGGCAGGGACTACGATACTGCTCATTATGTGCGGGGGGGCGGTAGCGCTTTCAATCTGCTGAAAGCGGTAAAAAAGGCGGAAGGGCCCGATCCTGTGACCGCAGAGCCTGTAACCCCCTTCTCCGTGGGACTGCCTTCTGCTCTGTACCTGAGGGAGGACCTGCTCTACTGGAAGACCTTTTTCGCCGAACTCGGGATTCCCGTTGTTTCCGGGGAAAAGATTGAAGACGGGGTTGCGGAAGGACGCCGCCACACCGGGGCGGAGTTCTGTGCTCCCCTGACGGAGCTTCACGGCCAGGTACACCGCCTCGCTGAATCGGCGGATTATGTTTTTCTCCCCGTTTACATGGAAACAACGAAGGAGAAAAAGGACCTGCGGAAATTCTGCTATTATAGCCAGTTTGCGCCGGCCCTTATGGCAGACCAGTTCCCGGAAGGAAAACTGATCAGTCCCGTTGTCCAGGCCAACTCCTTTCCCTTCAAGGTCCAGGCGGAGCTGTATAATGCTCTTAAGGGACTTCCGGGAAAATACTCGTTTTTGTCCATCACCCGAGCCCTGGAGAAGGCCGCCGCAGCAAAAAATCGGCGCAGGGAGGCCCTTTCAGCGCGCTTTGAGGAAGAACGCGGAAAAGCGGCAGATACTGATGTTCAGGTTGTGCTTCTCGGACGACCCTATACGGTTCTCTCTCCCTACATGAACAAGGGTATTCCGGAGATCTTCGCCAAACTGGGGGTACGGGCTTATTATCAGGACATGCTGCCCAGGGACCCTGAGGCTGTTGAGGCTATCCGTCCCCTGCTGGAGCAGGTTCACTGGCATTATGCCTCCGCTATCCTCGAGGCTGCGGAGAGAGTTGCAGGAACCCCCGGGCTCTATCCGGTTCTAATAAGCTCTTTTAAATGTTCCCCCGACTCCTACCTGCGGAGCTATTTCCGGCAGATCATGGACGCCCGGGACAAGCCCTATCTTATCCTCGAGCTGGACGAACATGGCTCCAGTGTCGGATACGAAACCAGAATCGAAGCGGCCCTGCGTTCCTTTCGGAATCATCGGACTATGGAGGATTCCAGCGCTGCGAAGATCGATTATTCAGGTCTGCTTCCCGACATGGCCACTGACCTGCGGCACAAAACCGTGCTGCTTCCCAACTGGGACCCCCTTACGATGCCCCTGATTGTAGCAAACCTCAGGCATGAAGGTGTTGATGCACGTGTCCTGGATGAGTCGGCGGATTCAATCCGTCGGGGACTGCGTCACAACGACGGTCAGTGCATTCCCATGAATGCCGTCGCGGAAGAGACCATGGATTATGTACGCAGGAATGGACTGGACCCGGAAAAAACCGTCCTCTGGATGATGAAATCCGATCTTGCCTGCAACATAGCCCTCTATCCTCACCACATTCGGCATATTTTCAGGAATTACGGTGGAGGTATGGAAAAACTGGGGGTTTTTACGGGGGACATAAGTTTCGGGGAGGTGTCCATTACCGCTGCGGTGAACACCTACTTCGCCTTTCTGTTCGGGGGACTCCTGCGAAGGATCGGGTGCCGCCTCCGGCCATACGAGATTAATCCGGGACAGACCGACAGGGCGATCGCCAGGGGAATGGAAAGGCTTACAGAGGCCTTTCTCGGAAAGAGGAAAAAGGAAGATGCTGTCCGGGAACTTATTGAAGAGATTGAGGCAATCCCTGTGATAGCAGCCGAGCGCCCAAAGGTGGCGATTTTCGGGGACATATACGTCAGGGACAATGACATATTCAATAATAACCTCATACGCTTCATCGAGAACCACGGAGGAGAGGTAATCACCACGCCGTACAGCCAATATGCCAAGATGATTTCCGACGCATACTTCAAACGCTGGTTTGCTGAATCCCGCTTTCCGACGCTCCTGGCTTTCAAGACCCTGCTGGCCGCAGTTGAGCTGCTGGAACGCAGCTATCAGAAGCTCTTTGACCGAGTGCTCTCCCTTTCCAATGAGCGCTACGACGAACCGGCAGAAAAAATCCTTGAACGCTTCGGCATGAAAATCGAGCACTCCGGGGAATCCATGGATAACATCCTCAAGGTCTGGTACATAAAGCGCCATTATCCGGAGGTCTCTCTGTTCGTTCAGACCAGTCCCGGTTTCTGCTGTGCCGGGCTCGTTACCGAGGCCATGACCCGACGAATTGAAGAAGTAACCGGAGTTCCGGTTGTCAGTCTTACCTACGACGGAACCGGAGCAGACCCCAACGAAATCCTGGTTCCGTATCTGCGTTTCCCCCTTTCCACGGAGGCAAAGGAAAAGAGCGAGCTGGAACTGCAGACGGGCTGAACCCTGCATTGTCGGCATAGCTGTACCCCGAAAAAGGTGCTCTCCTGTATCCATGAGACTGAAGGGTGAGATTATCCCGGGGTAACCATAAGCCTCCGAATACCATGGCTGAGGTGTTCTCTTCTCTTGCGAGGGAGGGCATAATTGATGACAGACTGGCGAATAGCCTGCGCAGCGCCGTCGGGTTTCGTAACATTTCCGTCCATGAATATGAATCTATCGACTGGAACATCGTCGAGTCGATCCTGACCAGCAAGCTCCCCGATTATTATCGTTCTAGTGAAGCAGTTCTTCAGAATTGAACTCATATAATAAAACTAATAGAATTATTTGACATTCAGCCTTTCGTGGGATAGTATAACTGATATATTATCACAAATTGAAATAGGCGGTTTCTGTGGGTAATCAATTGCTGCCCTGTATTCTGTGCATATCCATCATGCTTCAACTGGCATCGACCGCATACGCCCTGGTACTGATCAAAAAGTCCGGATTCTTCAAACCCTGGCTGCTGATTGCATCTGCAATTGCCCTGATGACAGTCCGGCGGATAGTCAGTCTGATCAAGATGCTGCAGAGTGGAGTTTTCCCCCCGGAAGCCCTGGAACCGGAACTGATCGCCCTGCTCATTTCAGTTCTGATGCTTGCGGGCTTGCTGCTGTTTTCCCCGGCCTTCGAGATAATCAAACGCCAACGCAGACAGGAGGCTACGGAAAAGGACTATCTCCTCCGGGAATCCCATCATCGGGTGAAGAATGATCTGCAGATTCTTAAAAGCCTGATTAATCTTCAAATGAACAGTCATGGGGTCGCCGCAGAGTCTGCAAAGCTCCTCAAGGAGATCGATCTGAGAATCGGTTCTTTTCTGCTGCTTCATGAATATATGTACCGGGATGGAGTCGACGGAGTCTCTTTTCGTGAATATATCAGCAGGCTGGCAGCCTCCATTGCAGCGGCCTTTGATGATGGTAAGGTTGCTCTGAAGGTGGCTCTTTCAGACACAGAGGTGGAGCGAAAAAACCTGCTTTACTGCGGGATAATACTCAACGAAGCCCTTACCAATGCCTATAAATATGCCTTTGGAGAGACGGAAACTCCAAGCATAATTGTATCTGATCGGGTGGAAGATGGACGTCATTATCTTAGCATCAGGGACAATGGCTGCGGTTTTGAGGCGGCAGAACACGAGAAGGAGTCTTCCTATGGGCTTTCTCTGATACAGGGTATTGCTGGAAACGCCGGCTGGGAGGCCCGCATAGACGGAAGCGACGGCACAACGGTAGAGGTGTCTTTTCCAGCGGTCGCGAGTATGTAGAATACCACCCAGAGGCCGGAGAGGCGCGGAGTCCAGGTGCAATGGAATATTCTCGCGGGTTTCCTGATATTCGTCTGTCTCTGTGTTCTCTGGGGCTCCGTGGCATATATTTTTCTTCATCTTTCCCATCCTCCCCATCTTTGTTCCCCAAAAAATGAAAAAAAAATCTTCCTGGATAAAATCACATCCTCTTTTCCCCGGTTTTATTCTGTATACACGGCGCCGAAACGTGATTTGTAAAACATGGAGGAAAAGATGAACCAACTGAACACTATCCATCTGGACGGAAACCTGGTACGGGATCCCCAGCGAAAGGAGACCCCCAAGGGTACCCCCGTCTGTACTTTCTCGGTAGCTTCAAACCGTTATTTTCGCCAGGACGAGGAAAACAAGCAGGAGGTCTCCTTCTTTGACGTGGAGACCTGGGCGGACACTGCCGAGACCTGCGCCAAGGTTTTAAAAAAAGGTCGGGGAGTGCGTATTTTTGGACGGCTCAAGCAGGACCGCTGGGAAGATGCGGAGGGAAAGACCCAGTATCGAATCAAGATTGTTGCGGACAAGGTGGAATTCCGGCCCCAGTTCAGCAAAAACGGCAATGCCGATGACACAGCGGAGGAAGCCGCAGAGGACAAGCAGCAGGTGATGGCGGATGTCTTCTGAGATCGGCTGATCGGATCATAGCGGGCGGGTACGGAACAGCCGTACCCGCATTATGCATCGGCCGCAGACCGGCTCCCCGGAAAAAACCTGTGCTTACCCGTTTTCAGCACTTGACAGCCCAGGGTTCTTACTGTAGTTTCTTTTAACAGAAACGTTACTGTAAATAGAAACGTTATATCCGGGAGAGACAGGTATGAAAACCGAACGGGAAGAGCGGGTTCTGATAAAAGCAGTGCCAGGGGACAAGTATACTCCCTATTCTCTTGCAAAAAAGCTGAAGGCCAGAGCCCTCCTTGAGAGCTCCTCCTTTGCCAAGGGCAAGGAACGTTTCTCCGTCCTGCTTATCGAGGAAGCCTTCAGGCTGCAGCAGCGGGAGAGGGAAATACTCTTTGTAAAGGGAGAAAAATCACGGCGTATAAAAAGCGGAGCCCGGGATATTCTGGATGTGCTCAATTATTTTGCTGATCAGCATAAACCCCTGGGGCTTGAGCTTCCTTTCCCCGCCGGCGGAGTGGGCTTTCTCTCCTATGAGTTTGCCAGATTTTGCGATGATATCAGGTTTCTTCCCAAGACTGCAGACATGGATATCCCGGATGCCTGTTTTCTTTTCGGACACCTCTACGTAATCTTCGACCACTATACGGACATCCTCTATCTTGTAGCCCTCGATTATAAAGAGGCCCCCGCTGACCTGGAAAAGCTCATTTCGGATACGGAAAAACGCCTGTCCAATCTGGATTTTACCTACCTCGAGGAACCGGAGAAGGGCTATGCATCGGAGGTGGCGGACGGCGAGGAGGATCGGCAACGCTATATGGATGGAGTCAACAAGGTTCGGGAACGGATTATTGCCGGAGATATTCTGCAGGGGGTACTCTCCCGGCGGGTGACTCTGCGGACAACCATTCCCCCCCTGGAGGCCTATCGGCACCTGAGAACCTCCAATCCCTCACCCTATCTCTTCTTTCTGGACTTTGATGATTACGCGATCTTCGGCTCCTCTCCGGAGGTCCATGTAAAGGTCAAGGATGGATATGCTGAGATTCATCCTATTGCAGGAACCCGGCGGCGGGGTAAGAACGAGGAGGATGACCTGCGCATGGAGGAGGAACTCAAAGCTGATGAAAAGGAGCGGGCCGAACACCTCATGCTGGTCGATCTTGCCCGGAATGATCTGGGACGGGTGTCTGAACCCGGTACAGTCCAGGTGACCTCCTTCATGGAGGTGGAGCGCTATTCCCATGTTATGCACCTGGTGTCACGGGTCCGTGGGAAGCTTGCTGACAGGAGCTCTGCCGAGGTAATCCGCGCCACCTTCCCTGCCGGGACCGTCTCCGGAGCGCCCAAGCTGAAGGCCATGGAGATAATCGATTCCCTTGAACCGCTTCCACGGGGCTTTTATGCAGGACTCGTGGGGTACTTCGAGCCCGGCGGTCAGTTGGATACCTGCATTACCATTCGCGCCGCCCTGCAGCGAGGAGAAACCATAACCCTTCAGGCAGGGGCGGGGATTGTCTATGACTCTGCTCCGGAACGGGAGTACGAAGAAACAGGCGAAAAGCTCGGAGCTCTTCTTTCTGCCATCGAGGCACAGATCTGATTCAGGGGGGATTGGAAAATGTATGTACTGATCGATAATTACGATTCCTTTACCTGGAATGTGTACCAGTATCTCAAGGAACTGACGGACAAACCGGTCAGGGTAATCAGGAACGACAAGGTCAGTCTAAAGGAACTGCAGGATCTGCCCCTGCAAGGGCTGGTTATTTCTCCTGGTCCGGGAAGGCCTTCGGAGGCGGGAATAAGCGTCGAGGCGATTCGGCATTTTGCCGGTAAAGTTCCTATTCTGGGAATCTGCCTGGGACACCAGGCCATCGGTGAGGCCTTCGGAGGCAAAATCGTCCAGGCCCGGCGTATTGTTCACGGTAAAACCGAGGAGATCGATAACGACGGGAAAGGGGTCTTCCGAAACCTTCCTTCCCGGCCGGTTTTTACCCGCTATCATTCCCTGGCGGTGGAAGAGGCTTCCCTCCCCGCCGAACTTCAGGTGAGCGCCCGCTCGGATGACGGTGAGATTATGGGGCTTCGCCACAGGGAGTACGATATAGAAGGGGTCCAGTTTCATCCCGAATCAATTGCTGCGGAGGACGGAAAAAAGCTCCTGGCCAACTTTATCGAGTACCGCCGGGAACCCTATCCACTTCAGCAGAACCTGCAGAGGATAATCGCCGGTGAAAACCTGAGCCGGAACGAGGCGGCGGGATTCATGCGGGAGGTCACCGAAGGAAGCGTTCTCCCCGCCAAACTGGCGGCCTACCTTACCGCCTTCAATGCCAAGGGGATTACCCCGGAAGAAGTAGCGGGCTGCGCACAGGTGCTGCAGGAAAAACGGATAAGTGTCCGTGCGGCGAACCCGGTCCTCGATACCTGCGGCACAGGCGGTGATGGCCAGGGAAGCTTCAATATTTCCTCCATGGCAGCTCTGATTGCATCCGCCTGCGGTGCAGAGGTGGCAAAACACGGCAACCGGGCAATCAGCTCCCTCAGCGGCAGTGCGGATTTTTACCGCGCCCTGGGAATAAATATCGATCTTGGACCGGGGGACGCTGAGAGGATGATCCGGGATGAGGGCTTTGCCTTTCTCTTTGCTCCCCGCTATCACGGCGCCATGCGTCATGCGGCGCAGGTTCGCAGGGAGCTGGGCTTCAAGACAATCATGAATATGCTCGGTCCCTTGGCGAATCCTGCGGGGGCTGAATACCAGCTCATTGGAGTTTTCGACACGGACAAGTGCGAACTTATGGCCCGTGCGGCGATGCTGCTGGGTATAAAACGGGGCATGGTTGTCCACGGGTCGGACGGGCTGGATGAACTGACCGTTACCGGACCATCTAAAATCGTGCGATTCGCCCAGGGAGAAGAGCTGCTGGAGGAAGAGTTTTTTCCCCAGGATCTGGGAATCAAACCCTATACCTTGAAGGATCTGCAGGGAGGTGCGGCGGAAGATAATGCCGCCATGGCCAGAGAATTGATAGAGGGTGGGGGAAGGCCTGCTCTGCGGGACGCGGCCTGCCTCAACGCCGGAGCGGCCCTGCTTGTCTACGGACTTGCCGGGAGCATAAAGGAAGGGTACACCATGGCCCTGAACGCACTGGACTCGGGAAAGGTCCGGGAAAAGCTGAACGCCGTTATCGAGGCTTCAACACGATGAGTACGGGAATCCTTGAAAAGATCGCGGAAAGGCGGCGAAGCCGTATTCGACGGGAGGGTCACTCCCTGGGGGTACAGATCCCGGCGGAGCGTCGTGTAGCCCTGGTTCCCTTTGGGCGGGAGCCCTTTATTATCTGCGAGATCAAACGCTCATCCCCCTCCAGAGGGGGGATTGATCCGTCCCTCGACCCGCTACGGCAGGCGGGACTCTATGCCGAGGCCGGAGTTCTCTCTGTCTCGGTGCTGACGGAGGAGGACCATTTTTCCGGTTCGCTTCTCGATCTCATGGCTGTAAAGACGGTTTATCCGTGGCTGTCGGTACTCAGAAAGGAGTTTATCCTCGACGAAGAGGATGTTGAGGTTTCTTTCCGCGCCGGGGCAGATGCGGTGCTGCTGATAGCGTCCCTGCTTGACGCTGATACCCTGGCGCAGTTGTATCAAAGGACATACGCTCTGGGCATGGAGGCTCTGGTGGAGGTCCATTCCTTCGAGGACATCGTCAAAGCCCGCCCCCTGCTGCCCCGCTTTACCGGTATCAACAGCAGGGACCTCCGTAGTTTTCATACCGATCTGCTCATGCCCTTTCAGGTGGCCGGAATGATCGACTGGGATACCCGGCTGGTTTTTGAATCCGGGATTCGCCGGGGCGAGGATGTGCGGATTGCCAGGGATGCCGGTTTTTCCGGCGTCCTGGTTGGAGAGACCGCTGTACGTTATCCTGAGCGTATCGGAGAGCTTGTAGAGGCGGCTGCAGCACAACCTGAGGCTTCGGACTTCTGGAAAATCCTGGCCCGCCGCAGGGCCGATCATCCCCACCGGCCCCTTGTAAAGGTCTGCGGTATCACCAGGCGGGAGGATGCTCTGCTGGCGGATTCCCTGGGAGCCGACTTGCTGGGTTTTGTTTTTGCAGATTCACCCCGCAGGACGAATGCTGACTTTGTCCGCAGCCTCGGGGCCACCTGGGGATTAAAGGTTGCTGTGGTGGTCTCCGGCACCGGTGATGACGGAAAAAAACAGATCCCAGGAGATGTTGAACAGCTGCTCCGGGAGGGATGCCTGGATGCTGTTCAGTTCCACGGCGAGGAAGGTCCCCGGGAATGTGCCGGTATTGCCTTCCCGTATTATAAAGCTGTGCGGGTCGGCTCCGAAAAAGATCTTGGGGATGCGGCAGAATTCCGCTCGCCCCGGGTTTTGTTGGATGCCCGGGCGGCAGGGACGCGGGGTGGTTCGGGGGTCAGAATAAGCGGCCGCCTTGTCGGTAAAGCGGCGAAATCCGGCCCATTGTGGCTCGCCGGTGGAATTACCTGTGACAATGTCATGGAGATCGTAAGGGAGTTTCGCCCGGAACTCATCGATCTTTCCAGTGGAATCGAGGCCGAAGCGGGAGAAAAGGATCCAGAAAAACTGAAGCAGCTCTTTGAGCTTCTCGACGGTATAATGGAGTAGTGTGCATATGAGTACAAAGGGATTATACGGCAACTTCGGCGGCCGGTATGTTGCGGAGATCCTGCGAAAGCCCGTTATCGAGCTGGAAGAGGCTTTTGAACGCTGGAAGGATGACCCCGGGTTCAGGGCCGAGTTCGACCGTTATGCCGCGGAGTTTATCGGCCGGCCGACGCCGCTGATGTATGCTGAAAACTTAAGCCGGAAGATCGGCGGGGCCCGGATTTATGTGAAGATGGAGGGTCTTGCCCATACCGGCGCCCACAAAATCAACAACGCCCTGGGACAGGCTCTGCTTGCCCGGCGCATGGGTAAAAAACGGATCATCGCCGAGACAGGTGCCGGACAGCACGGGGTGGCTACAGCCGCGGTTTGCGCCAAGCTTGGTTTTGACTGCACTGTCTACATGGGGAGCGTAGACATTCGCCGGCAGCGGCCGAATGTCTTCTGGATGGAGCTCTTCGGCGCCACAGTGGTACCCGTTGCCTCGGGGGCACAAACCCTGAAGGACGCCGTTAATGAGGCCCTGCGGGACTGGTCGGAAAATTTCGCAGACACCCATTATTTGATCGGCAGCGCCCTGGGGCCTCACCCCTATCCGGCAATGGTCAAGGAGTACCAGTCAGTTATCGGCAGGGAAACGGCCGCCCAGGTAAGGGAGAGGGGGCTGGATGTAGAGGCCCTGGTTGCCTGCGTTGGAGGAGGGTCCAACTCAATCGGCTTTTTCGCTCCTTTTATTGATGCTCCCTCTCCCCGGCTTGTCGGGGTGGAGGCTGCCGGTCGGGGTCTTGATTCCGGGGCTCACGCCGCGCGGATGAGCGGGCCCGGGGGCAGAGAGGGGATTATTCAGGGCTACAAGAGTCTATTCCTGACCGACGGTAACGGACAGGTCCTTTCCACCCATTCCATCTCCGCGGGCCTTGATTATCCTGGAATCGGACCGGAACTGGCACACCTTGGCAAGGCGGGACGAATCGAGTTTGCCTCCGCAACGGATAATGAGGCCCTGGATGCGGTAAAAGCCTTTGCCCGTCACGAAGGGCTTATCTTTGCTCTGGAGTCGGCTCATGCGGGGGCCGAAGCCCTGAAGCTCGCGGCAAAGCTGCCCAGGGAGAAGTCGATTATCGTGAACATGTCCGGCCGGGGGGACAAGGACCTGTTTATTTCCGCCGGGGCCCTTGCGGGGCCCTCCTGGAGGGATTTCCTGGCCCGGGAAGCCGAGGGAGAATCAGCAGATGAGTAGTACAAAAAAATACCGGATAATGACCCACATGGTTGCTTTTTATCCAGATAAGGAGCAGAGCCTTCAGGTGGCTCAGGCCCTGATAGACGGAGGGGCTTCGTACATAGAACTGCAGTTTCCCTTTTCCGATCCCACCGCCGACGGTCCGGTAATTCAGGCTGCCTGCGGCAGGGCCCTGGAGGCAGGATTTTCTTTGCAGGAGGGTTTTGAACTTGCAGAGAGGATAGTGTCTTACGGAAATGTCCCTGTTTTTATCATGACCTATGCCAATCCGGTTATCACACTGGGAATGGAAACCTTTATTCGCAGGGCACAGAAAGCCGGGATTGAGGGGCTTATCGTTCCGGATCTTGTCCCGGGAGCGGATGAAGGCCTCTATGCGGCGGGAAGCGCGGCTGGAATGCCCATTGTGCCGGTGGTTGTTCCCACAATATCCGGAGATCGCCTAGCTGAGATAGCTTCTTTAAACGAGAGATACCTCTATGTCGCGTTGCGAAGCGGTATTACCGGCAGGGAGACGGAGATTTCCCCGGAAATTATCACGTTCCTGAATGCCATTTCCAAAACCGGAATGCTCAGTTTCGGCGGGTTCGGTATCCGCAGGGCTGAACAGATAGCCGCCCTGCAGCCTCATGTCCATGCGCCGGTGATAGGCTCCGCTCTGGTGCAGGTAATTGCTCAACACAGCGGTGAGAATGCCGATAGTATCTATACGGCGGTCCGCGAATTTACCCGCCGCTTGTGTGGAGAATGAAAAGGAATAAGTTAAGTTTTGAAGAGATAGAACAGGCACGGGAGCGCATACTTCAGGAGTATGATCACTATATCGTCCGCTTTATGAAATCCAGGAAGCTGCGGAACGATTTTGAGGACCGTTATCTCAGCGCACTTAAATCCAGAATGGACATGTCTCTCTTTCTGCACGCCGAGTTGACCACCGTACGTGAACTTCAGCAGAAGGAAGAGGAGCGCGCAGGAAGAGAACACAACAGGGCTGCAAATAAAGCCAGTGAGAGCAGGCGTAAAAAGCCGGGAAGTTTCGCGGACAAGATCATTCAGGAAAATCGTGAAAAAATCAAAAAATATCCTGATAAAAAGGTGCATCCCGATGCTTCCTTTGAGATACGCAAGCTCTTTGGTGCAATGAGTGAGTTCGAACACAAGTACTGGCCGGATATCGAACGCTGTATGCGAAAAATTGCTCCCTCCGTATTTTCTGGCCCCCGGGTTGTACTGGAACGACGGATTTTCGATTTATGGAGTGATACAAAAGAGGGGGTTTCTCCTCGGCTGGCCACGTATGTGTCTCTATTCAGCCGCTTTCCCCGGAGCATGAGAGATCTTGAACGGGAGGAGCAGCGGTTTATTGTTGATTCAGGCTACCTGCTGAATGATTTGTACCGGGAAATCGGACTTATCAGAACAAATGATATTCTGAGGGTGGATGAGCGGAATTTTCTGGAAAAAATGTACGAATATGTGCATACTGTTATCGACGATTTTCGCTTAACCGATTTTAAGTCGCAGTAAGCAATTCTTTCGGAGGAATTATGGGCAACGAAGTTACAATCACAGCAGATAATTTTGAATCCGAGGTCCTCAAGTCAAGCGTACCCGTAATCGTGGATTTCTGGGCTGAGTGGTGTGTTCCCTGTCGTATGGTTGAGCCGGTATTAAAAGAGATTGCCGCCGAGTATGACGGCAAGCTCAAGGTGGCAAAGGTAAATGTCGACGACAACGGACAACTTGCCACAGATTACAATATCATCAGTATCCCTACCCTTATGGTTGTAAAGAATGGCGAGGTAGTAAACCAGCAGGTAGGTGCAGGTTCAAAGCAGGCGATCCTGGATCTGGTTTCTTCCTATCTCTAGGGCTGGTACAGTTCGTCGCTGTTTGCATATCCAAAACTGTAGCCCCCCGTAGGGACCGTGTGCCAATCCTCCCTCCTGTTGCTGTCCAGTGAGTCCGCTGAACGGCAGAGGGAGCGTGTTGCAGTGGATTCATCCGGGTTTACAGCATCTTCGGGGCGGAGGGGAAGGCTGTCTCCCGTCCAGGCTCCCAGGGCGGAGATACAATCTGCCCTCAGCATTACCTTTGCGGACCCGAATCCCCGATAATTCTCATCCGAAGCTGATGTGCGGTTCGAATAGAGGACCGCGTCCATAATATCTCCGAAGGGATCCCGGTACAGGCTTATGACACCGTTATTCCCGGACAGTCCGCTTCCCGCATCTACCCAGAAATCCCTGGCATCGGGACAGGCATCAAGGCCTCCGGACAGGTTTATCTCTGCT
>Ga0334900_1002855_pt1 | contig 14314 bp, 9 predicted proteins | sample GraSluR3_MG_2_FD_207231 | JGI IMG/M metagenome (GOLD analysis project Ga0334900, IMG submission 207231) | Sludge microbial communities from methane-producing bioreactor in Wageningen University, Netherlands - Granular Sludge_31_08-R3 | ecosystem: Engineered > Bioreactor > Anaerobic > Unclassified...
TTAAAGTATATGCTTTGGTCGGCAAGAGCGGGACAGGAAAAAGCTTCCGTTCCAAACTGATAGCCCAGAAATTTCGTATAGATCTAATCATAGACGATGGTCTCCTTATTGGTGGGAATCGCATCATTGCTGGTAAATCTGCCAAGCGTGAAGATAACATGCTTTCCGCTGTCAAGACTGCTGTCTTCGATGATTCGGAACACCAGAGGGAAGTAAAACAAGCACTCAGCAAACAGAAATATTATAGGATCCTCATTATTGGAACCAGTGAGAAAATGGTGTATAAAATTGCTGCCCGTCTTAATCTTCCCCAACCTGAAAAATTGATGCGTATCGAGGATATTGCAACGAAGGAACAGATTGACACTGCCATGCGTATCCGCTACAGCGAAGGGAAACATGTAATACCTGTTCCTTCCATTGAAATCACCCGTAACTATCCACAGATTGTATATGACACGATGCGCGTATTCTTCAAACATAAAAGACAAGTTCCCTTTCAACGCAGGAATGTCAGCTTTGAGAAAACCATCGTACGTCCTGAATTCAGCAAATACGGCAAGACCACGGTGAGTGAAGCCGCATTGACGCAGATGGTCGCTCACTGTCTTGATGAGTTTGACAGTCAGATAAAAGTAAAACGGGTGCAGGTGCAGATAAAGGCAGAAGGCTATGCTCTCACGGTCAAGCTACGTGTACCGATGCAACACCAAATAGCCACTACCCTTGGGGAGCTTCAGGAATACATAGCAGACAGCCTTGAAAAATACGGAGGCATCTTCGTATCGAGTGTAAATATAGAGATTGAGGAATGGGGTTAGAGGTCATGTGCCTCTGCACTGCTTCTCGGCTGATTGTTGGTTTCTCCCCCACCTTTTTGGGTGGGTGTTCCTTTTTTGGGACCCCTACGGTTGTTCCTTCTACGTGAGCCGGCTTGTACCTCCCCTGCAACCTCAGCCCTCCCCTTTCTCTTTGGGTTGGGCTTCCTTCGCTGGGGAACCCGATTCGCCGGTCTGCGCATTCTGACACAGTTTCGTGGGGTCTTGAACCCACGCTCCGTCAGTAAACGCTCACTGGCCAACTCAATATCATAATTGGAAGGGGTCATTGGACTGATCAAAACCTTGATCTGCCGGAATGTCTCCTTGAATCGTTCATCGGGACTCAAATGATCATCAGCAAAGATGACCAATGGGTCCACCAACGCCTTGATCATATCAGCGAGTTCAACCTCATCACTCTTCCCCTGCTTTGCAAGCATGACCTTTTTATCCAGTTCCTCCAGACTCTTCTGAACTTGGGGAAAATTGCAATAGACGGAAAAAGCAGGAAGCATGAATACGAGAAGCTTGTATCGATTCAATTCATTGAAGATCTTAACACTATAGCCGCTTGCGAGGATCTTGTTTACCTCCTCAGTCAAACGGCTGGTGGACACCCGTGAGAGCTCCCCCGAATGCTTTCGGATTGCTACACGAATATTCCAACGAAGCGTAAAACCGGTGATAGATGCATATTTGATAGCCCTGATCATACGAACAGGATCCTCATTGAAGGTCTCATCCAAGGGAATGATAGAACTGATGCGCTTTTTCTTGAAATCCTCCATGGCATTGTTGAAATCTAACAATTGTCCGTTGGTAGGGTCATAGTACAGGCTATTGACCGAGAAATCACGGCGTTTGGCATCTTGGTCTATGGAACCGAATACGTTGTTGTTCCCTTCCATAGCTTCTTCACCGCTCCTGAAGGTGGAAACCTCCAGCACCTTGTCCTTAAACACAAGATGTACCAACTTGAAACGCTTCCCGATAATCCTGGCATTCCAAAACAGCCGCTGGATCTGCCGTGGGGAAGCACTGGTGGCAAGGTCGAAATCCTTGGGAGTGTTTCCCAGCAACAAGTCCCTGACAGCTCCCCCTACCAAATAGGCTTCAGCACCGGAGTTTTGCAGTTTTCGGATAGCCCAGAGGGCATCACGATCGATTAAATGGTTCGGTATCTTGTGTTCGGCTTGGGTGTAAATATTCGCAATAGGTAGCGTTTTCCCATGTTCGTCTTGTTTGTATCGTATCAGCATATCGCTCTCATAGAAGTATTAGGGTGTGGAAAGAACCGCATATTGCAGTGCACAAGCGATTCGTTATACACTCTTTGTACACCATCCACACCAAAAACACAACAGGAGTATGAATCAATGAGCAAGGAAACGAAGGCAAAGAGCATTATAGAACCACGGGTTCTCAAAGGCTTCAGAGACTTTTTGCCCTCCATGGAAATTCCGAAGAAAGCAATCACCAACAACCTTGAGAAACACTTCAGGTCCTATGGATTTGTTCCCATCGATACTCCTATCCTTGAATATACTGAAGTCCTTCTTGGAAAAGGTGGTGGGGAGACCGACAAACAGATCTTCCATTTCAAGGACAATGGGGAGAGGGATGTTGCCCTTCGCTTCGACTTGACCGTTCCATTCGCCCGGTTCCTTGCCCAACACCAGAGTGAACTCTCCCTTCCCTTCAAGCGTTTCCATATAGATAAGGTTTGGAGAGGAGAAAATCCCCAGAAAGGCCGGTACCGTGAATTCACCCAGTGTGACTTTGACATTGTCGGAGTGGACAATGCTGAGGCTGACTTTGAAATCCTTTCCATGATGGATAGTTCCTTCTCGGTCATGGGTGTGCAGAATTACCAATTCTGCATAGCACACCGAGGACTGTTCAACACCTTTCTCGCTCACCTTGGATTGCTTGAAATGAGCGTTGAGATTCTCAGGACGGTGGACAAACTGAGAAAAATTGGAAAAGAGGAAGTACAAAAGCTCTTGCATGAGCTCACTGGGGAGGGAGAGAAAGCCAATGCCATCCTGCAGTACATCAGCAAAGAGGATGAAAAGGAGCCATTCCTTACCACCCTGGACAGACTTACTGCCCTCGCAGGTGGAGAAAATCCCCACAGTGAACGAATGAGAACCATTTACTCATATCTGCATGAGGCTGGGATTGAGGAACACTTCACCTTCGACCCCTCGATCACACGGGGATTGGACTACTACACTGGGATTGTGTACGAAACGTTCCTTACCGAACTACCCCATTTCGGTTCGGTATGCAGTGGAGGCAGATACAACGATCTGGCTGGTCTTTATACCAAGGAAGAACTTCCTGGAGTTGGAAGTTCCATCGGCTTGGATCGTTTGCTTGCAGCTCTCGAGGAGCTGGGCAGCCCCATCGTATCATCAGCCAGCTCTGCTGATGTGGCAATTTTCAATATCGATGTGAAGCATTTTTCTCACTATGACCGCATCGCCCGGGCAATGCGAAAGGATGGACTGAGGGTGGCCATCTATCTACTAAACAAGAAATTAGGAGCCCAGTACAAGTGGGCTGAAACCAATGCAATACCGTTCGCTGTCCTACTCTCAGAGGATGATGTACTCTCCTCCACCCTTACCGTGAAAAACCTGAGGACCAGAGAGGTGCATAATGCTCTCTCTATAGAGGCGGCAATTGCTCTTATAAGAAAGAGCACGAGAAGACTCACGACTTTAGGCGGGAGATGATAGTGCTCATACGTTTTTCTGATTGGCAATAAAATTGCTAACAGTATCAGATGAGACCGCTCCCACACTGCCAATGTAATAGGAACGGGCCCAGAGTGTTGGCAGTCTGCTCCTCAACCACCTCCGCCTCTGCCTCAATGTTCTGGAAGTGAACCCTTTGAGCTGGTTGACCACGAACTGCGGAGCATATGCGGGGGTCGAGGATACGGACAGGTGAAGATGGTCCGGCATAGTCTCCAGCTCCCTTGCCTTTTCCAAGAGCAATGTCTTAACCTCATCCTCGATTCCAGCCAGTACGGGCCTTCGGTATTTGGGACAGAAGACTATGTGGTAGGAGAGGGAATACACGGCATGAAAACTTGTGTATCTGTCTTTCGTCATACTTGTAAAATAGAAACGAATGATATATGATTGCAATAGAAATAAATGTTGAAGACCTATTCCTATCGCCTATATCCCGAAGCGTCTCAGATTCAGTGTCTAGCCAAGACACTCGGTAGTGTGCGCTTTGTTTACAACAAGCTTCTGGAGATGAGGATCAAGGCCTACCGGAGGAGAAAGGAGTCTCTCTCCTGCTTCGAATGCAACAAGAGAATCAAAAGTATTCTCAAGAAAGCCTACCCCTGGCTTGGCGAGGTCAACTCCCAGGCCCTGCAGATGGCATCGAGGAATCTGGACACCGCTTACAAGAACTTCTTCCAAAGAAAGGAAGCGGGCTTCCCAAGGTTCAGGAAACGAAGCGGACGCCAGAGTTTCCAATGTCCCCAGAACTGCAAGGTTGATTTCCAGAAGCAGGAGCTGTATGTCCCCAAGGTCGGTTGGGTACCCTGTGTATTCCATAGAAGGTTCAAAGGGGAAATCAAGACGGTCACCATTGTCAAGGAACCAAGTGGAAAGTACTTTGCCAAGGTTCTGGTGGAAACCACAGCAGTCCCATATCCGGTCGAAAAACCCATACTGAGGGAAACCACAGTCGGTATCGACCTTGGCATCAAGACCCTGGCCGTATGTTCCAACGGCATGGAGTTCCCGAACCATAGGCACCTGGCGGAATCGGAGAAGAAACTGGCGAAGCTCCAGAGGAATCTAAGCAGGAAAGCCGAAGGCTCCAGGAACAGGGCGAAGGCCGGGATACAGGTCGCCCGCATCCATGAAAAGATTGCCAACCAGAGGAAGGATACGATAGAGAAAGCCACAAGCATGATTGTTGATGACAACCAAGTCGACGCCGTGTGCATGGAGGACCTCAATGTCAAAGGAATGGTCAGGAACCGCAAGCTGGCCAAATCCCTCTGTGATGCCTCGTTTGGATCCTTCCGGATGAGGATGGAGCAGAAGTGCAGGGAGAGAGGGAAGAGCTTCGTGCTGGCACCTCGCTTCTACACGTCCTCGAAGACTTGCAATACTTGTAAAACAATATATAGGAATTTACCCCTCTCTGTCAGGGAGTGGATTTGCCCAACCTGCGGGAAGCTGGTCGAACGTGACAGGAACGCCAGCTTGAACCTGAGGGATTGGGCATGTACCCGTGGACTGCGGGAAAGTAACGTCTGTGGAGATGAACATGGTGGACGACCGCTCTTTGAGCCTAAGAAGCCCGACATCGTAGAAGCAGAAATAGTTCTTGGGAATGCTTTCCAAGAAGCTCCCTGCCTGTAGGCGGGGGAGAGTTGTCACAATAAAGGAAGTATTTTGAAAGACATGAAACATTTGCCGGTCTATATGCACCGGCAGGAAATTCTTGATGGCCTTGAAAAGAACCAGGTCATCATCGTTGAAAGCCCAACGGGAAGTGGTAAAACCACACAGATCCCCCTCATCCTGCACGAAGCTGGCTATGCAGATGCCCTGCAAGTCGGCATTACCCAACCAAGAAGAATCGCCACCCTCAGCGTCAGTGAGTTTATAAAGAAACAGATAGGACGTGATGATGAATTCGTAGGGTATAAGATGCGTTTCGAGGACACTACCAGCCCAGGAACCCGTATCAAGGTTATGACCGACGGCATACTCCTGATGGAGCTTAAAGCCGATCCACTGCTTCGTTCCTATTCAGTCATACTGGTCGATGAAGCACACGAACGATCCCTCAATATCGATTTTATCCTGGGTCTACTGCGTCATGTCATGAAAGAACGGCCAGAATTCAAGGTGATTATTTCCAGTGCCACTATCAACACCAAGGTGTTCAGTGATTTCTTTGACAAGGCTCCAATCATAAGCATTGATGCACGAGTCTATCCTGTGCAGGTTGTCTACAAGCCGTTGCAACGTGAATCGCTCGAATACCAGATCGAGGCTATTACCCAGATTGTTACCGGAGAGGCCAAGAAGAAGAGCGGGGATATCCTGGTTTTCATGAGCGGTGAATTCGACATTACCAACTGTGTGAATGCACTGTATATGGCCGATACCGAGAAACGCTTGGAAATCTATCCGCTGTACGGAAGACTCAGCAAAGAGGAACAGGAATCGGTTTTCAACGATACTTCCCCTGGCAAAACAAAGGTGGTTGTTGCCACCAACATTGCAGAGACTTCAGTCACCATTGATGGCATTACCACTGTTATTGACTGCGGTATCGCAAAAATAAACTTCTACAACCAGAAGGATTTCACCTCCTCCCTGGTTCCTCTTCCCACCAGCCGTTCAAGCTGTGAACAGAGAAAAGGGCGTGCAGGCCGAACCAGTCCTGGAGTGTGTTATCGCCTCTACAGTGAAGATGATTACAAGAGCAGGCTCACGTATGGGACAGAAGAGATTCTCAGGACCGATTTGAGTGAGGTAGTGCTTCGTATGAGTGACTTGGGGATTACCGACTATGAGCATTTTCCATTCATCACAAGACCAAAACACAGTGCTATCACCAGTGCAGAGGAGACACTCAGGTTCATTGGGGCGATTGATGGAAAGCGTCAGCTAACCACAATCGGCAACCTGATGTGCCGTTTCCCCCTGCTACCCCGTCACTCAAGGGTAATCGTTGAAGCAATGATGAACCACCCTACTGTCTTGGAAGAAGTCCTGATTGCCGTCAGCTTCCTCTCCACCAAGACGCCATTCCTCTTCCCCCAGGGTGAAGAAGATCTGAGCCGTGCCGCACATCGAAGGTTCAATAACACCGAGTATGGGGATTTTGCTTCTTACCTGAACATCTACTACCAGTATACGAAAAATACCAGCAAGGATGCTAAACAGCGGTTCTGCAAGATGAACTATCTCGATTTCCAAGGAATGCAGGAAATTGTCCATGTCAATGAACAACTTGGTGAGATTTGCGGAGACGTGGGATTCCCCCTTGCAAGTGGAGGAAGTGTCAGGGAGTATCTATGCTGCATTGCCAGTGGCTTGATGCAGTATGTGTGCATCAAGGCTCGGGGCAACATGTACAAGAGTCTTACTGCAGACCAGGTGTTCCTCCACCCGGGAAGCGCATACTTCAAGAGCCTTCCCCAGTTCATCATAGCCGGGGAAATTGTACAGACCAGCAGGCTTTATGCCCGTAGTGTCAGTCCCCTGGACAAGGCATGGCTGGATGATATTTCCCCCGAGCTCTATCCAAAGCTCACTGCATTGGTGCAGAAGGAACGCCCATCAGGCAAACTGCAGAAGCAGGAGGAGATACGGCAGAAAGCTATCAAAGAACGCGAGGAGAAGGGAAAAGCCACCATCACGGTGTACAAGCGAACCTATCCTACCCTGGTTCTCGGTGGAAAGAAAAAGAAGGAGAGGCTTGTTGCACTCATACCGCTTGAGGATTTGAACTATCTCAATCAGATGAATGAGAAAGCCCCCAAACGGCCGAAGAACTTCCTGGTGGCCATTCTCTATAGAGGATTCTACATCCATTACGGCGATATGTTTTTCTCAGCACTTGAGTTGCAAGGCAAGGTCAATCCAGGTAAGGGCATCCTGGACAATCCCCCATCGGGAATATATACCATTGAGGATGCAGATACCCTGATCGACAACCTGCACTGGCTGCTGGCTTTCACCAAGAACAAGAAACAGCGTAAACACCTGTACTTTGTGGCATTGGAAGAGAGTGGCAATGGCAACTATCGTTTTACTGCCGATGATGATTGTTTCGATGCCTTGGACACCTCGCTCTACACGCTCCTCACCCTCGCTGATTCCTTGGAGGCTGCACAGATGAAAAAGCAGGCAAAAGAGGTAACCAATATCTATGGAAACCTATTGAAATTGGTGGAATAGTTCCCTAGAAGATCGGCTTGGCAATGACCAGGTGCTGGATGAGCTGCAGATCAAGTGGCATGAGGATGGTCGAGCCCTGTTTCTCCAACAGGACAAACCGTACGTTCCCATCCACTTTCTTCTTGTCCTTGAGCAAGTGGTCACGGTATTCAATCCAGTCACCACGGCCGATTCGGTACTCAATGTCATACCCAAAACTCTTGAAAAGTTTGGTTGCCCCACTTGCATAGGCCTTGTCTGTAACCCCCAGTACAACACCAGCTTCCAATGCTCGGCATGTTCCCCATGCAACACAGGCACCATGCCCCCACATCAGGTAGTGGGAAGAGGACTCCAGGGCATGACCGAAGGTATGCCCCAGATTCAGGCTTTGCCTGATACCCAAGGTCTCCAATGGGTCCTGTTCAATGTACCACTGTTTTACCTTGAGCGAAAGCTCCACCAAGGCAGCCAGTGTCTTTGGATCCCTGCTGAGGATTTCATTCTTGCGCATCAGGAGAAATTTATAGAGCTCCTCATCCTGGCTGAGCAATGCATGTTTGATAACCTCTGCCAGCCCATTGAGAAACTCCTTTTCATTGAGTGTTCTCAGCGTATCGATGGAGATCAGCACTTCACTGGCTGGGTAGAATGACCCCACCATGTTCTTCATCCCTTGGAAGTCGATGGCTGCCTTGCCTCCCAACGAAGCATCAACCATGGCAAGCAAGGTGGTCGGCACCAGGGTGAGGCGGCATCCACGCATGTACACCGAGGCAGCGAAGGCGGACATGTCACAGACCACTCCACCACCGAACCCGATGATCCTGCCATCACGCGCAAGCCCCTCATCCAGTGCTGAGCTGAGAATGCGCTCCAAGGATGAGAAATTCTTTGCACTCTCTCCACTTTCCAGTACAACATGGCTGGGTGGAAGCTGTTTGAACAATTTTACCGTATTCGTGTCGAACACCCATAATACCAAGCGTCCATACTCACCAAGATGAGCCGAAAGGTCCTTCAGGTCGTCAGCAAGCAAAACTTCTGTCTGCCTACCATTCTCGAGCTGCGTCGTCACCATGCTTTTCATAGTACTGTTATACCTCAGAGCAGGGGTCCAAGACAAGCGCTCCCTGCTCCCTGCATACTTGCAAAAATCCACTCATTATCACACAATACCGATATGCAAGAAATACGCTATTTTGACAACGCTGCCACCACCATCATGAGCAGAACCGCTCTTGATGTGTATCAACACGTAGCAAGTACATACATCGGCAACCCCAGCAGCCTTCATGCTGAGGGTATCAAGGCAAAGGAAAAGCTGGAACAATCCAGGGAGGACCTGGCTGGACTACTTTCTGTAGCAAAAGAGAATCTCACCTTCACAGCTGGTGCAAGCGAGGCAAATGCCATCATCTTCAACAGCCTTATCTGGAAACTCCAGAAACCTCATGTAATCATCAGCAACATTGAACACTCCTCCACCAAGGAGTATGGCCGGTTGATGAAACAATTGGGCTGGAAAGTCACGACCCTTGATGCACCTGGGGGGTTCATCAAGGCAGAGGATCTCCGTAGAGCTCTGACCAAACAGACAAGGTTGGTCTCACTGATGCTCGTGAACAATGTAGTGGGGACCATCCAGGACATCCAGGCTCTGGTCGCTGAAGTACGCGCCTACGAGCAGGAGCAGGGAGGAAGGAAAATCCACTTCCATACTGACGCAACCCAAGCCTTCGGCAAGATTCCCTTCTCACTCGAAACGCTCGGGGTGGATAGTGCGGCCTTCAGTGCACACAAATTCCATGGTCCCAAGGGTGTGGGATTTCTCTACAACCGAGACCCCGCCATTGAGAGCCTCTCGAGAGGTGGCGGACAGGAAGCTGGCCTGAGACCGGGCACAGAGAACCTACCTGGGATTGCAAGCATGGTGGAAGCTGCAAAGGAATCAATACAGAAGTTCTCGGAACATGAGAAACGGGTCAAGCAGATCAATACCCTGCTCCGCAACCGGCTCTCATTCTTGCCCACCATCAGCCCTGAGAAGGCTTGCTCTCCCTATATCCTGAATGTTGCTACCAATAATTTGCCCAGCGAAGTGTTCACCCGGATGCTCTATGACAAGGGATTTTGCGTTTCCTCCGGTTCTGCCTGCAGCAACAATGCCAAGCAGAAGGGAGAGGGGGTACTTGAGTCCATGCAGGTGGCCCCATCCCTGGCAAAGAGCAGCATTCGCATCTCATTCAGTGCTGATACCACTATAGAAGAAGCCGAGGCATTGGCCGAAGCATTCACCACACTCATCCAGGAGCATGCATGAAAGATTCCACTCTCTATTTGATACGGCTCGGGGAAATATCCCTAAAAGGTTTGAACCGCGATTCCTTTGAGAAGCGTCTGAAGCAGAATATCAAGCAAAAGTTGAAAGGATACAGGACACAGGTCAATCGGCAAAAAGGACGCATATTCTTTGAAATCAGCAACGAATGTCCTAAAGAAACCATAGAATTGGCACTGGGGACCACTTTCGGGGTGGTAGGCTACTCCCGTTGCCTGCGCTGCGAGAAAGAGATTTCAGTCATTCGGGAAACAGCAAAAAGGCTTATCGCCGAGGAACCCTTCAACAAGGGAGTAGGTACCTTCAAGTCCATCGCCAAGCGCGCTGACAAGAGTTTTCCCATGACCAGCTATGAGATTGACTGTTCACTCGGGGAGGTGGTACATGAGATATATCCCGAGATGACTGTTGATGTGAAGCATCCTGACCTGACCATCCATTGTGAGATCCGGGACCAAGCCTATCTCTACACCTCTCCCAAACCAGGACCTGGGGGGTTGCCCGTCTCTACTGCAGGAAAGGGAATGTTGCTTCTGAGTGGAGGAATCGATAGTCCGGTTGCTGGCTACCGGATGGCACAGCGGGGTTTGAAGATGGATTGCATCTACTTCCATGCATATCCCTACACCAGTGACCAAGCCTTGGAAAAAGTAAAGACACTTGCAAGCCTCATTGCCCCCTACTTGCAGGGAACCAGATTGCATGTCATTCCCTTCACGGAAGCACAGCTATGGATCAAGCAACACAGCAGGGAAGATGAAACCACCTTGATGTTCCGCGCTGCCATGATGTACGTGGCCAATGCCATCAGCAAGAGCCAGGAAGGAAGCTGCATCGTCACCGGAGAGGCACTCAGCCAGGTGGCAAGCCAGACACTGGAATCGATGGCATTTACTGATAGCATGAGTGAACAACTGGTCCTTCGCCCGCTTGTAGGCATGGATAAACAGGAGATTATGAATCTTGCCATGAAAATCGGCACCTATGAGACTTCGATTCTTCCCTACGAGGATTGTTGTGTCATTTTTAGCCCGAAACACCCATTGGTACATCCAGACAAGTCGGTGGAACAAGAGCATTATCGCGCTATGGCAATCGAACCACTCCTGGAAGAAGCTATCAAAAACACTGAAATTGTGGATTTTGGCGCAGATGGGCTTACAAGATAATAGACATTTCTTGCTATATTGTATAAATACTGATTATTCTCGCTTTACCACAAACCAAAAAATCGATATGGTTTGGATATTCGGAGGCTTTCTTGATGAAGATTGGCTTGGATATTGGTTCCACGACCATGAAATGTGTCGTGCTGGATGATACGTTGCAAGTACTGCACACAGATTATAGACGTCACTACTCTCAGATTGCTGAGACAGCGTGTACCATGCTCGAGGATGTCAAGGAATTGTGTGCAGGACACCCCACCATGTTTGCACTCTCTGGTTCGGCTGGTATGGGGCTTGCCCAGAACCTGCGTCTCCCCTTTGTCCAGGAAGTATATGCAACAAGGATTGCTATAACGAAATTTCTTCCCCATACCGATGTTGTCATCGAACTTGGAGGAGAAGATGCAAAAATCCTGTTTTTATCCCAGAACATGGAAGTAAGGATGAATGGGACTTGTGCTGGTGGTACTGGTTCATTCATCGACCAGATGGCAAGCTTGCTGCACATCGACCAACAAGAACTGAATGAGCTTGCAAAACAAGCAAAGCAGAGCTATTCCATTGCTTCCAGATGCGGAGTCTTTGCAAAAAGTGACATACAGCCATTGGTAAACCAAGGAGCTGAGAAGAGTGATATCTCACTCTCTGTACTTCAATCTGTAGTGAACCAGAGTATCGGGGGACTGGCCCAAGGACGACCGATAAAGGGGCAGGTGGTCTATCTCGGTGGACCACTGACGTTCCTCAGTGAGCTGAGAAAGGCATTCGACAAGACGCTTGGATTGGAGGGTATTTGCCCTGAAAACTCCCTCTTCTATGTTGCGCTGGGAACAGCCCTCAGTGCAGAAGAACAGGCTATTGAGCTAGAGCAATTGATCTATAACCTGGAACACTATGATATGGGAAAGGCCTTCACCTCCATTCCTCCCCTCTTCCAAGATCATGAGGCCTATGAAACATTCAAGAACCGTCATGCAAATGCCTCCTTGACAAAGGTGGATCCTGAACACTATGCAGGACCAGCATTCTTGGGAGTGGATGCAGGTTCCACTACCATAAAGGCGTGCATCATCGATCCGGAGGGAATACTGCTTTTCAGCCGCTATGAGGAGAACAACGGTAATCCTGTGCAGGCAATCAAGGAGTTTTTAGGGAACTTCTACATAACATATCCCAATATTACCATCGAAAAAGCATGCTCCACGGGATATGGGGAACAGCTTCTCCAGAATGCATTTGCTTTTGAGTACTCCCTTGTGGAAACCATGGCCCATTACAAGAGTGCAAAGACCTTCCAGGAGCATGTTGATTTCATCATCGACATCGGGGGTCAGGACATCAAGTGCTTCAAGATCAAGGATGGCACCATTGATGATATATTCCTCAATGAAGCTTGCTCGTCAGGTTGCGGTTCCTTTCTCCAGACATTTTCCAATGCACTTGGCTATACTCCACAGGAAGCAGCAGAACTCGCAATCAAGGCAAAGAATCCTGTCGATCTGGGATCCCGTTGCACGGTATTCATGAACAGTTCAGTCAAACAGGCCCAGAAGGATGGGGCAAGTGTCTCTGATATCTTTGCAGGATTGGCTATCAGCGTTGTGAAGAATGCACTCTATAAAGTGATACGTTCCACCGACCCGGCGATGCTGGGAAACCATATAGTCGTACAGGGAGGGACATTCCTCAACGATGCAGTGCTTCGTTCGTTTGAGTTGGAACTGGGAAGTGAAGTAATCCGAATCAATGAAGCAGGACTTATGGGAGCATATGGTTGCGCTTTGCATGCCCGTGACCAGCACCTGGCGGTTCCACAACAACGTACTACCCTCTCCCTCACCCAGCTGGACCATTTCACCCATCGAACGAAGACCACCTATTGCAAAGGGTGTACCAACAACTGCCTCCTGACGATCAACATCTTCGATGAAGGGCGCAAACTGGTAAGCGGAAATAAATGTGACCGTATTGTCAGCCCTGAGACCTTCATCAGCAACCCAGAACAGTTGAACATCTATGCCTTCAAACAACAATATCTCTCACATTTGAAAGCGAAGAAGGGGGAGCGTGGAAAAATTGGATTGCCGTTGCAACTCAATTTCTATGAACAGTTGCCCTTCTGGCACACGTTCTTCACCCACTTGGGCTTTGAAGTCGTTGTCTCTTCACCTTCCACCAGGGAAACCTATCTTAAGGGACAGTCCACTATCCCGAGCGATACAATCTGCTACCCTGCAAAGCTGATGCATGGGCACATCAAGGAATTGCTTGAGAAGCAGGTACCATCCATCTTCTATCCGTGTTCGAGCTACAACATCGATGAAGAGAAAGGGGACAACCATTTCAATTGCCCGGTTGTTGCCTACTATCCTGAGGTGCTCAAGCATAACATCAGTGAGTTGCAGGATGGATCAGTTACGTTCATAAGTGATTATCTCTCCCTTGCCGACCGCTCATTCCTCCCAAAGCGGATGCATCAGATCCTCAGTCAATACTTTTCTGTCAAGAAACAGGAGATTAAGCGTGCTGTAAAGGCAGGCTATGCGAGCTTGGAAGCGTACCAGAAAGCCATCAGGGAACAGGGGAACATCATCATTGAGCAGGCACGCAAGAGAAATTGGCCGATCGTGGTCCTCACCGGCCGGCCGTATCATGCCGATGCAGAGGTCAACCATGGGATCGATGGTCTTCTGCTGCAGTGCGGTTGTGCTGTCATCAGCGAGGATGCTATTTCGCATTTGGTGGAGAAACAACAGCGCAATGTACTCAATCAATGGACATACCATGCTCGGATGTATGATGCAGCTCGGTATGTTACACACCAGGAGGACATGCAGCTGATTCAGCTTGTTTCCTTTGGTTGTGGGCTGGATGCCGTTACCACTGATGAGATCAGGGATATCCTTCACCAAACCGATAAGATCTATACCCAGATCAAGATTGATGAAATTGCAAACCTTGGGGCAGTAAAAATTCGCATCCGCAGTCTGCTTGCAGCACTACAGGAGGCCAAGGAACCGCAATGAGTACGCCGTTCACCAAGGAGAT
>Ga0334900_1002863_pt1 | contig 14286 bp, 13 predicted proteins | sample GraSluR3_MG_2_FD_207231 | JGI IMG/M metagenome (GOLD analysis project Ga0334900, IMG submission 207231) | Sludge microbial communities from methane-producing bioreactor in Wageningen University, Netherlands - Granular Sludge_31_08-R3 | ecosystem: Engineered > Bioreactor > Anaerobic >...
TCCGGGTTCCCGCCGCATAAATCACATATCATTGCTATTCCGTTTTCATCCAAACGCACTGCAGAAAACGGACAAACTTCAACACATTTTCCGCAGCCTATACAATCGTCTTTGTTTACCAGTGTTGCATTAGTCTCTTCATCTTTGTACAGAGCCTGTGTTGGACAATTTGCTATGCACGGAGCATTAATACACTGTCTGCAAACAACAGGTATATCCACACCCTTATCCTCAAACTTAACTATGCTAATTCTCGCAAGCTTTGTACTATATACTTGATAATGTTTTGCGGAGCACGCCAATTCACAAGCTCTACATCCGGCACACTTATCATAATTCACTTTTAATCTCATTACTTTCCTCCCCTATAATATAAGTCCAATATAAACAGGTTACATAACTCTGTGTATGAGGTTTATCATCCTCCCTTAAATGGTGTGTAAAATGTGATTGTATTCACAGCACCAAGCTTTTCATCAAGACTGCTAGTGTTTATTAGTACATTTTCGCCTTCCCGTTTTAATACTAGATAAACATCAGAAAATACATAATCGCAAAGTTTATTATCATAATGCCTGTTTAGGGTATCTAAAGCCTCTCTCACCGTAGATAGCGGCACATCATGTTCAAACTCTTCGCTTAATTTACCTGTAATTTTTACCATCGTTCCTTTATATTTGAACAAAATTTTTTGCATATTGTCACTCCTATCATTCCGTTGCGTTGACTATATGCATAACTCAAATCCTCTAGCTTAAAGAACTCATTTTGTAATTGCTGCAATAGTGTTGAAGTGCATAAGCTTGATATAATATCGAAATCTAGTGAATATGTCAATAATTAGTTTTCACGCGCGGTTACTGCAATTATCTTTATTCATAGTATAAGTTATGTGCTTTTTGTTTTCTGTAAAGCAATTTACAATTTAATAATTAATATCTTCAAAAAAACATCACGGAATATAAAAAAATATTGCATAACCCGCCCATTTTTAGTTCATAAAAACAGGGCAAATCCTGCAATATAATTGCAACTAATGCATAAAACTGTATAGAGTTTCCTTCCCAATTAAAAGGCTTAGTAAATAAGAAACGTATTTTATTTACATATCCTTAAATCCATATTATTGTATATCCATGACAGCCACTAAAACTTCTATAGTTTTTATAAAATCATCTATAAAAAGCTGTTCTTTCGTAGTATGAACAAAGTCCATGCCAGTTCCAATCGCCACTGCATTTATTCCGTTTTTATTATATATATTGGCATCGCTGCCCCCACCATCTGCAAAAACAGAAGTCCCGATACCAAAATCCCTGCATTTCTTTTTGATCAGATTCACTATGTCAATATTATCATCCAATCTGTACGGTTCATAATCCGTAACCACTTCAGAAGTTATTTGGGCACCATGTCTTTTGCTTGCTTTTTCAAAACATTCCATCATGTGATGCAACTGGTCATCCAATTTGTCAGAACTCATACTTCTAATTTCTGCCGTAATTTCAGCATGGGAACAAACTATGTTGTTAGGTCCAGGAGCTATAAATGAGCCTATATTAGCGGTGGTTTCTTCATCAATCCGCAGCAGTTTCATATTGGCAATTGCCTCTGATGCAACCATAATAGAACTAATTCCTTTTTCAGGACATGCTCCTGCATGTGAGGCTATCCCTGCAACCTCCATAATAACATGTTTTTTCCCCGGAGCTTGTATTTTAATGTCACCGGCGTTACCACTCGAATCGATAACTATTGCATTTTTCGCTTTTAACCTGTCAAATTCCAGATTTTTAGCTCCAAGTAATCCCTTTTCTTCACTTATGGTAAATACAATTTCCAGCGGTCTGTGGGGTAGGTTTTTTTCTTTAACAACCCTTAATGCTTCCATTATGGCTGCAACGCCTGATTTATCGTCCGCGCCCAGTATCGTATCTGTTTTGCTTCTTATATATTTTCCGTCTATATAAGGTTCAATACCAACACCTGGTTTAACAGTATCCATATGTGCGCTGAATAATAGGGGCTCAGCATCAAAGGTGCCTTCCACAAAACAATAGACATTGTTACCATTTGATTGACATTTTTCACCTGCATTGTCAACATGAACTTTAAACCCCAGTTTTCTCAAATCTTCGGCTAACCGCTGAGACATATTTTTTTCGTTTCCCGTTTCACTGTTAATTTTTACATATTCAAAAAATGTATTTATAGCACGTTCTTTGTTAATCATGTTTACCCCCTATAATTTCCGATTTTAGATCCTTTTATATATTTCCGGATATAAAATCCCTTACAGTTTCTATAAAGTAATCAATTTCATCGTAAGCTGTATAATAATGCGGTGAAATTCTTATTCCGCCTATGCCGGATACATACCTTAATGAGCAATAAATATTTCTTTCTCTGAGTATTTCCATCAATTGTTTTTCCTTTTCAATTCCCTCTTCTAGGTTAAATGTACATATACCCGATAATCTATCGCCGTCAATATTATCGTTTGTTAAAGCTCCGATATCTTTTAAATTCTTCTTTATATACTTTATTCTGCCAATAACCTCCTTTTCGATATTGAATAAACCATAACCTTCAATAATCTCAAAGCTTTTTACCAGTCCAAATGCGCCAACGTAATTTATTGTTGCACCGGTTTCAAATTTGGAAGCATCCTTCTTCATTTCAAAATGATCATATGGGGTTCTTTGTGGCGATTCAAGATAGTTCCCCCAGCCGCCGGGCGGGCTGTTGGCATTGTAATAACTGTAAAAATCGGGTTCCAGTTGGTTTACCAAATTCTTATTGATATATAAAACTCCCGCGCCGAAAGGATTGCGCAGCCATTTATGACCGCCGGCACAATAAGCGTCAACGTCAAGGTTTTTCAAATCGACGCTTAATGCTCCCATTTCCTGTATCCCATCCACAATTATATAAGCACCTATATCTCTTGCAAATTTGCTTATTTCTTTTATGTCAACCCTATAACCATTAACCTCTTGAACCGAACTGACTATGATGACTTTTGTATTTTTATCGGCTGCCGATTTATAATCATCCGCTGTAACCTGACCATTGTCCGTTTTTACCGGCCTTATTTCAAATGCGGTTTTCTGCTGACGGCGTTTCCAGCAAAAAACTGTACTGCAGAATTCAAGGTCGCATACCAGCACGTTATCCTTCTCATCAAGGTCTATACTATTAGCTATCATTCCCAGGCCGTGAGAAGTGCTCTCTACAAAGCATACGGTATTACCCTCGACATTTAGTATATCTGCAATTCGTTTTCTTCCATTCTCCAATTTCTCGTACAGGTGCATTGTTAAGTCTGTAGGGTCCTTTTCCATATTACTGAACATACTGGTTATTTCATAAGCTGTATCAATTATTTTTTTGTGAGGTTTGCCTATACATGCATTATCAAGATATGCCGTCTTTCTGTCAGCCTTATTCAATCTGTTATACTCCTTTCCACTACTTTATTAATCACTCTTAATTATTTCGACAAATGAATGTATTGATATTTATCGCATTTACAGTATCTAACACCGAAATCACAATTATACTGTTTAATCGTTGTACTACAACATTTATGCACAGGATAACATAAATGTTGTAGGGTTTCTGTAAAATGCTATACAGATTTTAATTCCAAAGTTTGGATTGATATAGCTGGAATTGATGTGTTTATATTCACATTTGGGATTTGTTTGGTAGGTTCCGATGGCATTCATTATTACCATTAATGGCATTCATTATTACCATTAAGAGTCACTATGGTTTATCAAGTACTGCTATGTCGAGATAACGATATAATTTGTCAAGATCTATTACTATGAAAAAACCTTTTTCCTTACTGATAATATTATCCCTTGTAAGACTCCTAAAAACGTTGGTCACTGTTACCCTACAGGAACCTGTCAAATTAGCCATTTCCTGATGAGTAAATTTTAACTGGATTTTGCAGCCCTCTTGCGTTTTAATCCCGTATTGCTCTGCCAGATAAACTAAAGCACTTACAACTCGATAATAGGCATCATCAAACGTCAGTCCTTCCACCTGTGAAGAAAGAAGCCGGATTTTTCTTGCCAAAACCTTAATAACCTTCAGACAAAATTCATGATTTCTAAACAGTATTTCCTTGAATTGCTCTTTTGGGACAAGATAGATGTATGAGTCAACAATGGCAGTTGCATTAGCATAATTCGGATATCCATCCAGCGCTGAGAGTTCTCCAAAAATACAACCCTGGTCTGCAATAATCATACATTTCTCTTCTCCGTCACTGCTATAGATAGACAAACGTACCCGGCCGGATTTTACGATGTATATATAGTCACTGTATTGTTGTTGATGATATATATTCTTATTCTTTTTATAAAGTTTCGGTTTGACATTTGAGGTTATTGTTTCCCAATCAAAATGGTCAAGTCTCAGCCATGGCGAATACTCAATAATCATATCGGTATATATGTCTCTGTCACTATTCATCATTATATACCCCCTATACAAAATATTGCACACTTTTTCTGCCATAAAGCCTTAATACTCTGGTTTCGGCCGGACCGCCACAATCAGCGAGGTTAATACGTTCACATGTATTAATGCTTGCTGAGCAAGAACATTCTATCACAAAACGTGTCGGAAAAACAGCCGCAAATCCTTTATCGATAGGAGTTGTGACATATTATTATCTTCTTATACTGCCCTATTGTATTGTCCTATTTCATTATCGTTACCAAATCATCAATAACTTCATCCAGCATATTAATGAATTCTTGCTCATCTGTCATACAGCTGGATTTTTTTTCATCGATTTTTTTAATTATGCTGTCGATACTTACATCGTCTATAAGATTGTTCTCTTTTAACAGGTAATATAGTCTGCATACAGAATCCGCCAGCCTTAACGGGCCATATATTTTAGGCTCGTCAACGCATCCCCTTGCACTTGTTAACATGTATGCAAACATTTTTATAATATCGTTCCTATTCATTTATATATTCACACTCCACTTATTCATAAAGGTGACTTCTCCAATACCCTTTCGTTTTGGAGGTTTTGCATCATCGGCCGGATAACCGACACTAATAATCAAATCCGGCGAAATGTATTCAGGGAGTTCTAAAATCCTACTTATTGCTTTCTTGTTAAATGATCCAACCGGGCATGTGCCCAGTCCTTTTTCCGCTGCCAGGAGCATTAGATTTTGGGCTGCCATTGGTATATCCATTACACATAATTCGTCTTTTCCCAATGTGCCAGCTTTTTCAAACGCTTTTTTTCTGTCCGAACAAATTACAACCAAGCAGGCAGGGTCACCCAATAGTCCCGGGCTAAATGCCTTAACCCGCTCAAGTATATCGTTTTCCTTAACTATAACAAAATACCACATCTGTATATTGCCACCGGTGGGCGCCCATATGGCTGCCTCAACAAGCTCCAATAATATGCTGTCAGCCACTTCTTTTTGAATAAAATGCCTGATACTCCTTCTCTTTTTTATAATATTCAATATACTGTCTGCCATAGTATAATCTCCCTTCCCTGTCGAATGAAGTTATATTTTAAAACCCTGTATTCAAGCGCCTGTCAATTCCATAACAAAAAGACTTAATAACGCTGTTCGCGAAAACAACGTATCCACCAGAACAAACTCGTCATCCGTGTGTTCCAGCTCACCTATGGGGCCTAATGAATCCATGGTCGGTATACCCTCGGCGGAAGTATAATTTCCGTCGGACCCGCCGCCGGAATACTTTTCATTTACTTCTATACCCAAATGTGCCGCCGTTTTTTTGAGTTTTTCAAATAAAGCAATATTGCCTGCTGTCTTTTCTATGGGCGGACGATACATTACCCTGGTAAGCTCAGCCCGGGTACCCTGGACATATTCCGTGTCGGCTATTTTCTGCATGCTGTCAATCAGTGCATGACCATCGGCGTTAACCCTGCAGCGTATGTCGATTTCCATAAACACATGTTCAGGAATTATATTGCTGCGAGTTCCTCCTTTGACCACGCCGACACTGACGGATTTCCCCTTGCTGTAATCGGTCAGGCCATGTAACGCTATAATTTTATGTGCCGCTTCATCAATAGCATGGATACCATCCAGTGGATTTGCACCCGCGTGGGACGGTTTTCCCCATATATCCAAATTGAAAATACCGCCACCCTGGCGTTCAATTACAACATAGTTCCCGGGAATTCCCGGTTCTACCACGAGCACCATATCGTTCTTGCGACATTCCTCGATAATATGTTTTTCCGAGGTGGCACTGCCCCGCTCTTCATCGGTGTTCAAAAACACGGTTAAACTACCGTAGCTGTTATAACCGACATGTTCCAGTGCTTTAAGCGTATAGAGCAGGGAAACTATTCCGGCTTTCATGTCGCACACGCCCGGTCCGTACGCCCTGCCGCCTTTAATGGTAAAAGGACGTTTGGCAGCGGTGCCTTTTTCAAATACCGTATCCATATGTCCCAGGAACATAATATTTTTTTCCCCGTTACCTTTCTTTGTGGCAAGAAGGTGAGGCGCAAACCTATCATTTTCCAGCATGGTCACAGCAAAACCCAGTTCCATTAGCCGGTTTTTTACAGCATTGCCCACTGCTTTGACACCGTCAACATCATATGAACCGCTGTCCATATTTACCAGATTCTCCAATAATTCCAGCATGCTTTTCTTTTCATCGTTTATAAATTCGCTTATTTTATCTTTCATATTTCTTATGCCTCCCGTTCATTTTGCCAAACGCCGCAGAGCTTCTGCATAGATTTTAGAAATTAGGATCAAGTCATCAACGGAAATATATTCATCGGGACAATGCGCCAGTTCTGCCTGATTGGGAAATACAGGGCCAAAAGCCACCGAATTGGGCATGCTGCGGGCATACGTGCCGCCACCCACACATAGCGGTTTTGTGCCGTCGTCATTATAACTTCGGTATACCGACAACAGCGTTTGTACAATATTGCTGTCCAACTGCTGATAAAGCGGTTCGCTGTTCAGCTCAATAACTGTATTAATATCAATATCGCACTCTTTTAATGCATTTTTTATTCTTGAAATAATTTCCTGCCCTTCGAGAGTAACGGGGTAACGGATATTTATTTTTAGCAGTATCGATTTATGGTCAATTTGCAATACGCCAGGGTTGAGCACCAATGGTCCTGAAACCGTGTCTTCTATTTTCCCCAAAAGGGAATAACCATTTGTTTCCCGTCCCAGCTTATCATTGAAAAAATTAATGAAAGCAAGTTGGTCTGAAGAAAGCCATTTTAGTGATGCCAGAACCTCCATCATTATGGAAATCGCATTAACGCCTTTTTCCGGAGTGCTGCCATGGGCCGTAAGCCCGCTGGTTTTCATTGATAGAATATTATCCTTTAAGGACCCTGTTACATTATCAACCGAGCCGACAGATGCAAGCCATTTTTGAACCTCCCTTTCCAGGTGGCTTGGTACAGCAATTTGAGCATGACATGAATCGGGAACCATATTAGCCCTTCTTCCGCCGTCAAGTTCCAATATTTGCAGTTCGCCCGGGCTTGTCCGCAGTTCATGCATCAGGTTTACAAATAAAACACCCTTTTCGGCAAATATAACAGGAAATTCTGCGTCCGGAGAAAAGCCCAAAGCAGGTAATTCCTCATGCTCCTTATAATAATCCATGCATTCCCACTTGTTTTCTTCGTCGGTACCAAAAATCAGCCGTACACGCTTATTGACAGGCAGGCCACTTTCCATCAATGCCTTAACCGCATAAATAGCTGCTATAACAGGTCCTTTATCATCTACGGTACCTCGGCCATATATGCGGCCGTTACAAATCTTCCCGCCAAAAGGTTCAAAATGCCAGCCATCACCGGCAGGGACCACATCTAAATGTACAAGAACTCCTACAATTTCGTCCCCTTCACCGATTTCGGCATATCCAACATACCCGTCACAGTTTTTCGTACGGAAACCAAGACGAGAGCAAAGATTGAGTGTTTCTTCCAGACAGGTGCCGATACCGGCGCCAAAGGGCATACCGGGTAAAGGCGCACTTTTTTCGCTGTTGATGCGGACCAGTTTTACGGCATTAGATATGATGTCATCCTTTAACTTATCAATGATAGCATCTAAAGCATGTTTCACTTTGGTCACCCTCTCTTAAACAAAGATAATAGGACAAACAGGCCTCAATGAGACCTGTTTGTCACTGTAAATATGCTATTTATTCAGTTCATCTACCGGGATATAGGGCCCTTCATACCCAAAGTGTTTTAGCACATTAGTGAAAACGGCCATGGCGTCATCCTTCAGCCATTTTTCATGGCATCTTACACCAATAAAAGCTACTTCCATTCCGACTTCCAAATCGGCATTAGTAAGAGGTGCGCCATCGCTCTTAAATACGCACAGTGCATCAGGGGTTATAGCCCTGACTTTGTTATTCTGGTCAAAAGCTATTATATTTTCGTTTTCAATAAAGATTTTCATACTCTGCCCCTGGTATTTACCGGTACCTTGGATGAGCTGATAACCCCAATCATGGGCATTTTCCGTTTTCATCTCAAATTCGGTAACTACGCCGGTAATCAGTTCTTTACCGTTGGTAGCCCTTGCAACACATTTTGCCGGATCTTCTCCTGCTGCAACGCCCAAGCGGACAGCTTCGCCAATTGCCCTGGACAGCTTATAGGTACCTCCTATAAGCGCTTTTTTTGCCGTTGCACCGTCCATAAGGTAATTGGCAACACCGGCAGAGCCGCCAAATACCGATACAATCGGCCTGCCCAGCCGTTCGCAGTCATTGCTGTCTTCATAATACAGCACAGCGCCCACGCCATCTTCGTCTGCCATGGCAAACGGTGCTGATTTTACACCAAAGATTTCAGGCATAGTCATATTGGATTCGGGAACAGCGCGTCCCACGCCATCTGCATCTATGGCTTTTATTCCCTTGTAACAGGCGGTGAACACCGGCGGCATAAAATTACCGCCGCCCACTTCAAATGCCGCAACATAATCAATCTTCTTACCGGAGACCTGTTCCAGCCGTTCCAATGCATGAACACATGCTATACAGTTAAAACCACGTTCTTTTGTGGCGGCAGGAGAACCCATACCGGATATGATGGCCACGTTGGCATCATCCGGCACCTCGGACAGGTCTGCAAATTCTACCGTTGGGGAAATTGCCAGGATGTCCTCAAGTAATTTGAAACTGGTTTTCAAATCACCGCCGCCACCGGAGCCAAGGATCATGGCACCATTTGTCATGTCGTACAGTTGCTCCTTGTTCATCACAAATGACATATTTCATTCTCCTTTATTATTTATTAATATATTCAGGACCTTTGCAGAAATCTTTATTTAACAGCTTAACAAGAATAAGCTGCAATATGAAAGCTGCAATAAAGGTATCTAATGCAGGAATAGTAGTTACGTCAAACAGCCCAAAGCCTGTAGGAGGCGCAGTTGTCAAAAAGCCAAATCCGGAGGCCAGGAAATAGGCGAACATAGTTTCTTTCCTGATTGCAGGAACGTTTTTTAGGTTTTCAAAGTTATAATACCTTTTGCAGAGATAAAAGTCCGCCACATAACAACCACCAATGGGCGGAGTAAAAATACCTAAAATACTGAAGAACCAGATCAGCTTGTTGGATATGCCTAATACTGCGAATATTGTGCCTGTTAGACCAATTAAAGCGGCCAGTTTATACCTTGGAATTTTCTCAAATACAACTGAAAAACCAAGGGAACCGCAGTAAACATTGTTGTCATTTGAAGTCCACTGTGCTAAAACCAGAACCAGCATAGCCAGCATGCCCCATCCCAAGCCAATCATAATGTTGACAATATTGGCCTCACCTGCAGCCTTGGCACAAAAGGCAGAAATAACAATAGTGGCACCGAAACCTACCACCAAACCAACTACCATAGCCTTAGCAGTGTCTTTAAAACCCTTTCCATATCTTAGGAAATCAGGGCTGCCCACCGCTCCGGCTGCAAATGAACCGATAGTAATCGATATGCCTGCTCCCAAGGTCATGGGAGAGGTAATAAATGTTGTATTGAGGTCACCGTAGGTATGTCCCCTAAGAACTACAACCAGCGAAGCTATCATTAGAACACCGATTAGCGGAATTGAAATCCAGCTGAGCTTTTCTATAGACTTAAAGCCAATAATAGCCGTAGAAGTCATTAGAATACCACCCAGCAGTATTACTACTTTAACACCAATCTCGGACATTGTGTTACCCGTTATTAGATAATACATTTGCCCAATAGTATCGCCAAATAATCCAACCTGGACACCAAACCAGCCCCACCCACACATTGCATAGAGCAAACCACAAATAGCAGCACCCTTTTGACCGAAAGTAAACTTTCCTATCATAGGAGTTGAAAGCCCTGTATACATTGCCACCTCGGCACAAATACAGGCCATAGCGGCAAGCAGCAGTGTTCCTAGGAAGACTGCAATGATTGCCTGTGTGAGGGTAAGGCCGCTGGCAAGTGTGCCGCCCAATAAAAATGCAGACAGGCTGATTGCGCAGCCAATATAGATAATAGCACTGCTCATCCAACCTCTTTTTTTATCCTCGGGTACGGGGATGCGGGCATAGTCATCAGCACCCTTACCTTCAGCTTTGGTTTCAATATACTTTAATAATGATGCCATAAATTTAACCCTCCATTTAATAATTTTTAATAATTAATATAATCACATAAATCGAGTAATATCATTTGTTATCCTGTCGGCAACGCTATTGTTAAACCTTAATGCAATAAATGTTTCAAGCACTTTAAGACCTGTTGAAAGAGGTTCCAGAACAGTAACCGGGCAGTGCCTTTTGGCAAGTTCATTACGCAAGTCATCGATAATATAAGACATTGCTGTGCACCCCAGCACTAAGCAGTCGCTGTCATACTTGGCAAAAGATTCTTCCGCGAAATCGGCCAGTCGTTTCAACAGTTTAGATTCATCGTGCAATTCCAGCACGTCAAGGTTTGTAAAACCTCTATGCACGATGCTGTTTTTAAACTCGGGGTTATTCTCGATAACCTTCGTTAACAACATTTTGCCGGCCCAATCCTCTTTTCCGGGGATAATTATCGATATATTTTTCCCACACCCCAGCGCCATCATCATCGTGGCACGGAAGCCGCCGAATACAGGAACGCAAACCAATTCGCGGACCACATCCACGGCCGGATCTGCGACACAATTGACAAAAATACCGTCTACTTGTTCTTTTTCAGCTTGAATAGCCGCTTTCGCAATACCCAGGCTGTTATATCCCACGCGAGTAATAGTGTTCAGTGCTTCAAAACCCTGTTCGATGAATGAAATAGTTACCTGAGTATCGGGATTCAAAACTTTCAGCGCAGAAGATATCCCCTCATTTGCCTTTCTGGTGTCCGGTGTATCTATTACGGGATTTATCAGTTTTATTTTCAATGTCCGTTTTCACCCCCTTCTTCGCAGTATATTTCTGTTGCATTGTACCTTATCACGCAAAACGTATTTTATCGTTTCATTCCACGCTTTGGAATTCCAGGCGGCCATCTTGCCGCGGGTAATAAAATAATTTCGCGTGATGGAGGCAAGTCCAACAATTAGTACAGGATAAAGTTGTCATAAATGGTATTTTACCAATTTCTTTGTTTTTCAGGAGGCTTGGGGTAGGTAATGGTTGAATGGGACAATTTCAATTGAGCCAGGTTATTTGCTAGTTTTACTGCCGCTGCAAAGGGATCTATAACGGGGACTTCATGACCTTGCCTTTTTAGTCCCTCCGCTACTTTCTCCGCCAATCCTGCCATACCGGTACACCCAAGCACAATAACGTGAGCTCCGTCTTTCTCTATTGCATCCATTGATTCTTTAACTAGATTTTCAACTAGAGCTTCTTTATTCTTTTCCAATTCCAATACAGGAGTTTCCACAGCCCTTACACTGGCAAGCTTTGATAATGCACCGCATCTATAGGCTATTTCCGATGATATTGATTCAAGACTTTTTAATACGGTTACTATGGAAAATCGTTCCCCAAGTAAGCAGGCTAAACCCATTGAAGTGCTGCCCGCTCCTACCACGGGTTTTCTGGTAATCTCTCTGGCACTTTCCACTCCCGGATCGCCAAAACAATTGATAACAAATGCATCTGCCTCATCTTCCGTTTTTTTTAGCATTTCTGCAACACCCGGAGCGGCGCATATTTCGTCATATCGGCTTTCTATAGATGCAGGGCCCTTGTCTACTGTAACCACTATTACATCGGTATCCTGTGAAATGTTTTTTTTGGCTTCCATATAAACATCAGCCTCAAACCCTTTGACAGTCGCCGGATTGATAACGCATATCTTTGTTTTTATCAAAAATCCTCTCCCCCTTTTTCTCAGCGTTTTGTACAATCACATGAATTGAATAATATCATTTGTTATCCTCGGGAATTATAATCTATACATTCTTGCACACTCCAAGACTGTTATCGTAGTTAGCACGGAGGAAGCCGCCGAATACAATACCGGGTATATAAGAAACCCGTACACCTGTAATTTTTATTAGTTTAACACTATTTGTTCATTAAATAAGTAGTATAAACTACATTTAGAAGTTTTTAGATTAATTCATTCATCTGTTTTTTAGATACAGCGGATAACGAATGATATGCCTGACGCTTACAGAAAACATGTTTTTATTTAAGAAAAAATGCAAAAACTCATTGCCAGGTTATTTCAGCGTCGAATGTCAGGAAACGTGTCTTGCAAAGAATGCCGGCAATGAGCTAATCCTGATTGTCCGGAACCTTCCTAATTGTTGAAATAAATGGCAGCATAATTGTCTCAGCTGCATCGCTTATCGGGATTTGCCATGTCAAGATAACGGTATAGTTTGTCAATATCCTTCACGATGACAAAACCGTTTTCCTTATCGATAATATTTTCCTTCGAAAGACTTCTGAAAACATTGGTTACCGTAACCCGGCACAAACCGGTTAGATTAGCCATCTCCTGATGCGTGAATCTTAACTCGATTTTACAGCCGTTTTTTGTGCTTAATCCGTACTGTTTTGTAAGGTATACCAAAGCATTGACAACTCTGTAGTAGGCATCGTTGAAGGAAAGTCCTTCTATCTGCGAAGAAAGCAGCCGCATTTTCCTCGCCAGGACCTTAATTATCTTTAAGCACAGGTCGTGATTTCTCTCAAGTTCTTCCTGAAACCGTTCCTTAGGTATAAGGTATAGGTAGGAATCTACAGTGGCCGTTGCATAAGTATAATTAGGATACCCGTCTAGTCCGGATATTTCTCCGAAAATGCAGCCACTGTCAGCAATAGTCATGCATTTTTCTTCCCCGTCACGGCTGTATATCGACAGACGTACACGACCGGATTTCACAATATATATATAGTCACTGTATTGCTGCTGCTGATAAATATTTGTATTCTTTTTATAAAGCTTCGGTTCGATACCCGAGGTTATTGTATCCCAATCAAACTGATCAAGCTTCAGCCATGGTGAATGCGTCATAATGAGGTCAATTGTTGTAAGCCTGTTTTCGTTCATCTTCATACCCCCATTTTACTTTATATACTCCTACATACCAATACTGCATAAAGGAAGTTGCAAAATTCACCATATCCATGTATGAACAAGCTGTCTCATGGCTGATTGTAACATAGTATTTGAAACCTATAAAGGCTTTTTGCCAGTGAATAATCTGGAAAAACCTCTTATATTTGTATGGTAAACGGTTCATTTTTTGCATTTTAATTCGATAATTGTAGTGTCTGTTACATCCAAAACACTCATTTTAAGTTATTATTGAAACTAGCATTGATAATATAAAATTCATAAAGGAAAGAGGTGAAGACTTTGAAGAAATTTTTTACAGCACAGGATGTGGACTATGCGCTCTATCGGGGTGAAAAAGTAATACACCACGATGAAAATGATACCATTACTGCAGCGGCCAGGGAATATGCCCAAAGCAAGGGTGTTCAGTTCCTGGTTAAAGACCAAACCGGGCAGCAACCCGTCGCCAAACTGTCAGGCACCAAGCCCATATCAGAAGCCAAACCGGTCAATGCGGAATACCCTGCCAAAACGGCAGCACCGGAAGCGGCAAACCAAAGGAGCTATCTTTCTGAAGCAGATATTGAGCGATGGCGTGAAGAATTCCCTATACTAGAAAATATCATCCACGTGGCAAATTGTTCTCAAAGCGCACAATCCAAACGGGTAAGAAATGCCATCAACCGTTACCTTGATAACTGGCTTA
>Ga0334900_1002866_pt1 | contig 14278 bp, 8 predicted proteins | sample GraSluR3_MG_2_FD_207231 | JGI IMG/M metagenome (GOLD analysis project Ga0334900, IMG submission 207231) | Sludge microbial communities from methane-producing bioreactor in Wageningen University, Netherlands - Granular Sludge_31_08-R3 | ecosystem: Engineered > Bioreactor > Anaerobic > Unclassified...
ATTCGTTTTTGTTGTGCGAAGCATTTAGGCTGATATCCCATTTTAAATCATTGGTGGCAACAGCAGTGGCTGTTATGAATAGTTCGTGCCCTGCGTTTTTCATATCGGCCATATTGGTTGTAATATCAAGGAAGCCAGTGTTGCCAGGTAACGGCTTTGCGTAAAGCAGATTAAATGAAAGGCGATTGTAGTACTCGTAGGTAACATTTATCCTATTGAAAAACCTAAAATCTAATCCTACATTGAAGTTTTGGTTCTCTTCCCAATGAATTGTGCTGTTGGGCAATTGGGAGTGAACATATCCTGGCAAATCGTTGTATGATTGCGGCATATAAAGTCCTAAATACGCGAAGTTGGCAATATCATCATTACCCGAGGTGCCGTAGCTGGCTCTTAGTGTTAAGTTATTAATCTTCTCTAAAGAGCTCATAAACTCCTCCTCACTAACTCGCCATGATCCTCCTACTGCATAGAAAGTACCATATTGCTTCTTAGATCCAAATTTTGAGGAACCATCACGCCTTAAGCTAGCTTGTAGGTAGTACTTGTTTTTGAAATTATACATTACCTGACCAAAGGTTGATAGTTTAGCCGACTCGTTATAAAAGCTTGCTGCTTCAGAAGCTCTAGATGAGTTATCTAGCTCAGGTTGTATTGCTCCTCCAAGATCAGGATATCCTGTTCCTTCACTTTGCAAAAACTCAAACCTTCTTTCGTATGCTTCAAAACCTAGCAAACCGTTAATGCTGTGCTCGCCAAATTGCTTGTCATAAGTAAGCGTATTTGATGAAACCCAGCCAAGATCGGACTTGATATACTTTGTTCCTCTACCCGAAACTGGTTGCCCGTTGCCATGGTACTGGTTGTAAAACCTGAATTCATCCATATTTAGGTAGTCCACATTGAAAATCGATTTAAACTTAAATCCATCCAAGAATGTGGCTTCGCCCCAGAATGAGGTTATGGCTCTATTCGTGTTCGTTTCGTAAATATCAAGCTCATTAAGCCCGAGGGGGTTGTAGTCAAGACTAACCGGGTTGTGCCAGTTGTACGATTTTACTCCATTGGTGATTATTGGATCCCCATTCTCATCAACCTGATAAACAGGAACAGCATTGTTGAAAAGCATTGCCATACGCATAGGTGATGCTCCTCCACCAGCGCCAGGAGGGGTGTTCTGCATAGTTCTTGATAAGGTATTCTCTGAACCTATGGTTAGGTAGTCTCTTAGTTTTGATGTGATATTGAACTTGGCCGAGTAACGTTCGAAATCCTGCCCTACAGTAATACCTTCAAAATCGGAGTAGGCGCCCGAAAGGTAGTATGTTAATTTCTCGGTACCTCCCGAGGTTTGTAAACTGTAATCTTTTGTTTGAGCAGTTCTGTAAACTGCATCAACCCAATCGGTATCTACCACAATTTTAGCCCCGTTTACCAAGTTGCCTTGTGCATCCAAAGGCTGGTTAGTATTGTAAGGATTGTGGGTAAGAGTTTGAATTGTAAGTGCATTTGCATTGGTAACTGCCAAGTTGGTATTGGCTGGATGAAGAGCCATTTGTTCTTGCAAGTACCTGTCGTAATAGAATCCATATATTTGCTTTGAATTCATTAGCTCGTAGCGCATATTGGGTAGAGTCGAAACCCCATATTTTGCATTAAATGTAATTTTTGAATCACCGGCTTTTCCTCTTTTTGTGGTAATAATAATTACACCATTAGCAGCAGCCGATCCATAAAGAGAAGCGGCAGATGCATCCTTCAGTACGGTTATTGATTCAATATCATTAGGGTTGATGGAGGAGAGCACATCCGATGATGTACCGTAGTCGTCATGTGCAACATCGCTAATGTTTCCGGTTTTAATAGGTACACCATCCACAACGTAAAGTGGTGCACTACCAGCTTTTAGCGACCCTGTTCCTCGGATGCGAACAGTTGATTGAGCACCAGGTTGTCCCGAGGCGGTGTTGATTTGCAGACCAGGAGTGCTACCTAGCAGCGCTTGGTTTACCGATAGAGTGTTAACCTTTTCTAGATCGGCGCTCTCTACAACCGATGCTGATCCGGTAAAGGATGTCTTTTTAACCGTTCCGTAGGCAACCACGATTACCTCCTCCAGCTCTGTTGCATCTGATTGTAGGGTAACATCAATTACGGTTCTGCCTCCAATGACAACCTCTTGGTTAACAAAACCGATGAAGCTAATCTCTAATGTGGTTGCTGAAGAGGGAACGTTTAGTGAATACTTTCCATCAACATCTGTGGCCGTTCCAATAGTAGTGCCCTTTACCACAACGGAGGCCCCTATTACGGGTTGCCCATCCTCGGCACTGGTTACCGTTCCTGTAATCTGCACGGTTTGTGCTTGGATGTAGCTAAATCCAAGTAGCACAAATGATGCGATTAGCAAACAAAATTTTCTCATAAAAAAAAGTTTTTGGTTAGTAAATAATTCTCTCTACATTTTAATTTGTATAGAGTGTATAATACTCCAAGCCTAATGGAAGATTAAATTCCGACAAATATCAGGGGTTGCTGCAAGTTTTAGAATAGCATAGAATGGGTAATTACAGGTAAGTGCCAACCCTTAAAGGGGGTGCTTTTACATATTTATTGACGGACTTGAGGCTTCTCTTGTAGTATTTTCTGAATAACAGAAATGAAAAGGGGCCAACCTGAATTGTTGGCCCCTTTAGAATAGACTAGAAAAGACTAATAAATTGGAATATTTGATGGATTTGCACTTGAAGCGGATGATGCTGGAAGTGCATTGAAATCGGTTTCGTTAGCAGGTACATCAAACCACTCTTTATAGTCGTATTCAATGGTGCAAACCTCTGGCACTCCACCTTCAAATACCACTATTGCATCTTGGCGACCTCCTCCTTGAGATAATGGTTTTAGTACGCCCCATCGACGCGCATCGTAGAAAGCAACATTTTTCATAAAAAGACCAACCCTGCGTTCACTTCTTAGCTCCTCCAAAGCTTCTTCTTGTGTAAGACCAGCTCCAGAAAGATCTGTTAAACCTGCATTTTGGTAGGTTCTCACGTTGTCTATATGCGCTAAACCTGCGTCAACTTCACCTCTTCTAATCTTCACCTCAGCAAGCATTAGCTGGTTCTCCTCATAGCTACAGGCTAGGGGAATTTCTACTGCTCCAGCGGTATAGCTCATAAACTCTCCCCCGTCATCAACACTCTGTGCCAACCAGCGGGTGCTATATTGGAATCCTCTTTGACCTGGGTTTACTTGAAGCGTTCCCTCGTAGAAGTTTCTTGTAAGCCTGTTATCTCCAGGACGGAAATCTTGAATAAGTCTTTCAGAAACTCTTTCCCAAGCAAGGTTTAACCTATAACCTGACCAAGCTGTTTCGTAAACCAGACAATTCGACGCAGCAGATCTAACTGTGAATATAAGATCTCCCTGGGTTACACCATTATTTGAGTAGTTTTCCACTTCTGTTAGTTCCGCTGCAGTGAGATCGGCTGCATACTTATTAACCAAAATATTCCGAGCAAGATACGTGTTGATATTGCGGATAAACATTGAGGGTGTAATAACCCCACCGTTACCTGTTTGAAAATGCGAAGGAATAAGATTACTCATGATCTGAAGGTAGGTTGCATCTCCTTCGTCTATTGTGTTCAATAATTCAATAGCCGATTTGAAATTTCTCTCTGCTTCATTTATGAGCTCTTCCTGAGAAACATAACTTGCTTGTTCTCCATAGGTATTGTTAATCACGCCTTGTTTATAAATTGATCCTAAGCGAGAGTATGCAAATCCTTTCCACCAGTATGACCAAGCCATATAGGTTTTCTTTTTAACACTAACAATGTCTTCATAACCTTTGAAATTGACATCGTCAATTACATCCAAAAGCACGTTACAGTGCCCTATGAGCGAGTATGCAGGAAACCACTCATGAGCTTGTACGTTGTCACTTCCCCAGTCACGGGTGTTTCGGTTGTTTAACTCTTCATGCTGTTTTCCTCCAACTGGTGGGGTTACTGTTGAACCATCGGGTCTAATAATTTGAGCAGTCTGATTGGCCCAGCGAATACCATAGTTACCTACGTGTGAGACAGTAGCATCGCCCATGACATTATGTATCCACTGAGTAAACCATATGTAGTAATACCAACTTGATGTTGACTGCACTGCACTTAACGAGTTGTAAATACCATAGCTTGCCTTTCTGATACCATCTTCAGTGGTAAGAGATTCCATACCCGGTTCGTTGGGATTAATTAGCTCTAAACTCTCTTTTTTGCAAGCCAGTAAAGCTATTGAAAGTCCTATAAATACTATTATTTTTTTCATATCGTTGAATTTTTAAAAATTAAGGTTTAGCCCAAAACTAATTGTTCTCATATTGGGAAACGACCAAAGATCAATACCTCTTTCCAAGGGGTTATTTAGGCTAGTTCCTGTTGCCTCTGGGTCTAGACCGCTATAGTTAGATAATGTAAATAGGTTTTGGCCTGACACGGTAATAATAAACCCCTTTACAAACGATGAATTTATATGCTTAGATATGTCATACGAAACGGATAGGTTTCTAAGTCTTAAGAATGAAGCGTCTTCAACAAAGTAGCTGTTGGTCATATTTGTTTTGTATAAGCTTTGCCAGAAAGCCACGTATGCTCCAGTTTCGCCATTAATAGTAACCTCTTTATCAAAATCGCTATGTAGTTTGTCGCGATATAGCCACTGGCGAGTTTGGTTATAGGCTTGCGCTCCATGCACCCAGTCGAGTTGCATTGAAACCGAAAGATTCTTCTTGAGCTTAAAATCGTTGAAGAAAGACATCGAGAATTTAGGAGTTGCATCACCAATCTTCACCTGCTCGGTTGTGAATTGAACCTGTTTCGTATTAATATCTACCACCATACCCTCCACAACTTCATAGTTGGCAAGGTCAGCCTCGTCGATGTACCTATCGCCGGACGAATTGGTTTGATCCAAACTGGATAGTGGTTCTAGTCCAAATAGTGCACCAACAGGTTCACCCTCAATAATTGAAGTTTGACCTTCTCCGCCCATACCTAGTATTATTGGTAAACCATTTGCTATTCTATCAACCATTGTTAACCCCTTGCTAAATCTTGTGCCAAATTTCCAATCGAATGAATTTGTGTTTACTACATCTAGGTCAAGAGAAAGTTGAATACCATTGCTTTTTAGGTCGATAGCATTTGTTAACAATCCCGCAGCACCAGTTGACGGAGCAACATCAATTTCGTATATTGTGCCGTAACTGTTACGTGTCCAGTATACTAGAGATCCATATATTTTGCTAAACCAATTGCTGTTACTTAGATTAACGCCATAGTCTAATCCAACTTCAAATTCTTTAGTATTTTCAACACTTAGTAATGGGTTTCTAGAGATAGCTGGCAAATACATATATGTAGCATTCCCCAGTGTGCCTGAAGTAAGCGTAATTAACCTTGAGTAAGCCTCTGGCTGTATTCCAGCTTCTCCATAGGCTGCTCTCAGTTTAAGTTCATATAAATAATCTGTATCCATTACCTCAGTAAGTCTAAAGTACGCATCTGCTCTTGGAAAGGTAAAAGGTTTTGATCCTTCACCAAATTCAGAAGAGTAATCGGATCTGAACCCAACCGAAAAGCCTCCCATATTTCCATAATCAAACTTTTGGTTAACTAGGTAGCCAAATGTGATGAATTTTGTAATATCCTCTGTTGCAGTTGTAGTGGCAGCGAAATTAAGGGTATGAGGAGGGTCAATGTCTATTCCACTTCCTACAGCTTCCATTTCATGGAAATCATTTCGTCGCCAATCGTACGCAATCTGTGTAGTGGACTGAATCGGAAGATTTATACTAAAATCTTGCTGAAAATCAAATTTTGCAACAGCTGATAGTATTGAATTTTGTTGGGTTTCCTGAACTGATGTTTTAGTTATTTCACCGTTAATGGGTGTAATCCCGTAACCAGGAAACGGAGTTCCTGTTTGGTTCTTAATAAACGACGTATAGTCGTATCGATAATGATCTATTCCATACTTGTAGTCAATGTCAATATGTTTTCCAATCTTATAGTTTGCAACAATTCCCTGTATTACTCTATTAACATTGGCCTGATCGTCCCTATACATATACGAGTAGAAAGGGTTAATGCTATTGCTTGTGGCGTCGTAAATAACTGCTGGGTGTCCATTGGCATCTTCCCACGTTAGGTCAACATAACATGGGATGTTTAAAGCGCTTGCTATTCCACTACCAATATTATTGACATTATTAATACCTCCTGTTGTATTCTCGCTTGTAATTAACTGTGTACTTGACCTAATGGTGAAATTTTTAAATATTTCTGAACCAACATTGGCTGTTATATTGTAACGGTTAAGATCACCGTGTACCACACTCTCTTGGCTGAGTTGCGAAAAACCTAATGAGTAATCAATATTCTCGGTTGCCCCTGTAATATTTAATGAGTTTCTTATGGTAGCAGCATTTTCAACAAAATACTGATCCATATGGTTGTAGGTCTTATTAACAAAGGGTTTGTTGTTTACTATATTGGCACCACTTCCGTGGGCTGGTAGATTCCAAAATCCTGTATTGGGGTCGGGTGCCGACCTAACGCCCAGGTCGTCGACAATATACCCCTCTGCATCAGTTGCGTAGTGATGATAGTTGGCGAATTTAAGATTACCCCTTAACGCATTATTGAAACTGAAATTGGAGTTGAAGCGAATATCTGTTTTTTGCCCTTTCCTGCCTCTTTTTGTGAAAATTTGGATTACTCCGTTAGCACCTTGTGCACCATAAATGGTAGCTGCTGCAGCACCCTGAACAACTTCAACTCTTTCAATATTCGACAAATCCAGGTCTGCCAGTCGAGAAGATACATTTCCAACCCCAATGTCATTATTACTTGTGTTAATTTCAATCCCATCGATAAGAATCATTGGTTGGGTTGTGTTAAGGGTGTTAATCCCCCTTAAGATAATATTGGCTTGCTGTCCAGGTTGCCCTGATGTTGACTGAATTTGAGCCCCTGCAATCCTACCTACAAGTGCTCCATCAACACTATTACTTGGTACGCGTGTGAGTTGCTCTTCAGAGACAGACTCAACTGAAATGGCAACCTTTCTTCTGTCTGTTGCAACACCTAGCCCTGTAACCACAATTTCGTCGAGCGTGAGAGCATCCGATTCTAAAACTTCATTGATTACTGTTCTGCCAGCAATTTCAACCTCTTTGTCTTTTAATCCAATAAAACTAAATACTAAGGTTGAGGCATTTTGGGGAACTGTTAAGGTGTACTTACCTTCAATATCAGTGGCGGTGCCAACTGTAGTTCCCTTAATTACAACGGAGGCTCCAATAACGGGCATCCCATCCTCGGCACTAGTTACCGTTCCTGTAATCTGCACGGTTTGCGCCCAAAGTGCTGACGCACTCAAAAGCATAAAGCATGCAAAGAGTAAGCATAGTTTTTTCATAGAAAATTGATTAAGGTTTAGTTAATTAAAGAAATACCACCCACCCTGGGCAGTAGGTTAATAATTTGAACTTAATTTATATAGTGTTAGAACATCTTGCGTACTGTCTGTGCATATATCAAAATACTACACCCTGAATGAGCCTGGCTCAAACCGATTTAACAGAACAAATATCTATGGAAGAATTTCTACTAACAATAGCCTGAGGACGCTATATTAAAGTAAGGGCTACCACTTAGTGAGTGTTGATAAGTTGAAGGAAACGTTAAGCAAATTATATATTCTCAGAATATGCTACCTTTAAAAACGACAATTTCTATAATGATTATCCGTTTTATCTAAGATTAAAATTGAAACCAAATGCCTGCCTGCTATCACTCACAGACAGGCGAGCCTTTTTTGCGGAGCAATTTGCAAATAATCAGCAATATACGAGTAACGCAGATTGCTCCATCCAGGCAGAAATCGTGGGAATTCGTAATGTTGATATAAGATTTGTGGATCATAACAGATAACCATATTACTAAAAGCAACTTATTAATGGCAAATCGCATTTACTTAATTTCTATTCTCATTGCTACTCTTTTTCAACCCCAATTTGCACTTGCGCAGAAGTATGTTGTAGGCGGTGATTATGATTATGCCCCTTTTTCGTTTATTGATAAAACAGGCAAACCAAGCGGACTGGAAATAGAAGTGTTAGAAGCTATTGCGGCCTTAAGTGATATTAAGTTAGATATTTAACTTAGCAGGTGGGATAGTGCAATTTCATACATTCAATCAGGAAGAACTGACATTATTGTTGGGATCATCTTTTCTGAAGAAAGAGAGAGTTTTCTTGATTTTACCATTCCCATCCATACAGAATACTATTCAATTTTTATTCGCAAAGACTTGCCATTTAAAGATTTATCGAGCTTATATGACTACAAGTTAGTGGCGTTGGATAAGGATAAATCTATTGATAAGTACCTTATCCCTATGGGGCTTTTCAAGAATTATGTTTTGGCAAAATCATTACCCGAAGCTCTATCCGTAATAGAATTGGGATTGGCAGATTATGTAATAGCCCCCAATCTACTTGGCTTGAACGAAATAGAAAGGAATAAGTATCAAAATATTGAAATTAGAGGCCCGTCAATAATTCCTAGTATTTACTGTATGGCGGTAAGAAAAGGCAATACAGAGTTATTGAACATACTGAATAATGGACTAACTGAGCTTCGGAGGAATGGAAAGCTTGCTGAAATACAAGAAAAATGGAAAGTATATGAAGAGGATAACTTAAAATATAGGCGAATTGTCCGAAATTTTGGAATTGTTTTTACCATAGGCATTGTTTTATTTGTTCTTGTTTTCATATGGGTTTGGCTACTTCGTTTGCAGATTAAAAAAAAGACCGAAAGTTTACATCTCAAGAATCAGGAGTTGCAAAAAAGCGAGGAAAAATTCAGAGTTATTACAGAAAATTCGAGCGACATAATCTGGCATTTGGATAGCAATTTTCGGCTGACCTACATTAGCCCCGCCGATGAGAGAATAAGAGGCTTTAAGAAGGAGGAAGTTATAGGCAAATCCCTTTTCTCGATTTTAAAACCCGAAGGTATTGAAATGCTCCAGCAGGCGAATAAAAAGCGAATGTTTGACCTGAGCAAGGGCATAAGATCTGCACCAGCGATTTACGAGTTGGAAGAACTTTGTAAGGACGGTTCCTGGATATGGGTAGAATCGACAGCAACAGCTTTTTATGATTCAGACGGTAGCATTTCTGGTTATCATGGTGTATCTAGAGATATCACGGAACGGAAAAAAGCGGAACAACTTCTAAAGGAACGTGAAACCCAGCTGCGTGAACTTAATGCAACTAAAGACAAACTTTTTTCAATAATAGCGCATGATTTACGAAGCCCGTTCAGTGCCATTTTAGGCTTATCTGAACTACTAATTGAAAAACATAAAGATTTTTATAGCGATAATTCCGGGAAGTACCTGAGAATTATAAACTCAACATCTAAAAACACCCTTGCTTTGCTCGATAACTTGCTTGCATGGGCAAAGTCTCAAACGGGTAACAATACCTTTATGCCGGAAACCACAAGTTTACAAGCAGTTATTAATGGAATATTTGAAGAGTTGAAATCAATTGCAAACATTAAAAATGTAACTTTAGATAATGCTCAAACAGATGATATAGAGGTGTATGCAGATGTGAATATGCTAAAAACGATTTTACGAAACCTCGTATCCAATGCCATAAAATTCAGTCACCCACATGGGAAAATTGCTATTTCGGCAGTAAAAATTCAAAACAATATCGAAGTAACGGTTTCAGATAATGGGGTTGGTATGAGTAAAGATACTTTAAGTAAACTATTTGAAATTGATACCGATATCTCTGCCGCAGGAACAGCAGGTGAAAAGGGGTCGGGTTTTGGCTTATTACTATGTAAGGAATTTGTAGAGAAACATGGCGGAAACATTTGTGCTAAAAGTGAGTTAGGAAAAGGTTGTGCTTTTATTTTTACGTTACCTTTTAAAAAATGAGTGCTCTGTCCACCAAAAATGAAAGCTAACTTGGTTTGATCTTAGCATGTGGGCTTTTATGCATGTATAGACTTCCCTTGAGGCCCGGAAACCATCGCAAAATCTTTACTACCACCATATACTAACACGCTAGCCTCCCTATTTATAGGGTGGGGCTAGCGTGTGGTAGTTAGAAGAAAGTAGAACAATGAGATTAGGGGCGAAGTTCTTCGATTACACTTGCGTTGATAATGTAAATATCACTTTGCTTGTTCCCAGTTCCTAGTGAATAGCTTACTATATCACTGTAGGTTATAGGGGCAGTGCCTGACCCATTTGCTGGCTTATCACTTGTGTAGAAAAGGTATTTGCCGCAGTCCGATACAAATGGGCAGTACTCAAAACCAGATGTGTTAACCCTTTCGCCCATATTTTTGGCTTCTGTCCAGTAGCCATCGGGATGCTTGAAGCTAATCCACAGGTCGCCCTTGCCATAGCCACGCCCCCAACCGGTTGAGGTAAAAATGATGTAGCTTTCATCCCTAGCTATGTAGGCGTTGTACTCATCCCTTGGTGTGTTAATAGAGTCGGGTAGGGCTTGTACCGTTTTGTACTGTCCATCCTCAAGCGCTGAGTAGTAAATATCTTCGCCACCAATACCCAACCCATCCTTTCTGATGGCGCACCAGTATAGCGTTCCGGTATTGGTTATGGAGGGGTAAAACTCGTTGGCCTCTGTGTTTATAGGGCTTCCAATATTAACTGGATCCGACCAGCCTGTGTCAAGCCTGTCAACATACCATATGTCGAAATCCTTTGGTTCGCCACCTTCGGCTAAAGGCCTGTTTGATGCGAAGTAGAGCCTGTTGCCATCGGGTGAGAAATGAGGCTCCAAATCGGAGTAAGTGCCGGAGAATGAGGCTACCTGAGGACTAGTCCATCCATTGGGAGTGTTTTTGATATAAACGATAGCTGGATGCGTGTAGCTAGATAGGGTAAAGTAAAACTCATCGCCCTTGGGCGAAAGCGCGGCATCGCGCTCGGTCATATGGGTTGATACTAGGTTCGGGGCGAAGATTTTGGCCTCTCCCGTTTTCGTACCGAAATGGATAGTTGATTTTTCTGGCTTGCTTGTATCTGTGCAAGCTGGTTGGATCAGAGAGGAGGCTAGGATTAGCCCCCCAATAAGGAATGTAAGTTGCTGTTTTTTAGGTTTCATGGTCATAATTTTGGGTAAATTGTTTAGTGTGTAGTTTTCTCTTTGTAATCAATCTGGTAACGCACTCTTTTAAGCCATTCAAAGATATGAATCCTCATCAAATGATTCTGTTCGTAGGGGAGCGAATGGCTTGCAAAATCGAGGGCAACTATGCTTGCGCTTGGCATTGCTTGCGAAAGTCTAAGGGCATCGGTAAACCCAACCACATCATCTTGCAAACCCAATAATACAAGTGCAGGGTTGTTGAAGGTTACACTATCCATATCAAATGAAAAGGAGTATCCATTAAGTTTTATTCTATTCCAAAATTCAACATTCATTAATACATCATCTCGCTTCAATTTTTCAACTGCTTGTAAGCTACATGGTGTTTTTACCACAAGGTTTTCAAGCTGTTGCTTTTTATCATTAGGCAAGCGATTGTAAAATTCCTGATCAACAAATTGCTTTGTGTTAGTTGGTAGTGTTCTTCCACTATTTTGAGGAATTACAACAGGGCAGATAAGCGCCATTCCGTTCACTCTATTGGGAGTTTTTGCTTGTATTCCGCGAGCCATATACCCAAAGTACGAGAATCCAATCAGTGAGAAGGGCTCATTGGGAGCCAGTATATCTATGGCAGCCAGAATAACTTTTAGGCAATCATCGGCATTACGAATACACTCATTGGCGCTACTGTTTCCAATACCCGGAGGATCAATGTAGATTCTTTTCCACTCATCCTGCTCCTCAAAAATTGGTTCTAGGTAACCACTTGTGGCTCGATGCAGGATAACCATTGGCTTTCCCTGTCCCTTTATTTCATAGTATACATCAGCAGAGCAACTGTTGCCCATAGTGACTGTAATGATTTGACAATACCCTGCCAGAGAGTACGACAGGAGGGCCATAATGAGCGTAAACAGTTGAAAAAAGTTCATAGGCTAGGATATTTTTTGTGGTGTTTCAACTTGCTACTGCCTTACCCACTTCCCAACTATTCCATTTTGGGTAATGATATTAAATCCATCTCCATTGTTACCAATGCTAAAGTCGAATATGTCATGATTTCCTCTGCTTACAATGAACTTGTCCTGTGCAAAGGGGACCAACTCTATTTCACCTCTACCATTCTGTAAGATAATATTGAGCTTGTTGCCCTTGGCTTGTAATCGCAGTGATTGATTTCTTATGCTATAATCACCGGTGTAACGAGCAATATCAGCACTACTAAGCGATTGTCTCTCAAATCCATTGATATTCAGTTCCATCATTAGCCAAATGGCACGACTGTTATTTGGATTCAATACAATAGATCTTTTATAATTCTCCACCGCGGAAAGGGTGTCGCCTGCAATTAGCAATGCTTCGCCCATACTATCGAAAACATTGTACGACTCGGGGTAGTACACAGTGTTAAGCCTAAGCATTTCAAGAGCCTCCTCAATCCTGTTGCTATTGAGCAAGTGGTAACCCTCACGGTTTACTATGCGTTCGCTAATTAGCATCGGCTTACCGTTTATGCTTGTCGTGTAAAATTGTTCAAGTCGATCTTCGAGCAGGAAGCTGGAGTCGGAGGTGAAAAGTAAGTTGTAATGCCCCATTCGTTCATCGATAAGCCTTAAGTCATTCTTCGTCTCTACTATTTCGAAACTAATTCCGCTTGAGTACTCGTATTGCCCCTTAAGTGATACAAATTTACGGTAGTCTTTGTAATCCTCTTGTTGATTTTCCAACTCCTTATATTGTTCAAGTCTTGGCGTAGAGTCAGAATTACCTACCTTTGCCCTAAGGAGCAACTTTAGGAGTTTGATAGTGCTGTTTCGGCTAATGTTGTTATTCTGATATGTATTCGTGCGATGTACAAATACGATGTTTAGCTCAGGGAGCACGGTAATGGTTTGTTCACCAACACCTAAGGCGGAGTAACCACCACCAAACTCATCAAACTCTTTTTCAAGTAACCACCACATAAATCCGTAGCCCGAACCAGAGTAACTCCCCAATTCCGTAGAGTAGGGGGCAATGCTTTTTTCTATCCAGTCTTTGGAGATTATCTGCTTGCCATTCCAACTCCCTTGCCTTTCGAATAGAAGTCCAAAACGAGCCATATCCCTTGCCGATAGCCTAAATGGGTATGCGGGGAACTGTGAGTGTCCGGGCTCAAGGTGATAGTATCCATGATGCGCTTCGAAGTCTTGCATCTTTATAGGTTGTGCAATCTGCTTTTCGAAGGCTTTAAAAAGATCCTCTACAGTTTCAAGGTTGAAAATGTGCCCAAGCGTGTTAAAGTCCCAATTGTTGTAATACCAATACGTATCAGGAGGGTAAGCTTCCCTGGCGGGTCGCGTGCTGGCCATGAATGGGGTTTCGTATGCAGCCGGATGAAAGATGCCAGATCTGGACTTTAGTAAGTGCACAATTTTTGCCTGTTTTTCAGCCTCTGTAAGTTTGCCTATGTCATCGATACCCAACTCTTGTATTGTTTTGCTAGTATCGATTAATCCTCTTTCAACATATATGCCGTATAATGCGCTAAGCAGGCTCTTGCGAACGGAGTGGCATGCAAATCGTCTGGCTAATATCACCATAGGATTTTACAACAATGCCATCCTCAATTAGCATGAATGCGGCAGTATTTAAGCTGTCGGCAAATTTTACTGCGCTTTCTAGTTGGGTCTCATCCCATCCGGCATCCGATAGGTCAGCGTATTGTAACCATGCGCTATCGGGAAAGTATTCAGTGTGCCGTTTTGTTTTTTGACACCCTAAAAGGAGAATTGGTACTGCAAAAATTGATATGAGTACATTAAGCAAAATGTAATTGGGTTTCATAGTTTTTATGATTTTTATAATAGGATATTTCGCTCTTCTATTTCTGTACCAATTGGCCTATGTGTTACATAATGAGCATTGAGGGAGTGTCTTGCTATACTAGGTGATCTTGCCGATTTTGTTCGAAACAGTACGATTGCTGTTCGATGGTGAACACCTAATACCTCTATTGCGATGCGTTAAAATTTTATGAGCCAAATTATTTTATGCTTATGGCTACCAACCAATACAATTCGATTTGAT
>Ga0334900_1002877_pt1 | contig 14206 bp, 13 predicted proteins | sample GraSluR3_MG_2_FD_207231 | JGI IMG/M metagenome (GOLD analysis project Ga0334900, IMG submission 207231) | Sludge microbial communities from methane-producing bioreactor in Wageningen University, Netherlands - Granular Sludge_31_08-R3 | ecosystem: Engineered > Bioreactor > Anaerobic >...
ATGAGGTTTAATCGTTCTGTGCTGACGGATGCAGCTATCTCTTTGTCATCTCTTCTTCTGATACGTTTTATTACATATCGGCTGATGGTGCCCAGGAGGGCCAGTAAATCGTACATTTCATCGGGACAGGTCATTTTAACTTTTTTGTGTTCCATGACATCAAATACTTCAAATTCAAATCCGTTGTGCATGGATGGGTCTATCACAAGGCCTGCGGTGGTGAATGGGTCTGCAAACATTTTGTATAGGGGCATGTTAAATGCGCCTGGTTCGGTTTTGTCACAGCAGAAAACCACTACTGGGTCACTGGGTCTTTCTTCAAATTCCATTTCTGCAACACCAGGACCCATACCTTTGATGTTTCCTGAAAATGTGTCTGATAGAAGGTCCTGACCTGCACCGTAGAGTTTTAGTTCTTTTGCAATAGCGGTTCCTTCTAAAAAGGCATGCCATGCCAGTTCATGGATTTCTTCGTTTTCTTCACCCTGTTGGTGGGTCATGATAAGTTCAGTGTCATCCCCACAATTGGTTACATAATAATCAATAAGAAGCTCTTCCTCTTTGGCTTTTGCAAGAATATCTTCGCACTTCTTTAATATTGCGGGGTGAGCTAATCCGTGACCTGCTATACTTCCAACATCTGCTTTTATTACACTAATGGTGGTTTTCATATTTTTACACCTCTAAAATAATCATGAACTTCTAAAACAGCATTCATATGCTGTAAAAGGGCCGTTCGATCCAATGAATATAAACCAGTTCTTTTAAGTAAACTAGCTTAGAAACAGATTTAACTGTTGTAATGAACCCTTTCTTATTAAAATCTTATGGTGAAATAAACATATAAAATTTACTATGGCCTCATTTTAGCCCCTGAACCGAGAAAAACTCTCAACTTTTTTTGAAATTTTCTCGCACAGCCTGAGCCATTTCCATGGTAGTAAATTTTCCTCCCAGGTCTGGTGTGGTGAACACTCCCTCTTTCAGAACATTCATGAGCGCCTGTTCGATTTTTAAGGCCTCCTCAGACTCTCCTAAAAAGTGGAGCATTGCAGATGCAGATAAGATCATGGCAGTGGGATTAGCCACACCATTACCAGCTATATCAGGAGCAGAACCATGCACTGGTTCAAATAATCCATTAACATCCCCAATATTGGCAGAAGGTGCCATTCCCAGACCTCCAACGAGCCCAGCACCCTCATCAGACAATATATCCCCAAAAAGGTTGGTGGTAACCAGTACCTGAAACCTGTAAGGATTGGTGATTAAGAACATGGCAGCGGCATCCACATAGACTTCATCAACCTCAAAGTTAGGGTAATCATCCATATCCATGTATTCCTTTGCCACCTTCCAGAAAGCATTTTTAAAAACTCCATCAGTCTTTTTAAGTACATTAGCCTTGTGTACTGCAGTTACTTTGGTTTTTCCTCTTTTCAATGCTTCCTTAAATGCAACCTGTGATATACGTTCCGATGCTTTTCTGGTAACCACCCTGAGAGCCGTGGCTCCTTCTTCAGTTTCCTGTTCAACCCCTGAGTATAATCCTTCACTATTCTCGCGAACTATTAAAAGATCCAGATCAGGGTATATGGATTTCACTCCAGGATATGATTTAACTGGCCTCAAATTAGCATAGAGATCCAGCTCCCTTCTGAGAGTTATTATTGCACTTTTCTGACCAGGAACCGTGGTAACCGCTCCAAATAGTGTTGCATCAGAATTTCTAGCCATTTCTATGGTTTCATCAGGTAAGGTGGTCCCTGTCAACTGGTAACATGCATTTCCAGCCTGTGCTTCCTGGAATTTAAATTCCAGATCTGATGCCTTCAATATATGCAGAGCAGCCTCCATAACCTCTGGACCGATTCCATCTCCAGGTATCAATGTGATTTCATACATTATATCACTATATTCCATTTTAAAATGGTTAAGCTATTGTTATTGTAATCTTACCCTTATTTTATTATGTAATCTCTATTTGTTATCTGTTGTCTATTAACCATCCATCTAAAATATAAGTAAGGTATAATCTGTAGACTGTTACTCAGAAAATTATGAATTAAAAATTATGATATTATATATAAATTTAGAATAATCAATTTTCCAGAGAAAAAACATGAACAGAAACTTAACTGAATGTTTAAAGATTATATCTGAGGCCATATCATCATTGTAAAAGCCATATCATCATAGTAACATATATGTCATTTTCTGTTAGTTAAAAAATTGTTTAAACAATTTAAAATCCTTGAATTATAATTAATAAGGATATGGTAAGGTTAATCTAATTTAAATGCAATGTTGAGGATTTTTTCATTTTTTAATCATGGCAAAAATATATGGCTCAGAAATGAAATAATATATCTTTCTAATAACTTCATGCTTCAGAGATGATGTATGAATTCAAATCCATATAATATATTAAATTAATTTTTCAGGGGAAACTAAAATGGAAGTGGACAAAAACGTGCAAAGATTGATTGAAACATTGAAAGATGAAGATGAAATTGTGCAGGTTCAGGCTTCAGAAATGCTTGAAGAAATTGGAGAACCTGCTGTGGAACCACTTATTGATGCCCTGGAGGATGAGGATAAAAACATTCGGAAAGGAGCAGCAAAGGTGCTAGGTTTAATTGGTGATGCGCGAGCTATCACTCCTCTTATTGAAACTATGAGTGATGGAAATAAATGGGTGCGCAGGGCAGCCTCAGGAGCCCTGAGCAACATGGGAGATTCTGCTGTGGAACCACTGATCCAGACTTTGAAAGATGATGACTGGAGAGTTAGAGGCGGAGCTGCCTGGGCTTTAGGTAATATAAAAGCTCCCGAAGCAGTAGGGGCCTTGATTGAAACCATGAATGATGATAGTGGATTTGTAAGAGCTGGGGCTGTAATGGCTCTTGGAAACATTGGTGGAGATGATGCTGAAAAAGCACTCAACAAAGCATTGACAGATAAAAGTAGTTACGTTCGCAGAGTTGCTGAAAATTTTCTAAATAAAGAGTGAATATTTATTATAAACAAACATCGTAGCAGATTTTTAATTAATTTCCATAAGAGATATTAAACTGAGACATCTTACTAAAGGGTTACCAATCATGAGATGTATAAAAAAAGTGTTAAGTGGGTGACAAATGAAAGTTAGTGTTATTGGTGCATCAGGTAGAGTAGGCAAGGCAGCAGCCTTTTGCCTGGCTGAAGAAAGCGTTGTAAGTGAAATGGTGCTGTTATCACGGGAAAAAAGTTTAGATCAGATCCAGGGAGAAGCCCTGGATATGAATGATGCTATGGCTGCCAAGGATATTCGAGTATCTATAACCCCTTCCTGCAATTTTGAGGATATGGCCGGCTCCAAAGTTGTGGTAATAACTGCAGGTGTTCCTCGCACCGCTGATATGACCCGTATGGATGTAGCCATCCCTAACGCAAAAATTATCGGCGAATATTCTCGATTAGTTGCTAAATACGCCCCAGAATCCATAATTTTAGTCGTTACCAACCCAGTGGATGTTATGACATATGTAGCCTACAAAGCTTCTGGTTTTCCCCGAAACAGAGTTATCGGGCTGGGAAACCACCTTGATTCTTTACGGTTAAAGAATGTCATTGCCCGACATTTCAATATCCATGTCAGTGAAATACACACCAGAATTATAGGAGAACATGGGGAACACATGGTGTTACTTTTAAGTTCCACATCTGTAGGTGGAATACTGGTTGACGACTTTCCCCAGTACCAATCATTTGATGTGGATGAAATTGTGGAGAAAGTGAAAAATGCTGGCAGTTATGTCATTAACAAGAAAGGAGCCACAGAATATGGACCTTCCTTTGCTATTGCCAATATTGTGAAAACCATCCTCAACGACGAAAAGAGGATATTAACCCTCACCACCTTTCTGGATGGGGAAATATATGGAGTTAGTGATGTTTGCCTGGGTGTACCTGTGAAGTTAGGGGCAAATGGTGTTGAAAGAATAATTAAAGTTAAAATGAATGAAGATGAGTTAAATAGTTTTAAAATAGCTGGAAAAGCTGTTAAAGAATCCACAGAAAAAGTAATGTCCCATTTGAATGGAAATTTAAATAGTTCTTCTGAAGAATAAGTGTCTCCTGAAAAATAAGTGAAATAATTTAAAAAAAAATGTGTTAATAGTTTAGAAACTGTTGCTGTGTAAGAAACAGTTGTTCTAAACCTTTAATTTTTAACTATTACTAACTAATTCTTTATCCTTACTAACACAGAACCTACCTACGTACTGGTGTCGGTACTATTTGGTGTGGGTGTAGGTGTTGGTGTGGGTGTAGGTGTGGTATTCTTTTTAGTTGTATTAGTGTTAGTGGTAGTGGTGGTCTTGGTTTTGTAAGTAGTGCCTGTATCATCACTACTACTACCACTATCATTCGTTTTATTAGTCACATTAAGGGTGAGATTCCCAGCAGAATTCAAAACCCCAGTAAAATAACCCCCGATAAAAGCCAGTACGACAACTACCGCTATTAAGGCTATGTGTAATTTCTTCATACTAATCACTATCACTCCATTTCATAAAAGATTTTAAGGTCCATTTTAATTTCTAAGATCCATATTAATTGTCTAAGTCCATTTTAATTTCTAAGATCCATATTAATTGTCTAAGTCCATTTTGATCAATGAACATATAAAAAAGTATCCTAAAGAAATAATCTTATAAAGGATTTTATTGTCTGTTTCATCTCTATCACTGCCCCTATAAATAAACTTACATTTAATTAAACTAAGGTGTGGTAATTACTAAAGGGGTGTGTATTAATTACCCACTGGAAACGTTTATATAAATGTTCATTTATAATTAATTTATAGCATACTTTTTAAACAATGTATAAATTGATCCTTTAATTAGGGTTTTTGTTTCAAATATAATCTTTATCGGAAAATCCTTTCCGGTAAGTTTATATTTATGTTTGCTTAAATATGATCGGCTTATACAATACTAAACCATCTATTAACAAACAATATGTAACCATAAAACCAACAGCCAAGGCATTAACATGATAAAAATTGGGATTTTAAATCTACAGGGAGATGTTTCCGAACATCAGGCCATGACAAAAAAAGCCATTAGAAAAATGAATCTTGAAGCCGAGGTTATGAAAGTAAAAACAGCTCTAGAAGTAACAGAATGTGATGGAATTATTATTTCTGGGGGAGAAAGTACTGTTATCGGCAGACTCATAGAAGAAAATGGAATAGATGAAATAATCAAGGAAAATAAAATCCCCGTACTTGGTACCTGTGCAGGCATGGTATTATTGGGCCAGGAAACTGATTACCAACAGCCTTTGCTGGGGCTGATACCTATGAAAGTTAAAAGAAATGGGTTTGGAAGACAAAAAGTATCATTTGAAGCGGAATTAGAACTAGAAATGATGGATAATCCTTATCCTGGAGTTTTTATAAGAGCGCCCTATGTCTCTGCAGTAAAAAACAAGGCCAACATCATGGGCCGAATTCATGATAAAATCATTGCTGTGGCATATGAAAATCATCTTGCCACTGCATTTCATCCAGAACTTACTGGTGATACCCGAATTCACGAATATTTCATAAAGGAGGTATTAAATTGTGTGGAATAGCAGGAGTGGTATTTAAAGATAAAAAACTTCATCCCGTGGGCAAGTTCATGACCCGTATGCTAGACGCTCTTCAACACAGAGGGCCTGATTCAGCAGGATTCGCCATATATGGTGGTCTTGGACTTGATGAACATGAATACTTACTGAACATCGAAGTCAAAGAAAAACCAGGACTCCTTGAAGAAGTTAAAGGTAAAGTAAACACCGCTTTTCCTATTGAAAGCGAAGAAATCATCCCTTCAGTGGAAAATTATATCATATACCGTTGTAAAGTAGCTTTAGACTCCTTTTCACAACTTAAACCACTGATCATGGATGTGGACAAAATCGAGGATGTTATGGTTCTCAACGGAGCCCATTCCTTTGAGATGATCAAGGATGTGGGGCTGGTCAAGGAAATTGCAGCCCGTTACAACACCGAAGATAAAATGGGCACTCATGCTATTGGCCACACTCGTTTTTCCACTGAGAGTATAGTGGATCGATACCACGCCCACCCTTTCCAGAGTTACATCATACCAGATATCACCGTGGTTCACAATGGACAGATCACCAATTACTGGAAGATAAGGGATCCTCTGGAGCGTAAAGGACATATTTTTGAAACCAACAATGATACAGAATGTATTGTCCACTACATTGCCGATAAACTGGCCCAGGACTACAGCCTAGAAGAAGCCCTGGAACAATCAGTGAAGGATATGGACGGTCCTTTCTCCTATATTGTAGGCACACCCAATGGAGTGGGAATTGCCAAGGACCAGTTGGGTCTGAGACCGGGAGTTATGGCTGAAAACAATGAGGTTTTTGCTGTTGCCTCTGAAGAAGTGGCCCTCCGAGAAGTTATGGATACCTCAGATATTGACCAGATATCACCAGGAGAGAGCCGTGCTTACACCATCTAAGGATGTGGAAAAAATGAAGGAATTTAAAATTAACGCTCAACAAAAAACACCCAGGGAAATTAATCGAGCAATTAAACAGGCTTCCCAGGAAAATGACCGCATCATAATTGAAAACCCCAACGCCATGCATTACCTAATTGCAGGACTCAGCAAACCTGTTGATGTCGTTGTTGATGGTTCCGCAGGTTATTTCGCTGCAACCATGATCCATGGAGCCCGAGTACACATCAACGGAAATGCTGGCTGGTTCCCTGCAGACAATATGACTGAAGGAGAAGTTATCATTGATGGTTCAGCTGGAGACGGTGTAGGTCAGGGAATCTATGGTGGAACTGTGGTGGTTAGGAAAGATGTGGGTTCCCGTACCGGAGAAATCATGAAAAACGGAACCATCATTGTGGGAGGAAACTCAGGATTCATGAGCGGCCTGTTTATGATGGGTGGCAGAATAATCGTCCTGGGGGACATTTCTGATGATGCAGGAGAATCCATAATCCGAGGAACCATCTATGTAGGTGGCGAGATCAAAAGTCTGGGTAAAAACGCCAAAATAGAAGAACTGGAAGAAGAAGAAAGAGCCGAGTTAAAGGAACTCCTGGAAAACTATGATTTCCACCTTGAAGAAGCAGATTACCAGAAATTCCATAAAATAGTACCCCGCAGTGCCAGGCCATTCTATGGTCAGGAATCAGAGGAGGGATAAGAATGACCCAAAACCATAAAGATCAAAAGAATGTGGCTCTGGTGGGAACTCCCTGCCACATCATAGCTGCCGAAAAAATGGAACACTATCCTGATATTATAGGTGAAGTTCCAGTGGATTTCAAATTAGGGCTCTTCTGTATGGAAAACTTCTCCCACACCTACCTCAAAAAGTTTTTATCTCAAAATAATGTTGAAATGGATGATGTGAAAGAGTTCAGAGTGGAAAAAGGACAATTCTGGGCCTACCTGAAAAATGGTGAGGTGTTTAAAGTACCATTATCCAAAGCCAAGGTATGTATGAGGAAAAACTGCCAGGTGTGCATGGATTACACCTCAGAACTAAGTGACCTTTCAGTGGGAAGTGTGGGTTCAGCCCCAGGATGGTCCACAGTCATCGCTAGAACCCAAAAAGGCCTTAAAGCATTACAACAAGCTGAAAATGAAGGTTACATAGAAACCCAGCCCATCCCTGATTCAGGGGTTGTTTTATTAGAGAAATTAGCTAATAAAAAGAAGAAAGAAAATAAGGAAGAAATAAGGAAACGAGAATCTGTTGCTCGTCCTGTGCTCTACCGTAGATATATTAATGACGAGGAATTCACTGAAGAAGTTGCCTCCTGCCAGTTTGCTGACCTTAAATCTGACATCATTGATGTGGGTAGCTGTGTACTCTGCGGAGCCTGTTATTATGCCTGTCCTGAGAACATAATAGCCATCGAAGATAGAAAACCACAACTGAAAGGAAATTGTCCTCCTGAATGTAACCTGTGTTATGTGGCCTGTCCCCGTACCTACTTATCACAGGAAGTTCTAAACCGGGACCTGGACCAGAAAGCCCTGGGAAACTACCTCAAAATAGTATCTGCCCGTGCACCCAGTGTTGAAGGTCAGGATGGGGGAGTGGTTACTGCTCTTCTGAATTACCTCTTAGATCATAACATAATAGAACAGGCCATTGTGGTGGATAAGATGGATGATAATCCCTGGAAACCCGAAGCCATCCTAACTTCCCAGGTGGAAGATGTGATGAAAGCCGCTGGTACCAAATACTCTGCCTGCCCTGTTTTCAAAGTACTGAAAGATAATGCTGAAAATAATTCTAAAAAAGAATCTACAAAGGAGGTGTCCTAGATGCCTTTTAAAATTGAGAGAAACCGGGATCTGTGTCTTAGAAATTTTGACCGCCCTGGCTGTTGCTGGTATTTATGCGATAACCGGGATGAAAATTTATGTAAGAACTGCTATTCCTGTTACAATAACTGTCCCCACGATGTTTACGAGATAGTGGATGATGAACCATATCCCCTGCACCATGAAAACTGTGTGGGTTGCCGTATCTGTGAGGAAATGTGCCCCAACGATGCTATAGAAGTCCGGGCCGTACCTGAAGATGTGCGAAATGTGTGGAGCTTCAATGACCTGGTGGAGATCAACCGTAAATCCACCGAAGGATCCTACAAAGTCCGAGGATGCGGTGCCACGCGCCCTATTCCCACCTTTGATGATCTGGTGATTGTACCTGCTCAAGTTTCCCGACCACCCATCGACAAATACAGGGAACCTTGCAACACCAAGGTAGTTCTGGGAAGCCGTTATGCTGAAAACCCACTGGTTCTGGACACACCCATAATGATCGCTGCCATGAGTTTCGGAGCTCTCTCCAAAGAAGCCAAGATCGCACTGGCCATGGGTGCCACCCTGGCTGGTACTGCCACCAACACTGGTGAAGGAGGAATGCTCCCTGAAGAAAGAAAATACGCAAATAAACTCATAGCCCAGTATGCATCAGGCCGTTTCGGTGTTAGCGCCGAATATCTGAACAATTCAGATGCAGTGGAAATTAAAATTGGTCAAGGTGCAAAATCAGGAATGGGAGGTCACCTCCTGGGTGAAAAAGTCACCGCTGAAGTTTCCAAAATAAGAATGATACCAGAAGGTACCGATGCCCTAAGCCCAGCCAGGCACATGGATATTGTGGGACCTGAAGATCTAAGTATGAAGATCAGTCAACTCCGGGAGATCACCGACTGGAAAGTACCTATAATGGTGAAATTTACCAGTGGCAGAGTCAGTGACGATGTGAAAATCGCTGCTAAAGCCGGAGCTGATATTGTGGTGGTGGATGGTATGCAGGGAGGAACCGGAGCTGGACCAGATGTGGTCACTGAACATAGTGGAGTACCCACCATAGCTGCCATTGTTGAAGCAGATGAAGCCCTTAAACATATCAACCTTCGGGAAGAAGTGAGTTTAGTTGCTGCTGGTGGAATAAGAAACGGAGCTGATGTTGCCAAAGCCATAGCCCTGGGAGCCGACGCATGTTACATAGCCACCAGCGCCCTGGTAAGTATTGGTTGTCGTGTCTGCCAGATGTGCTATGCTGGAACTTGCAAAAAAGGAATAGCCACCCAGAACCCACAGCTACGACGGAGACTGGACTACATGGAAGGTGGAAAACGTGTGGCCCGTTACATTGAAGCCATGACCGAAGAAGCAGTGATGTTAACCCAGCAGGCTGGAAACACCGATCTCTTGAAACTTGAGAAAGATGATCTTCGAGCTCTCACCGTAGAATCTTCAGCTATGACTGGAGTTAAAATGGCTGGTCTGGAAGCACCTATAAGGAGTTAAAACCAGTTATTAAACTCCTTTTCATTTATTCTTTATTAAATTTTTTTTAGAGTTTTATTTCTTTTTTTCCTTTTTAATGATTTTTTATATTATGAATGATTTCCTAAATCATTTTAATTAACTAAAATAGTCAATAGCTTAATTTTATCACTATATTTTATTTTTTTGAACTTTCGAGCAGTTAGTAATAAAAAGTTATATATATTACAAAACCATAATCGGAAGTAGGTTTCCCCCAACCTATTGCCAGTGATTGCCGGTTTCATTATTTCCGGCTGAATTCATTAGGAAAAATCTGGTAAAAAGGAGGGAACTTATGTGAAACATTTTTCAAAACAAACACAAACACGAAATAAACCAAATAAATAGTTCTATTTGAGTAAAGGAGGAAAAATTAATGGATCCTATTCTTAGTAGTGGTGATACTGCCTGGATGTTAATATCCACGGCATTAGTAATTCTTATGACCATACCTGGAGTAGCTCTTTTTTATGGAGGGCTTATTCGTCGAGAAAACGTTTTAAATACTTTATTTCTTTCATTTATAACCTTTTCCATAGTAAGCGTGCTATGGTTTATCTATGGATATGACCTGGCATTTGGTTCTGATATATGGGGAGTGTTAGGTAATTTAAGCAATCCCTTTTTCAATGGAGTATTAGAATCTGGTGCTTTGTCCAGTTACGCTCCCACCATACCTGAAGCACTTTATGCTGTGTTTCAAATGACATTCGCTGCCATTACTGTGGCACTTATCAGTGGAGCCATTGTAGAACGGATGAAGTTTTCTGCCTGGTTGGCCTTTGTTCCTCTCTGGTTAACATTGGTGTACCTTCCCATCGCCCACTGGGTATGGGGCGGAGGATGGTTAGCACAGATGGGCGTCCTGGACTTTGCAGGAGGAATAGTAGTACATTTAAGCTCAGGTATAGCTGCCCTGGCCATGGTATTATTAGTAGGAATTCGTAAAAACGCCAAATTACTTCCCCACCATCTGGGATATTCAGTGATTGGTACCGGACTTTTATGGTTCGGATGGTTCGGATTCAACGCTGGATCAGCACTAGGTGCAAGCAACCTGGCAGTTTCAGCCATGATCGTTACCAACACCTCAGCAGCCATGGGAATGTTGACCTGGGTACTTATGGACAAACTGAACACAGGAAAACCAACCCTTTTAGGAGCTTTATCAGGAGCTATCGCAGGTTTAGCCACCATAACACCTGCCGCAGGCTATGTAAATGTTACTTCAGCAATAATCATTGGTTTCGTATCTTCAGTGATCTGTTACTATGCAGTAAGTCATCTCAAACCATTAATTGGCTATGATGATGCCCTAGATGTATTTGGGATTCACGGGATGTCTGGGATTGTAGGAACTCTAGCTGCAGGCATATTCGCCACCCCTCTAATAAACAGTGACATAACAGGAGGACTCATAGCAGGTAACCCTGCTCAACTGGGCGTTCAACTCCTGGCAGTTGTTTCTGTCGGCCTTTACTCTTTCATAGTTACTTATCTCATCGGTTTGGTTATTAAAAGAACTATCGGACTTAGAGTTGAAGATGATCATGAAGTGCAGGGCCTGGATATTAACCTGCACGAGGAATCCGGTTACAGACTATCATAGGCAGCTATAAAAATATAAAGCTGCCATACTCTCAGTATAATACAAGTATTGAGGTGATCAAATGAAAAAAATCATAACCATCATCAGACCTGACAAACTGGAAGATGTTAAACAGGCCCTTGAAGATATTGGCTGTCATGGAATGACAGTTAAAGAAGTTAAAGGTAGAGGAATACAACTAGGAATTACCGAAAGTTACCGGGGCACAGATTATAAAGTTGATCTGCTTCCCAAAACACAGATAGAAATTATTGTCAAAAGTGAAGATGTGGACGGGATCGTAGATGCCATTGTCCAGAGCGCTCAGACCGGTTGTATTGGTGACGGGAAAATCTTCATATCTCCTGTAGAAGATGTGGTACGTATCCGGACCGGAGAAAGGGGAGAAGAAGCCATTTAAGATGAATATTAAAACTTAGCATTTAATTTTCCCTTTTTCAATCTTTTTCTTTTAATCTTTTCAACCTTTTCTTTTAATTTATCTTTTTTTATACAGTATTTTAGGATATATATAAGATATATCTACTTTTAGGACATGTTAGCTAATGTGAGTTTTAAGAAGATCTTTTTAAATTTTGGATAATTTAACAAACTACTTACTGAATATTGTGTTATTCTACTATATATTTCCGGATAATCTTAGCAAAAACCTACAATGAGGTTTTTTTAACTGCTTTATAACGAAACATTTATAAGGAGGAAGGTACAATGATCAGTTGTCGGAAGTATGCTTCCGATATCCGGTAAATGTGGGAGTGAGGTTTTCATGAAATAAAAAGAAATGAAAAGATGGGAAATGGAAAAAAAGCTTTAGGCTACCTGACCTAAGCTCATTAGAACCAAAATTTCTTTAATAACAAAAAAATCGTGTTTGTATCTTTGTTTACAAAAATATTGGAAAATTAAAAAAATAAAATTTAATTAAAGGAGGAAAATCAATGGATGTTTTAAGCTCTGGTGACACTGCCTGGATGCTCATGTCCACTGCACTGGTACTGTTAATGACCGTGCCTGGAGTAGCACTCTTCTATGGAGGTCTCACCAAGAAAGCAAATGTATTAAACACCATGTTCATGTCCCTTATTGCTTTCGCCATTACCAGCATCATCTGGGTATTATATGGTTATCAGTTCGCATTCGGGGCAGACATGTTGGGCGGAATAATAGGAAACCCTACAAATCTATTGTTCAGCGGAATAGGAGTAGACCAACTATCTGGAACCATACCTGAAACGGTATTCATAGCTTTCCAGTTGACATTCGCCGCCATAACTGTAGCTCTGATCTCTGGAGCCGTAGTGGAAAGAATGAAGTTCTCTTCATGGATGGTATTCGTTATTGCCTGGGTATCCCTGGTATATGTACCCATTGCCCACTGGGTATGGGGTGGAGGATTCCTGAGTGCATTAGGTGCTCTGGACTTTGCTGGAGGTACTGTGGTACACATCAACTGTGGTGTAGCTGCCTTGGCCTTGGTATTGCTCTTAGGTAAACGTAAAGAAGTTAAATTATTACCACACAACCTGGGATACTCCGTTATTGGTGCAGCCCTACTATGGTTCGGTTGGTTCGGATTCAACGCAGGATCAGCCCTAGCTGCAGATGGACTGGCTGGTCAAGCTTTCATTAATACTAACACCGCCACTGCCGCAGCCATGATCTCATGGGTCATAATCGACTACCTGAAAACTGGTAAACCAACTGTCCTGGGTGCAATAACCGGTGCAGTGGCTGGATTAGTCGCAATCACACCAGCAGCAGGTTTCGTGACTGTACAAGGTGCAATAATCATCGGTCTAGTGACCAGTGTAGTTTCATACCTCTCCATAAGCTACCTGAAACCCAAACTGGGCTACGACGATGCTCTGGACGTATTCGGTGTCCATGGTATGTCTGGTTTATGGGGTGCTCTGGCCACAGGTTTATTCGCCGCACCATTCATCAATGAAGCAACCGGCCTGTTCTATGGTAACCCTGAACAATTACTGATCCAGATAATAGCAGTGGTTGTAGTATTTGTTTACAGCTTCGTGGTCACCCTGATAATAGGTAAAATCATTGATATTGTCATGGGATTACGCGTGGAAGACAAAGAAGAAACCGAAGGACTGGACATTTCTCTACACGAGGAGACCGGTTACCGTATTTAATAACACGAGCCATGAGGTGATATGATGAAAGAAATTGTGGCTATAATCAGACCCAATAAACTGGATGAAGTTAAAGATGCCCTTGAAGAAACTGGATGTCATGGAATAACTGTGACTGAAGTTAAAGGTCGTGGAAGACAGTTAGGAATAACTGAAAGCTACAGAGGAAGTGATTACCGAATAGATATGCTACCCAAAACCCGTCTGGAAATTGTGGTAGAAGATGCGGATCTAGAGAAAGTAATTAAAACCATTGTAGAAACAGCGCAAACCGGGGATATTGGAGATGGAAAAATATTCATCTCACCCGTAGAAGACGTTGTTCGTATCCGAACAGGAGAAAGGGGAGAAAAAGCCGTTTAACTACCCTCCCAATCCTACCTTCATCCCCCTTTCTCTTTTTTTATTTTTTTTAAGATTAATTTTATAAGATTACTAATTTTCTTCTAATTTTAAAACTAAATACAATCTATCAACATTTTTATAAGTTCTCTTTTTAATTAAATAATTGATAAATGAAAAAGGCATAAGAATATGTACCAAGAAATAATCCCAAAATTATA
>Ga0334900_1002895_pt1 | contig 14144 bp, 13 predicted proteins | sample GraSluR3_MG_2_FD_207231 | JGI IMG/M metagenome (GOLD analysis project Ga0334900, IMG submission 207231) | Sludge microbial communities from methane-producing bioreactor in Wageningen University, Netherlands - Granular Sludge_31_08-R3 | ecosystem: Engineered > Bioreactor > Anaerobic >...
TAATAATGCAAGCCATGGTTTCAGATGTTCAGATGACTGTTGAGGCAGTGATAACTGATCCAGACCCAGTTGCTGCAGCAGGATATTACGACCCCAACCCTGACAACAATCGAGCCAGTGTTTCCGTCCAACCTTATTCCGTGTCTGATCCTGGAAATTCATCAACCACAACTACAGACTCTAATGACAATACTGGTACATCAGAAGAAACTGTTGGTATGCAAACTACTGGAATTCCAATTGGTGGAATACTAATAGCATTACTTGCTATTTTCACCGGTATATGTGTGTCAAAAAGGGAATAAAAAAAATAATCTATTTCCCCCCTTTTTTTTTATTTTTAATTTTTCGTGGAAATTTTAGAAAAAAATGATAATGAATTTCGAAAGTCTTTGTTTTAATTGAAAATAGAACATGTTTTTGTTATTTACGGATTTATTTAGAGATAATTACTAAATTCAAAACATTATTAAATAATCCCATCAATATATTCATGTCTATTTTATGGGAATTGACAGATCTTCTTTATAAATTACTAAAAAGTTTAGTACTAAAAATTGTAGGATTACTAATTATGTGTGCGATAACTGGTATCATCGGCGAAGGTATTGATGATGAATTGTATAAGATGTTATCAACCCTTAAACACCGTGGACCCGATAAATCCGGAGTTTTTGTGGATGGTGAAATATCCCAGGGCAACCTGGAAGATCTGAATATACCCTCCGGTAATTTTGGACTGGGCCATAATCTCCTATCCATTGTAGGATCAGAAGTTGTTCAACCCATGACAAAGGGAAAAATTGTTCTGGTTTGCAATGGAGAAATATACAACTACTCACAGTTACATTCTGAACTTAAAAATGAATCCAATTATGATTTTAAAACTGATAGTGATTCTGAAGTGGTTTTAGCCCTCTTAACAGAATATTATCATGATTCCCTATCCAAAGCAATCCCTTTAGTTACTGAACGTTTGGATGGTGATTATGCATTCGCTGCCTATGATGGTAAAGATTTGGTGGCTGTTCGAGACCCAATAGGAGTAAAACCACTTTATTATGGGAGTGGTAATGGTCTTTTTGGTTTTGCATCAGAAAGAAAAGCATTATGGGAAGTTGGAATTGGCAAAACCCATACTTTACCTCCTTATTTTATGTTACATAATCAGAAATTGGTTTCTCTCCCTGGGAGACCATCATGGAAAGAGGATTATTCCAGTGGGAAATCAAAAAAAGACTTCAAAGAGATTTTAAAGATTTATATTAGGGAATCTGTGAAAAAAAGAATCAGAGGTCTGGATAGGGTTGGAATATTATTTTCAGGGGGTGTGGATAGCACCCTTCTGGCAGTGTTATGTGCTGATCTAGGGGTTGAAACTGATCTTTATGCCGTGGGTAGTGAGGGTTCTCAGGATCTGGCCTTCTCCACTGAAGTGTCGCGCGATATAGGTCTCCCTATTCACACTAGAATAGTTGATGAGGAAATGGTAAGGGAATACACACCCCTTGTATTAAATGCCATAGAAGAATGGAATGTTATGAAATTAGGGGTGGGTATGACTGCATACCTTGCTGCAGAAATGGCCCATAAACAGGGTCAACGTGTGATGCTGTCTGGTCAGGGTGCAGATGAGCTTTTTGCAGGCTACCATCGTTATCTCAATTTTTACCAGGAAAAAGGTGAAAATGCACAGGAAGACCTTATTAGTGATGTGGATAATCTTTACCATGTGAACCTGGAACGTGATGATAAAGTAACCATGTCCAGTAGTGTGGAATTAAGGGTTCCCTATCTGGATCTTCAAATTATAAATATGGCCATGAATATACCTATGAAGTACAAGATAAGTGGCCCTGAGGACAAACTGCGAAAGTGTATCCTCAGAGAAGTGGCTAGTGAATTGGGTGTGCCCCATGAGATTGTTAAAAGACCTAAAAAGGCTGCTCAGTATGGATCTGGCATTCATAAAATTCTCAAAAAGAAAGTCCTTAAAGATCCAGATTACATGGAGGAGTTGAAAAATTCCTTTAAATTTATAGATATTTAAATTCATAACAACTAAAGTACATAATAATTGAACTTGATATGGATATTATTACATAAACCGGATTAAGGATAATACATCTAAAAATTTATTAAAAACTATTTATCGTATTAATATAAGTGCAGTTGGGAGTGAACTAAGTTGAAAATTGAAAAAGAGGCAGAAGAAATATTACAAAGCTTTTCTGAGGCATTAAAAGACATACCTGATCTGGAAGAAACCCATTACATGGTGGACAATGTTAATTTATCAAGAGAAGATTGTGCTGAGGACAAAGATTCTAAAAAAATCATGCGCAATACCCATGTGGATGAAGATGGGAATCTTATAGTGGAGAAAGGAAAGTGGGTAAAATGAGATTCAACTTAGTATTAGACTTACCAGACGTGCCAGGGCAATTACTGGAAGTTCTTGAACCTATGGGAAGATTAGGAGCCAATATTGTTGCAGTTATCCATCAAAGAGATGTTAAAACTGAAAGAGGTACTGTACCTGTCCAGATAACTATTGAAGGAGATAAAGAAACCTTGGATAAGGTTATGGGTGCCCTGGAATCCAAGGATATCCATATAATTGAAGTTGATGGTGTGTTACGTAAGGAACAAATCACCACAGTCCTCATAGGAGACATTGTAGAAGAAGATTTACAGGATACTGTAGCTCAGTTGAACCAGTTAAAAGGTGTTAGAGTGGCTGATCTTGATCTTAAAATGTCTGATAAAGAAGGAAATTCAGCCACCAAAATGGTTATGGAAGCAAATTCCGGACTTAAAAAAGAGGTCCTGAAAAATGTTAAAGAACTAGGGGCCAAAAAGGGTTTCCTGGTAATTAATGAAGTCTGAGGTTGTTTTAGTCTTTTAAAAAGGTGAATTGAATGAGAATTGTTATTTTAGGCTTCGGAGCGGTGGGACAGGGTGTTGCTCATGTAATATCCCTGAAAAAAGATTATCTGCAAAGGAAATATGATCTTAATCCTCAGATTGTTGCAGTTACTGATAGTTCAGGGGCAGCTATAAACCCTGAGGGTCTGGATGAGGAATTATTACTTAACACCAAAACTGAGAAAGGAAAAATCTCATCTTACCCGGATTATGGTGTTCCTGGTGTAGATAGTCTTAAAGTGTTGGATGAAGTTGAATATGATTGTCTGGTGGAAGTAACTCCCACAGATATTGATGATGGTGAACCTGCCCGTAGCCATATCATAAAAGCCATGGAGAATGGTAAAGATGTGGTTACCTCAAACAAAGGCCCCCTCGCCTTATCATTTAAGGATTTGGATGATTGTGCTAAACTTAATAACGTGGAATTTAAATTTGAGGCTTCTGTTGGGGGTGCCATGCCCATTATAAATTTTGCCCATGAAACTCTGGCTGGGTGTAGTATAGAATCCATATATGGAATTCTTAACGGAACCACCAATTACATCCTATCTCGAATGGCTAATGAAGGCTCATCTTATGAACAAACCCTTAAAGAAGCTCAAGAAATGGGAATAGCTGAAACGAATCCTTACCAGGATGTGGAAGGTATTGATGCTGCCTGCAAGATAGTGATCCTGGCTAATTCTGTACTTAACCTGCCTGTGACCCTTAAAGACGTAGAGGTGGAAGGTATATCCAGGATAACCTCTGAATCAATAGCACTGGCCAAGAAGGAAGGCATGCTTATCAAACTCATTGGAGAAGCTTCACCAGATGCCCTGGAAGTTTCACCTCGCCTGGTACGCCAGGGATCACCCTTTGCAGTGGAAGGCACCCTGAACGTGGCCACCCTTAAAACTGACCTGGCAGATGATGTGACTGTGGTTGGAAAAGGTGCAGGTTCCGTGGAAACAGCTTCAGCCATCCTAAGTGACATGGTAAACATCTGGAAAAAAAGAAAATAGGACCATTCATTAAACAACCCAACTTATTTATTTATTATGAGTTATAATGAGTTTAATGTAATGGTTTAATTTATTTAATGCGGAAATGATTATAAATAATAGTTTAAGGCATTTTTTATATTTTTAGGAGATAAGTAATGAAGTACGTAGTGGTTATAGGTGATGGGATGGTAGACCATCCCCTGAAAGAATTAAATGGTGAAACACCTCTTCAGAGGGCTCAAACCCCTAATATGGATTTCATAGCGAAAAATGGTGTATGTGGCATGCTACAAACCGTTCCCAATCACATGGAGCCAGGTTCGGATGTGGCTAATCTTTCCATAATGGGTTATGATCCTAAAACATGTTATACAGGTCGTGGCCCACTGGAAGCTGCCAGTATAGGGGCAAAACTCAATAATGATGATGTAGCATTCCGTTGTAACTTTATAACTGAAGATGATGGACTTTTAGCTGATTTTAACGCGGGACATATCAGCACTGCCGAAGCATCCCAACTTATAGATGCTCTGAACCAATCCTATTTCTCCTATGGAAAATTTTATCTGGGAACCAGCTACCGGCACCTGTTTGTTTACAAGGATAAAAATGCTGATTCCCTTAAATCAACCCCTCCCCATGATGTGGTGGGAGAACCCATCAAAAACCATCTCCTATCACCCAAAGATGATCCTCTGTCAGTGAAACTCAATGAGTTAATGTACAAGTCATCTGATGTTCTGGCTAAACACCCTGTAAATCAGAAAAGATTGGAAGAAGGTAAAAAACCAGCCAATATGATCTGGTTGTGGGGACAGGGCACAAAACCCCAAATGACACCGTTTATGGAAAAATATGGGCTTAAAGGTGCAACCATCACTGGTGTGGATTTGATTAAAGGTATAGGAACTTACCTGGGACTTACCAATGTCCATGTTCCCGGAGCTACAGGTTTTTATGATACTGATTACTGTGGTAAAGCTAATTATGCTTTAGAAACTTTAAAAGACCATGATCTTGTTTTCATCCATGTGGAAGCCCCTGATGAAGCAGGCCATGCTGGAGATATTGATGAAAAGATCAAGGCCATTGAACGTATTGACCATCGCATACTGGGTAAACTCTTAGAGGAACTCCCTTCCATGGGAGATTATGCCATTGCCGTACTACCAGACCATCCCACACCTATTGAATTGAGAACACACACTTCTGATCCCATACCTTATGCTATTTATTCTCCAGGTTGTATGCAAGATAAAACAGAAGAATATAACGAAAAAACTGTATTAAACAGCTTTAAAAACAGTTCTAAAAAGTTAATGAAAGGTTATGAATTCTTACAGTTTTTCAAAGACTTCTCTACTTAAAAAAAAATAAACTATACAAAAATCGATTCAATCATATCCAAAAAGGTGGGATTTAACATAACTTATTCAAGATTCAGGTATTATTTCGCAGTGGCAGCAGGTAAACTTGCTTCTTTCATACTTCAGAGAATCCTGAAAAGTAGTGCCAGTGCCATGCCAGGTAAGGTGGCTATGACCATTTATCCAGATATCTTAAAGGTAGTGAATCAGCGCTGCCAGGGTAAGATCCTCATAACTGGGACCAATGGTAAAACCACTACTAATAACCTGATTAATTTTATTCTCAGAAGGGAATATCCTTCAGTACTTTCCAATTTAAGGGGTGCTAACATGCCCCAGGGACTGGTAAGTGCCTTTTTACATGACCAGAAAAAAAATTATGATTGGGGGATCTTTGAAGTTGATGAGGGTTCCTTTCAGGATGTGACCAAAGATATTAAACCAGACTATGTTCTGGTCACCAATTTCTTCCGGGATCAGCTGGATCGTTATGGTGAAATAGAAAAAGCATTTCAAGATATCTTAAAAGCTTTGGAACCATTGGATACTACCTTAATCCTCAACGCCGATGATCCACTTGTCTCTAACTTCAGGAAACTCCATAAAAAGAATATTTATTATGGGGTAACCCGTAATCAGTACAGTACTTTCGAACAGGGAATTGTTGAATCCAGGTTCTGTCCCGCATGTAGTAATTACCTTGAATACAGTTATTATAATTATGGACAATTAGGCGGGTACCAGTGCCCTGATTGTGGTTTTAAGAATCCTCCTTATGATTATCAGATCACGGAGGTAAATTATCAGGACCATCAATATCATTTTCAGTTTAAAGAAAAAGATCAAAAGACACAGGATATCTCCTTTGCCTATGAAGGGATTTACAATGTTTATAACTGTTGTGCTGCCCTGTCCACTGCCCTGGAAATAGGATTACCCCTGGATAAGGTTGCCCGTTCCATTGAGGAATTTGAATATCATCTGGGTAGGATGGAGAACTTCGAATTTTCTGATAAGATAGTAAAAATTGCTCTGGTTAAAAACCCCATTGGTCTTTCTGAGACTATAAGCAGCATAATCCTGGATGAACGTCCTAAATCAATGCTATTTGTACTTAATGATAACCCTGCTGATGGTAGGGATGTGTCCTGGATTTGGGATGCTGAAGTAGAAAAAACAGTTAACATAAGTGACATTAACAAAATTTATTGTTCCGGTAGAAGGGCAGAAGATATAGCACTACGACTTAAATATGCAGGAGTACCAGTTGAACTAGTGGAAGTTAATGATAATATGGATCAAGCCATAGAAAAGGTGTTAAAGGATGATGTAGAAATTGTTTATCTTTTACCCACTTATACTGCTGTATTTCAGGCTCGTGAGCTGGTTCTGGCACGTTTAGAAGGTACAGGTAAAAAGATGTCCCATGTTCGTGAATATTTAAAGAATTTGAAAATTCCCGGCCGATGAACCAAATTTACAGGATGAAAATAAATTAAAAATAAATGAAAAAGGAAATAACTATGGAACTTAAAATTTATCATATGTATCCAGATCTTTTAAATCTCTACGGAGATCTGGGTAATGTTACTTCTCTCCGCCAAAGATGTGTGTGGCGAGGCATCAATGTTGAAATAGTGGGTTTCAGCATGAACAACGAAGCACCCCTTGAAGATGGTGATCTGTTCTTCATTGGTGGTGGTTCTGATCGGGGGCAGAACATTGTTTATTCTCACCTTTTAAATTATAGTAGGGAGATGGAATCTTTAATTGAAGATGGTGCTCCAGTTCTTGCCATTTGTGGAGGTTACCAGCTTCTGGGTGAAAAATACATTGATGCAGAGGGAAATGATGTTCCTGGGCTGGGAATATTTGATTATCATACCAGAAGTGAGGAAGGACGGCTTATTGGGAATATAATTATAAAAAACAGTCTGGGTTTAAGTCCTGAAACTCTGGTGGGTTTTGAAAACCATGGCGGCCGCACTTACCATGAACACCAACCTCTAGGTCAGGTTATGGTGGGTTACGGTAACAATGGCAAAGACCAGGAAGAAGGTATGGTCTACCAGAACTGCATCGGAACCTATTTACATGGCCCCATATTACCAAAAAACCCCCATCTTGCTGATTACCTTATCCTAAAAGCTATGGAAAGGAAATATGGGTTGAAGGAGTTATCTAAACTTGATGATGATAGAGAATTTTCTGCACATGATAAAGTACTGCAATTGTATGCACCCTGAACCTCTTTTGAGGGGAATTTTCTATTTCTCCATTCTTTAGGTAACTTTTTTAATGAGATTTACCAATAGATAGATGTTCCTATTAGGTGTTCCTATTAGGAAGGTTCTATTTGGGCAAGTTTTAATAACATGCCTATTATGAAGAATTTCCCCTGGAACCCCATAGAAACATCAAAGGATGGAACAATATAGGGATTAAAATAATGATCTAAATATTTACAATTATGTTCATTCCGAATACCATAATACAATTAATAGGTATAACCGGAGTAAATTTTATCGTTGATAATAATCTAAAAATTTTTTTAAGGAGATGGTCTATCTGTCTAAATATATAGTGGTTACTGGTGGTGTGGTAAGTTCAATTGGAAAAGGAATAACATCTGCTTCTATTGGGAGAATTTTAAGGTCATATGGTGTGGATGTCACGGCCATTAAAATTGATCCTTATCTTAACTGGGATTCAGGTACTCTGAACCCTTACCAGCATGGGGAGGTCTTCGTTACCGAGGATGGTATGGAAACTGACCTGGATCTGGGACATTATGAACGTTTTTTAGATGTGAATCTCTCCGGAAAATCTAACATCACCACTGGAAAGGTTTATTCTTCTGTGATTGAACATGAACGCAAAGGGGATTACCTTGGTTCCTGTGTGCAGATCATTCCCCATATAACCAACAAAATAAAAGACATGGTACGTAAGATTGCCCATGAAACCCAGGCAGAAGTGGTTCTGGTGGAAGTGGGTGGAACTGTGGGAGATATTGAAAGTCAACCATTCCTAGAAGCCCTGAGGCAACTTAGAAATGAGGAAGGACACGATAATGTGATGTTTGTCCATGTGACCTATGTACCCTACCTGAGAGCAGCAGGGGAGTTTAAGACCAAACCCACCCAGCACAGTACCAAAGAACTCCGGAGTACTGGTATTATTCCAGATATGATTATCTGTCGTTCCGAATATCCTATTGACCAGCCACTTAAAAACAAAATATCTCATTTCTGTGACGTGGAAAGGGAAGCTGTGATTAACACTCCTGATGTGCACTCCATCTATGAAGTTCCTTTAATCTTGAACCAGGAACATGTAGGGGAATATATTACTAATCGGATAAAGATAGAAGCCAAAGAACAGGATCTGGAGGAGTGGAAGGAAGTTGTTAAATCCTTGAAACAGGAAGATTACCAGGTCAGTGTGGGCATTATTGGTAAGTATGTGGAACTAGAAGATGCTTACATGAGCATTAGAGAATCTTTAAAACATGCCGCAGCCCATCTGGGAATAAAGGTTAACATTGAATGGATACAGGCCGAAGAAAAAATAGATGAAAATAAAGTAAGCCATCTGGATTCATTATTAATTCCTGGAGGTTTTGGAGAACGAGGTATCTCTGGTAAACTGGATGCAGTTCGTTATTCCCTCCAGAATGATGTGCCTCTTTTTGGTATCTGTCTGGGCATGCAATGCATGGTCATTGAATTCGCTCGTTTAAATGGTTTAAAAGGAGCTCACAGTACAGAATTTGATCAAAAAGCTCTTCACCCAGTTATTGATCTTATGGAAGAGCAAAAAAAGATTAAAAACATGGGGGGAACCATGAGGTTGGGTTCTTATCCTTGTAAACTTAAAGATGGAACCATGGCCAAGGAAGCTTATGGTGAGAATGAGGTGAGTGAACGTCACCGCCATCGTTTTGAATTAAACAATGATTATAGAGATATATTGATGGAAAAAGGACTGGTGATTTCTGGAACTTCTCCTGATGACTTTTTGGTGGAGATGATAGAGTTAGAGGAACATCCATGGTTTTTAGGTTGTCAGTTCCACCCTGAATTTAAATCCAGACCTAACAATGCTCATCCTATTTTCATATCATTTTTGAAAGCAGCTCTTGCTAACCACAAGCAAAAAAATGGGTAATTATATTAAGAAATGATAATTAAGGGAAATTTTTTTAAAAAAAATGAAGTAATTCTTAAAAGAGTTTAGGGGAGAACATCTTTTTAGAATATTATTTCAAGTAAATTTAGTTGAAAAACAACAAAAAGGTTAGTTAAAGGAATAATAAAGAAATAATACACTATTTTGAACATTCTGAAAACTAAAGAAACATAATCTTATTGAGGAATTAAATGATTATTGATATCCCTTTAATTACAACTATCATAGCCATATTGGCCTGTTTATATGCCAGTTACTCAGATCTTAAACAGGGTATTATCCCCAATAAACTTACCTTCCCTCTCATTGGTCTGGGTATACTACTTAATGGAATTTACGCCTTTATGATCGGCGATCTATGGTTTATTATCATTTGTGTGGTGGTTACTGGTGTGATATTTACCCTGGGCTACCTGTTCTGGAAGATGGGGGCTTGGGCTGGGGGTGATGTGAAACTTTTCACTGCCCTGGCAGCACTTCTCCCTTTTTACCCTGCTCTTGTATCTTACCAGATATTAGGAGTGTCATTCCCCCTAGAGGGGAGCTACCCATTCCCCTTAACATTGATAATTAACAGTATCTTATCAATCCTCCCTTTTCTCCTGATTTACGTGTTTTACATTGTTGTTAAGACCAAACCTTATTTAATGGATGAGTTAACAGCCCCATTGAAGAATTACAAGAAAAACATACTTTTAACTCTGGTTATTACTTCAGCTGTCACTTTAACCATTTTCATAACCCAACAGATCGGTCTGCAGATCATAATAATCTCATTAATATTAATTTACTTACTCTCTTTAGTGATATCAAAACTACCCAATTATGTGAAGGCCGTGTTAGTGTCATTAGTTACAGTTTCTGCTCTTTTTTATAACTTCCAGATTACAATTATGAGCATTGTGACTTTATTTATCTTTATAACCATTATAGAAATGGTGAAAAAACTTTTAACCTCTATTAATAAGGAAGCACTTCAAGATGATGTTGTTCTTGATGAGCTTCAGGAGGGAATGATACCCGCCTATAATTTATACCAGCAAGATAAGGAAATCTATGTTGATAACAAAAGTTTAACTGATAAAATAACAGAATCATTCAAAACAAGGGATCTGAGTAAACTCACTGCACCCCCAGGGAAACGATTGGTGGGAACTTTAGCTGCAGGGTTAACTTCCGATGATATCCAGCTTTTGAAGAAACTGCAAAAAGAGGGTAAAATTTCTGATAAGTTCCGGGTAAAAAAAGGAGTTCCCTTCGCACCATCTATCTTCATTGGACTCTTAATATCCCTTTTTATTGGGGATCTTGCCTATATTTTTCAGAAGATCCTTATTTGGATCATGTGATCCCCCTCTGTAATCACTTGTTAAATTGGTATCATGGACCAATAATCCAACATCTGAACTCTCTAACCGTTAAAATGCAATAATGAATATGATGTTGAGCCAATGCGCAATCAGTATTAGCCAATGTTTATATGAATCATCTGCCTATAGACTATAATAATATTAATAGGATAGCAATAATAATTGTATGATCATAATACATCATCGTGATTAAAATGGAAAATAAAGGACAGGCATCAGCAGAGTATTTACTACTCATAGTTGTGATTCTGATTATTATGGCTACAGTTACCTTGCCCATGGTGGGTTCTTCGGTAAATTCTACCATGGATATTTCAAGAACATCTGATACAAAAAACGCAGTTCAAACCATAGCTAATGCTGTTGACCTGGTTTATGCTAATGGTCCTGGTGCAAAAAGGACTCTCAACTTATATATCCCATTAAACGGCATGATTTTAGAGACAAACGGGACAGATCTTATAATGAATGTCCCTTTAAATAGTCCTATAAATGGAGATACATCCAAAAATGTCACCGCCAGCATCAATTATAATGTTAACATCACCAATCCTAATTTTGATCAAGGATGGTACACTATAACTGTTAATTGGCCTGTTGGTGATGATGCTATTACCATAAGTCACTGAATCAATGTGCACCAAAACGAAACATCAGCCAATATGATAAGACCATCAAATTAACGGAAAATAATATTATTTATAATCATTTATTTTACATTATATTAAATTTATAAAAATCAAAAAGTGAGAATATGGGAATGTTCAGTAAAATAGGAGATTACATACTAAGATTTTTCTCATTTATAGGTGCGGTAATCCTGGCTATTCCTAAAATTCCTCAGAAACTCCGCAATATTAACCTTAACCGGGATCATATTAAAGAAAAAATAGACACTGAAAATATTAAGGAAAATGTTTCCAAGGTGAAGGATAATCTTAGGAGTGATGAAAAAACCTCCAAAATTACTGAAAGAGATGTAACTCATTCTTCACAGAAACATGCCCCTAATTCTACCAGAAATCATAAAGTCAGCTCAGAAGAATCACAGTCTGATGTCCTCCTCATTGCAGCACCATTCACTTCAAAAGAAAAGGAAGACACCATATTCCGCCTTCAGTTACTATCAGCAGCCTTTCTCATTGTATCAGTAATATACCTCTTCAACTTTTTAGCTTTCATCCTTTACGCAATTTTAGCGATTTTATTAGTAGGATATATTATTTATCTTCTTTTCACACGGGTTAAACTCATGTACGGTTCAGAATTCCCCGCATACCGGGATTTTTTCTTGATGTACATAGCAGTGGGCATTATTCTGGTTTTGGTGGGTACCAACACTAATCTGGTTATGGCCTTTTCCTTCAGTTATTTCCCCTCATTAACCATTTTCATATTCGCAATTATCGCCGTGGCCGTATTTTACCTTTTATTCAGGATCATTTACCATCGCGACTTTACTTATGGAGTAGTTATTGAAACTGGAGAAAACTTAGCTTATGTTAAAGTAGAATATGATATCCGTTCAAATGTTAAACCAGACATTTACGTTGTAGATAACAATTATGGTGCAACTACTGGTGATGAAGTAAAGTTAAAGACTGAACAAAAGATATTTAGTAACAGTGGCAACAAACCAATTAGTATACTGGAAACAATAAATAAAATCTAACCATTTCTGGTTTTTAAGTTGTGATTAAAAATTGTTTGTGACATATTACGTCATGTTACATTAAAAAATTGAATAAATTATGGTAATATACTCGATTAAAAAAAATAGTACACGTGTTAATTTTTTAGTAAAACACCAATCCAATAAAAAAAGAGTAATGGAAGTTTACCATGCATGAAATATCCCCAAACCATCCTCGTTACCATTCTCTTGTATTAAGAGAAAAAATGGCACAGGCTTTTAAGGAGGGAATCCTCGCTGACACTGCTCTCATTGCCCATGGCAGAGGTGAAGCATTTGATTATATTCTTGGTGAGAAAACATCTCTTCCTGCCATGAAAGCCATTGAAGCTGCAAGTGCTACACTTTTACTTGCTAAAATTCCAGTAATATCTGTTAATGGGAATACTGCTGTTCTGGCTGCAGAGGATGTGGTCAAATTAGCTCATCTACTTTCTGCCAGGATAGAAATTAATTTATTCTATCGCACTCCTCAAAGGGTTGTGAAAGTTGAGGAATTACTGAAAAAAGCAGGTGCAAAAGAGGTCCTGGGTAAAGAAGGAGATGAACATGTTTCTGTGGAAGGATTGGAAGGCCCCAGATCACGAGCCCATCCCCAGGGTGTTCATCAGGCTGACGTGGTTCTGGTGCCTCTGGAGGATGGTGACCGTGCACAGGCACTGGTTGCATCCGGTAAAAAGGTCATAACCATTGACTTAAATCCATTATCCCGAACTGCTCAAACTGCATCCATAACCATTGTTGATAACTTGGTACGGGCTATACCACTTTTAATTCAGGAAATGAAAAAACTCAAAGAATGCTCCCGGGAAGAACTTGAAGAACTAGTTAAAAAATTTGATAATAAAGAGAATATTTCTGAATCCCTGAATTTAATAGCCCAACATTTTAAAAAGAGTTGAATAATTAAGATGTGAAGATTATGAAGGTAATTGGAGTTACAGGAATGCCCGGATCTGGTAAAAGTATTGTTTCCAGAGTGGCAGAGAAAATGGGAATGAAAGTTGTGCGTATGGGTGATGTTATCCGGGATGAAGCCCAGAGAAGGAACGAAGACCCAGGGAAAGTGGCAGTTGAACTGCGCCAGGAACACGGAGAATTTGTGGTTGCGGAACGTTGTGTGGATATAATAAAGAATTCTTCTAGTAATGATAATTTACATGAAGATAAATCCCAATTATTTCTTATTGAGGGTATTCGCAGCCCTTGGGAAGTTGAAATATTCAAAAAGAATTTCCAAAATTTCATTGTTATAGCTGTTCATTCTGCTCCGAAAACACGTTTTCTAAGGCTTAAAAAAAGAATGAGATCTGATGATTCCGGTGAATTGGAAGAAGCCCTGAAAAGAGATAAAAGAGAACTTAAATTTGGTATTGGGGAAGTAATTGCCTGTTCTGATTTCATGATTGTTAATGAGGGCGGTATAAGTAAATTAAAAAACATCACACGGAGTATACTTAAAAATGAACTGCAAAATGGAAGCTAAAACAGATGTAAATCCTACAGAAGACCTGGAAAAGGTTATTGGGGCACTTTCTAACATATTTGACTATGATGATCTGGTGATATCTGAGGATCAGGTGACAGTTACCGGTGACATTTCCGG
>Ga0334900_1002898_pt1 | contig 14139 bp, 10 predicted proteins | sample GraSluR3_MG_2_FD_207231 | JGI IMG/M metagenome (GOLD analysis project Ga0334900, IMG submission 207231) | Sludge microbial communities from methane-producing bioreactor in Wageningen University, Netherlands - Granular Sludge_31_08-R3 | ecosystem: Engineered > Bioreactor > Anaerobic >...
TAATACCGGAGGATAAACTTTTAGGCTTTCTACAGCACCAATAGTCATTGACAAAGAAATATTTGCATTTTCTGTTTCGCTAACAAATACATCGGCAATAAATATATAGTCTATGCTTTCTTCTCTGCTTACAATATTATAAACACTAGATTGAAACGAGTCGTAAATTGTTTGTATATCACTCATATTTATCATACCCTGTGCATGTTCAATATTTTGCTTAACAGTAAACGTACTTATTTCAACATCTGAGCTTGTAATAGGCTCGGTAGATACATAATTGATTGCAGCTTCAATATACCAAACAGCACTATCTATTTCCATAAATTCACTACTTTTCTGCGATGGACTTTGACGCTCAAATTCAACCTTATCAAGGAAGTTCATAATTCGATCAATCACTACCTGGTCTTTATCTTTTGTAACCACTGGTGTATTATTAAGTAAATTTTCTTCTTTTGTGCAACCAGTTAAAAATATTGTAATTGAAACTAATATTATTGCAGATAATATTAAATGCGTTTTAATTTTATTTATATACATGATTATTTGATTTTTTATGTTAAACTTATTTTTGAAAACTCCAGCTATATCTATGCATAAATTATATTGCATAGATATATTCTCGCAATAAACTTATTAATAGAGTTTATAAAAGCCATAAAAATATGAATCTCTAAAATAGTAGAATTAATAAACATAATAATGGTAAATCATTAGTTTTAGATAACATATTGCGTTCTATAAAAGTAGAATTAACAAATACAAAGATAGTGATTTAGCACGAATTATCTTATATTAAGATAGATTAATTTCAAATTTCACTTTTAAAACAATACACTTTTTTAGCTTTCTAAAGTATTCAACTTACATTTTATAACAATCTATTTTACTTACACTTGCCCATAACGGATGGGTATATGAAACGTTTGGCATTTCAAAGCGATTTCTTATCAAACCGTTGCGATGTTTATTAAATGTAACACCCTTAAAATTAGCACTATCCGCCAAATGTTTTATATACCGTGTTGTATGCTGGTGTTTATTGTTCAAAGTCAATTCGTTACAAGTTAACACAAATCTAATCTTTTATCTTAATCAATCCGCACTGACCTTGATTAGAAGCACGAATTTATTTTGTTTTTTGTGGGTGGGGAAATCCCAAACCGCCCTTAAAGGCGGTACTTAGGGGTGGCTTTATAAGCTCTTTGGCAAGTTTTGGTCTAAGCGTGGCTAATGTGACTTGCCAATGTGCTTATAAATAAGGTGAGCGAACATTAAATAATATTAGAAATCAATTGTATTTATGGTTAAATGGGTTTGTACTTTATTTTAATAATGAAAGACCAAATTTTGCATAAATATTACTTCCTGTAAAAAAACTAAGTTCTTTATCACGCTTATCGTCCAATACACTGAAATAATTTACAGGGATAATGTCAATTTTTCCATTTAAATATAAATCACCAAAAAGCTTTCTTTGTATATATGGACCTGCTGTTAGTTTAATATTCGATATTGCATTCAAATCAAATTCTGCCAATTCTTTATTATACAAAACGTTATGAAAGTTTCCATCAATGTCTATTCTGTAGCCAACTTGTGTGTTTTTATTGAGTTCATACAATTGTTGGAAATATGTTGGAAGAATCATTCTTGTTGTAAGCTTACCTTTCTTTTTTATTAAGGTGTATATAGGAATTATGAAAGGCCCTTCGAATAATGAAACATATGATGCATAAGCTAATCCGAACCCATATTCCCGATTAGGACCGACTCGTTTCATTGCAAGAACAGCCCCGTAAAAAATAAAATCTTCGTTCCCTATTGGCTCCTTAAAATCGGCACATATATTCGGCACTATATCAATGGTCAATCTCCACCTTTCGGGCAATGCCTGAATTAAACCAAATATATAGCGAAAAGTATATACATTAGTAGATAACGATTCCGAACCATTTATTGATGATTGATAAGTGCTATTAGTATATTTGAAACTATTAAATAAATAAGTTTTTTGTTTTTTAACAGGAATGGCAAAACTTAACTGAGTAATAAATTCGTTGGTGCCAATTGAAGCATTTTTTTTATTAGCTGTAAAATCAGAACTTGGGTTATTGTAATTATCAATAGTTAATACCGGAAATTTAACAAGTCTTTTATATTTGACAGTATCATTCTCTTGCGAAAAACAAAAATTAAACAACAAAATACCTACAGCTAAAACAATTATCTTCTTCGTCATACTTTTCTTCTAAATAAACTTTAAAAACCACCATACAAAAATTAAGAAACTTGATGATGATGGTTTTTTATGTCAAATAATCTGAATTCCTTTTAATACTATTTAGCAAATTTCAATTTAATTTTTTCAAATATGTAGTAAATCATAGGTACTATAATCATTGATAGGAACATCGATACGGTTAACCCACCAATTAATACCCAGCCAATACCATTTTTCCATTCGGCTCCGGCACTAGCTGAAACTGCAAGAGGAATAAGCCCGATGATCATTGAGATATTGGTCATAAGAATAGCTCTGAATCGTAAAAGTACAGCTTCGAGGATGGCATCTATCAATGCTTTTCCTTCTCGTATTAATTCATTGGCAAAATCGATTACCAGAATGGCATTTTTGGCTACCAATCCGGCAAGCATTATAATGCCTAAAATAGTAAACAAACTAAGGTTTTCGTTTGCAAGCGCAAGTGCAAATAGTGCCCCAATAATTGCTAAAGGAATGGTAAACAAAACCACGAAAGGATGCAACCAGTTATTATATAGCAATACCATAATTAGGTACATAAAAAGAATTGCGGCAATAAATGCAATTGCGAGCGACGCAAACGATTCACTCATCATTTTCGACATTTTAGAATACTCGTGACTTGTGCCTTCGGGCAGTTTGGCCTGTTTTACTAAACTTTCGAATTGTTCGGTTGCTGTACCTTGCGAAACACCCACCAACTGACAAGTAATAGTTGCCGACGAACCACGATTATATCTTTCTAAAACACTTGGACCCCTACCTTGCTCAACAGAAGCAAATTGCGATAAAGTAACAATGCCTTTATGTGTTTTAAATTTTAAGGATTCCAAATCGGATTTGTCTTTTCTGTTAAATTCATCGAGACGAATGTTGATATCATATTCGTTATCTCCAATCCGGTATTTATTATCGGTATTTCCTGCAAATGCAAGTTGAATATCTTTTGAAACTTCCCCTATTGTAAGTCCATAATATGCAAGCTTTTCCCTGTCGAAAAATACCTGGTATTCAGGATTCCCAAAATTTAGTGAATTTTCTACTTCTGTTGTTCCTTCAATTGAGCGAAGCATATCGCAAAACATTTCGGAAGCTTTATAAATACTATCAATATTATTGCCTTTTACATAGAATTTTATAGGAATGTCTTCGTTGCCCATAATGTTAACATTGGCAGCACTAACTTTAATACCGGGCACGGTTTCCTCGATTTTGGCGCGTAATGTTCGAGCAATATTTTGCGAACTCATTTCGCGCTCTTCTAAAGGAACAAAAATTACGTTAAACTCGGTGAAATAAGGTGTACTGTTATCGGTTGCAATAACGTTTCCTGTTCGTTTACCAATAGTAGTATATAAATTTTCGACTTCTGGTTGCGCAAGGATAAGTTCCTCGACTTGTGACGTAACTTTTAAATTCTCGTGAATTTGTGCCGATTTTGGCAATTCAATTCTAAGAATAACATTACCACGGTCGCCCGATTCCATAAACGCAGTGCCAATAAAACCTGCTGGTATAAGCCAAACGCTAACTACAAACAATGCAATTACCGACAGAGTAGTAATTATTTTGTGCCGTAACACCCATTTTAGCATGTTGGTAATAGAAACTGCAAATTTTTCCAATAGTTTTTCAAAACCATCGAGTACTTTGCTTACGGCATTTTTCTTTGGTGTTTCAATTTTTGCATATCTCGAGGTTAATAAAGGCACAAGGGTAAATGTAAATAGCAAACTAAAAAGCATAGATGCCACAATAACAATTGCATACTCGTGCAAAATTTGACCTGTGATTCCTGTAACCATTGATATTGGAATAAATACAGCTGATAAAACCGCAGTAGTTGAAACAAGTGTAAGACCTATTTCTTTCATGCTGTCTTTTGTGGCATCAAACCTGTTTTTGCCCATTTCCATATGGCGGTGGATGTTCTCGATTATAACAATAGCATCGTCGACCACAGTACCAACAACCAACGAAAGCGAGGTTAAACTAATAAGATCGAGCGAAAAATCGAGCAAATACATTACAATAAATGTCCCTATTAATGATGTTGGAATAGTAACCAAAACAAAAAGGGTATTTCGGTAGCTTTTTAAGAACAACAGCATAATGAGTGACACAAGGATAATTGCCATCATTAGGTCTTTACCAACAGCATTTGCTGCATTAAGTGTAAATACTGAATTGTCGTTGGCAATTGTAAAATCCAATTCGGAATCGGCATAATCTACTTTTAGTTGTTCCAGTTTTTCCTGAACAAGACGGCTTACATCTACAGCATTGGCTGCTTTTTGTTTCGAAACTTCGATACCAATGGCTTCGGCACCATTAATTTTTGCAATTGTTTTAATGTCTGAAATTCCTTCATATACATCGGCAATTTCTTCGAGGTAAATAGCATTGCCGGTATTTGAATACCCAACTACGGTTTTTCTTAATTGGTCAACAGATTGGTATTTTCCGGATAATCGCACCTTCATTTGAGTTTGCTCATCTTCAATTTTCCCGGCTGGGAATTCGATATTTGAAGCACCAACTAATTGCACTACTTGTAACATTGTAAGGTTAAAAGCATCTAGCTTGTTTTTGTCGATGTTTACCTTAATTTCCTTTTGCATACCGCCAACGATATTCACATTTGTTACTCCTTTAATTTGCGATAAAGTTGGCTGTATTGTTTTATCGATAAGGTCAAAGAAATCGGTGTTCGACATACCCGATGTTGCACCAATAGTAATAATTGGCAGCTCTCCTAAATCAATTGCAGACACCGATGGCTCATAAATGTCCTTTGGCAGTGTACGACGGATTTTGTCGAGTTTTGCTTTTACATCTTGTAAGGCATCCTTTGGGTCAATATCCATACTCATCATAAGCCTTACAGTTGAAACACCTTCCATTGAAGCTGAAATAATTTCGTCTATTCCTTCAACTTGTGCCAGTGCATCTTCAAGCGGAATGGTTACCGATTTTTCGATATCGCTTGCTCCGGCCCCCGGATATATAGTAGTTACTACAACTACCGGGGCACTAATGTCGGGAATTAATTCGTACTTTAGCCTTGTGCCTAAAAATAAACCTACCAATAATGTTATTATAAGTAGAACCAGTGGGATTGTTGGTCGTTTAATTGATATATCTGATATATTCATATTTTCAAAATTTTATACTCGTGTCCAAATAACTTCTTTCTTAATAAAACCATATTTCATAAACACTTTTATTTGATTTGTATTATGAAACTTTATAATGCAGTCGAGTGTTTTTCCTTTGGCCGTTAAAATGCCACAATCGTATTGTTGCAATTTCGAATTGTATTTTAAGTCTTTAATAAGAATATCTCCAACATTAACATCTTTGCCGGCATCTTCGGCTTTCCACACAACTTCACTATAATACAGGTCGTTTGTTTGATAGAATTCAACCTTTACTTTTTTGTTTGCAGTAAGATATGTGTCAACAATGTTTTTTTGTTGTGAAAATGCGGTTGCAATAAATAACAATGATATTATTATTGTACTTATAGTCTTTTTCATCTTTTTAATTTATTATTCTAACATTTGCCGATTCGTAAAGGTTAATAGTTCCAGATACTACATAAATTTGACCGTGATTTAAGCCATCGACGATTTCAACATTGTTTCCCAATGTTTGTTTAATTTTAACCTTTTGTTCAATCAGCTTGTTGTTTTCAACAATAAACATCGAAGCGTCTTGCAACGAACCTGATATTGCATTTCGGTTAACAAGAATTGTTTCTGACTGAGTTTTTTCGATGTATGCTTCTGCAAACATACCTGCTTTCAGATAGTCGTTTTCATTAATAGAAATTTCGATTGCAAAACGACTGTTAAATAGTGCTTTTTCAGCTATGTTTGTAACCGTTCCCAAAAATGTGTTATTCGGATATTCATCTACTTTTACAGTAACAGTATCTCCGTTTTCAATAGACAAAACATCCTTGCTACTAACTTCAGCAACAATAATCAGATTGTTTTTACTAATAATATTGCACAGTTTAACACTTCCCGAAATAAGCATTCCTTCTTCGTAATAGCTGTCATTGATGAAGCCATTTACCGGAGAACTAACTTTTGTATTGTTAAGCATTTTTGAAATTTTTGCCAGTTCAGCTTTCGATTGTGTGTATTTTAAAGTAATGTCTTCGAGATTTTTTTGAGTTACAGCATTTTTTTCTACCAATTTTTTCATTCTGTCGTAGTCGAGTTTACTGTGCTCGTAATTTATTTTTGCAAGTTCGTATTGCTCTTTCAAAACCGAATTGTCAATTTCAAGAATAACTTCGCCTTTGTTTACCCAACTTCCTTTTTCCTTGAATATTTTTGTAATTCGACCTTGTGTTTCGGCAAAAAGGTACAAATCGTTTTCATTTTTTATTGCTCCTGTCATATTGATATTAGTGCTGTAATTTGAAACATTTACTGTATCAACTTTTACAGGTATCGATGTTGCTTTTGCATTAGCAAGTTCTGTTTCGGCTTTATTGTTTGCTTTATTTGCTTGTAGTTTCCAAACAATTGCGGCTATTACTACTGCCACTATTACTAAGTATAAAATTGTTTTTAATATCTTTTTCATCTGTATATAATTTATTTTTTAATTGTCAGAATTGATTTTATTTATTTGTTAAAGTATTTAAATTGCAATTCGATTTTAACACGTCGAGCTCGGCCATAAAGAGTTCTAATAAGCTTTTTGTGTAGCTCAATTTGGCATTGCTTAAGTCTGAAGTTGAGATTAATAATTCAGTTAAGGGGAGTAGTCCTTCTTCGTATTTAAGCAAAGAAACGTTATAAATATCGTTGGTTTGCTCAATGTTGTCAAGCTGAATTTTACAGTTTTCTTGTAGTGTGAAGAATTTATTTAATGCTTGTTGTCGTTCTTGATTAAAATTTTGTGTTGCTTGTTCAATGTTCTTTTCTGTAATTTGACAACTGAGTTTCGATTGTTGCACTTTTGCTTTGTTTCTACCACCCGAAAAAATTGGTATTGTCATTTTAAGACCAATAAGCGATATATTATTCCAATCGTCAAGTTTGAATAAATCGCCAAAATCGTTTTGTTGAGCATTATAGGCATACGAAGCATAAAGCGATGTCGTTGGGCGGTATGCGGTTTTTGATTTTTTTATTTGAAGGTTTTCTATTTCGAGTTGCTTTTCAAGAATTAGAATGTCTGTTCTTTTTACAGAATCTACCAATCCTATTTCTTGATTGTTTTGATTTAATTCAATGTTTAAATTGGGCTCAAGGAATTGATAATCTTTATTTCCTATTAGTAATCTTATTCCGTTTTCCTGCTCAAGTAATGATGCTTCAATAAGGTTAACTTGTTTTTCCAAATCGTTAATTTTTACAACTATCCGGTTTGTATCGGTTGGCAAAGCCATATCGTTATTTACAAGATTCGCAGCAATTCTTTTATTTTCTTTTAATATTTCAATATTTTCTTCTATAATTTTTAAGCTCTCCCAGCTTGCTAAATAACAATAGTATAGGTAACTAACTTGATAAATTACATCTTCTTCGGTCTTAATTTTTAAAAGTTTATATAGCTCTGTTGATTCTTTTGCCGTTTTTAAATCGGTAAGCAAAGCTTGATTTGGTATCAGATATGAGGCATTAATTCCGACATCTCCATTGTATGGTCTTCCCATATGTGCTTCAATGTCGCTGGGAGCTCCAATCAGTTCTCCGGGAAATATCACTATGGGCAGTTCAAAATAATCTTTTACGTCAACAGAACCCGATAATTGAGGAAGTGTGTAGGATTTTACTTGTTTAACTTGTTGCTCGCTTTTTGCAATATCTAATTCTGCTTTTTGGATTTCGCGATTATTTTCTAACGCCATCCTGAGCAAATCTTTATGTACATTATCGACTTGTGAAAAAACAACACAGGTAAACAGTTGTACATTAATTAATATCAAAAACAATTTCTTCATTCTTCTCACTTTTTAAAATTTACTGAGAACAAAGAAACTGCAATATAATAGTAACTACGACCTAACTATAAAGGACATACTATTTACAAGTCCGACCTTTAAAGGGACGACATATAACACGCAGAAAAACAGGTGTGTGGGGTGTGTTTGTGAGAATTGAGCTTTTTTACGAAGTCTGCTTTGGAGATAGTTCTTTTCGGTATTCTGAAGGTGTTTTTCCTGTGAATTTTTTAAAGAATATATTAAATGAAGACTTGGAATTGAATCCTGCTTCAAATGCAATAGCTATAATACTCCAATTATTGTACTTGTCAACATTAAACAATCGGATTACTTCGTTGGCACGAAATTCATTTACGAATGTATAAAGGTTTTTATTCAATTGTTTATTTAAAACTTGGGTGATATAATGTTGTGGTATTCCAATATGTCGCGATATTTCTTTTAAGTTTACTTCGGGATTTAACCATAATTTTTCTTCTTGCATCAACTTTGTTATCATTTTAGCATATTTCTCGGCATCGCTTTTTTTTAATCCCGACTTTTGATACGATTCTGTTGGCTTATTATCTTCCGTTTCTTCTTTTTGAGCTAATAGTTTGGGCTGAACATAACCCCGAAAACTTATTACATAAATAAAAAAAGTATAAACCGGGATTAGAATATTCGACATCCTGAAATCAATTTCAAAGAGTTTATTGAAAAAAGTAATAACAATGGCCAGAAAATAATATGAATAAAAAATAAGCACCAGTGTCCATACCCATTTTAAACTTACATTCGTATTATGGAAAGAATATAAATTATCAACGGTCTTACGATATTGTTTCAACAAGCGAATGGTTAAGTAAGCATATATAGTAAAAATTGATACAGAAATAACACCAAACACTATAAGTAACAATCCAATATCGCCATTTGAGTATAATAAATTCGAAAATTTAGGATTGTAATAGGATAGGAACAATACATAAAAACTGATAAATACAAAAGGTAAAAAATGGAATAAATCGAGTGGTTTGAGTTTGCTATCCACTGATATCAAGTATTTTACATACAAATATAAAAATGATGGAAACGACAATGTAATTATAGCTCCACGTCCAATTAAATCGAATTCAAACTGGTCTTGAAAATCAATATTGATTAGTTTCATTACAAAAGAACACATAACAAAAAACAGCCAAGCAGAAAGTAGTCTGTCAGTTATGTTAAGTGGTCTTTTTGTAACAACAATTATTATGGCAGCAAACAAAGTTTGTGCAATATTTATATGTAAGAAAGCATCTAACATAACATTTAAATTTTACTTAAAAATACAATTAATCTAAAAGTAATAATAGATGAGAAATATTTTTTAAAACCGGATAATTATAAAAATGTTGAATTGTTATCAAATTACCATTGGTGCGTTGGCAAAAAAAACAGCTCTTTTGCAAACTTTGATTTGTGGGTCGGCTCGTGGGGTTTGCAAATGTGCTGTTTTGTGCGATGGGAGAAAAAACAAAATAAATTCCCTCGCACTGCACCTACCTATCAACGGAGTACAAAACCAATCAATCCGTTTTTTGTAATTATTTCAATTTTTTTATATCGTATCAATGTATCAAGTTTCGATTTTGTTTACACTTGCATACAACGGTTTGCGGCTTTGCGAAGGTGGCGATTTTCACCACTAAACTTCAATCGAAGCACTAAATTTTTATTAACCACTTCATTGTCATACGAAGCACTGAACCGCCACTTTTGCAAAACCGCTGTTGGGCGTTCGTTCTTCTTTTCTGTCGTCACGATTGTCATAGTAAATAGTAGTCAAGTTCGTCAACAATTCTATCAATTTCCTTTTGGAAGGTCGGGTGATTTGTGTCGCAAAGCCAACCATTTCTATACCATTTATAATATGGAGTATTTATTACGTTCCAACCTGCTCTTTTTAATATGTCAATGCGTTCGGTGTGTTCTTCTGAATATTGTTTTGAAAGTCCATTTTCTTGATAATGAAAGCTTCCGTCCACTTCAACAGCTACAGCTTTTTGATTGGTTTGATTAAAAACTACAAAATCAAGTCGTTTTTGTCCGCAAGTTTCAACTTGATTAAAAATTCTTAAGTCTGCTTCATCTTGTCTACTTTCAACGTATTCTCGAAGTTGCTCATAGACCTTTATTTCAAACTCTGATTCATAAGCAGCGTGGTTAAGAGTCCATTCAGGTCTATTTGCTGTAAGGTTAAGGTATTTGCCTAATTGGGGATACTTGTCAGTTTGGAAACCGCTATGAACCACAATAGTAAATTTTTTTGCACGACTAGTTGCAACATTTAATAGCCTTGGATTCTTATGATAATTACCCATTCCATTACACGAAAAGTCAAGACAAAGCGAAAGGATAATTATATCTCTCTCATTACCCTGTGCAGATTGAGGTGTCCATACTTCAATATTATGCTTCTCAATTATATCGGACTTGATGTGTTCTTCAATCAAATCAGCAATTAGTTCACGTTGATTTGTCATTAAGGAAATAACTCCAATAGAGAATTTTTCGTTGTCAAGGTTTGGAATGTTGAGCTCAACTTTTTCATTAAATAGATTTTGTTCAAAACTCTTATCTGTTAGCTGTCTAATTATTTCAATGACTTTTTCTGCTTCTGGAATAATTGTTTTATTCTGTTTTTCCCGTTCTCCCTTTACTTGAATGACTTGAAAACAGTCTTTTGCTATTTTATCAGGTGTTTCAGTCATTATCCGCAAAACTCCATCATAGAAGTTTGCATTTGTATATTTAGCTAGAGCTGGCATTGACCTAAAATGCTCTTTAAGCATTTCGGTTCTAATCGAAACATTATTGTATGGTGAACGAACAAAATCTAAAATCGAACACTGTGTTACAGTAAGTTTCTTATCTGTGGCATTTGCAAATGAAATACCCAAATTAGAAAAGTTCTTTTCCCAAATTAAATTGTCGAACCTATTTGAAAGCCTGAAATTGACCCCTGTTGAATCAAGTCCTAATTGTTCGTGGTCTCCAACAATAACAATTTGTTTTCCGCGATAAAATGCTGGTAAAATTTCAGCAAGGTTAACTTGTGAAGATTCATCTACAATCACTAAGTCAAACATTTCAGCTTTCATTGGTAGAACTTGCCCTAAGTATCTTGCTTCTGCCAACCAAAATGGCATAACATCAACGATTAAGTTGTAGTTAATTTCAGCCATTTGATTGGCTATTCTTGATGGCTTTTTCCAATAGAGAAGCTTGTCCAATCTATCAAGGTTTTCTAATATCAATCCGGCATTTTGATTTTCTCTTAGTGATATTTTAGAAAGAGTGGTATGGCGGAATCTACGTTTAAGTAATAATTTTTGTCTTTTATAAAGCTCTGTTTTTAAATGAGATAGTTTACTTCTTATTTGCTCATTGTCTAACCTTATGTCGTCACGAATTTTATGACTTCTTACGTGTTTTTCGTGAAGTTCGATTAGGTCTTTGCAGTATTGATGAAGTGATACATCAGGTATACTGTTTGAATCTATATCGAAATGAGTATTTATGTGGGTTTTAAATTTATGTTTAAATAACTCGGTTGCTAATGTGGGAGTTGTGTAAGAAATTTTCTCTACTAATTCTAAAGTTTCTGTATAAGATGAGGCGTTAACTCCTGATGTTTTGAAATTATAAGCTTTGTTTAATCGAAGTTCCTTTGAAACGCCACGCTGGTTTAAGAACCAATCCCTACTTCTGATAAACTCGTTGTGAGTGTCCTTGAACTCAAACTCTTTTTGCAAGTTCGCAGCTAATTTTTGCTCTAAATCTTCAATTTGAGAAAGTTGATTTTTAATCCAAGAATCATCTTGAAGTATTGCATCTGACAATTGATTCAATTGATAATTCAACTTGCCTTGATTATTTCCGTGCTTTCTTAAATCAGATATGTTGCTTCTTAGTTCAGGTTTGTTTGTGTTTTTGTAGTAGGTTATTCCTTTAAAGTCATCATCCTTTAATTCTGTTAGATAGCCTTCAATTTTATCCTTAATAACGTCTAAAGCAGGTTCTTTTTGAGAAACCAAGAGCACCTTTTTATTTAAAAACAAGGCACATAGAACAATTGCTCCTATTGTATATGATTTACCTGTTCCTGGAGGACCTTGTATATAGGAAATCTCAGACCCAAAAGCGTTTTTGATTGAAGAAATTTGAGAATCTGAAAAAGATAGCGGTATGTATTTTCTTAGTATTTCTTCAACCTTGGTTTCATCATTGTTTTTTAATTCTACTTTTTGCTCAGTCAGAACGTTTGTGAGCATTTTCTCTAGAATTTTGTTTTGAAACTTGTTCTTTTCAATTTCTTGAATAAGTTGTCTTAGTGCTTCATATGTTGAAAGTTGATGCGGTATAGCATTTACAAAAAAATGAGCAGAATCAATGAAAACTAATTCTTCTTCAAAAATTGATTTTCTTGGTCTCTTATCTTCGGGTTCTTTTTTGGAATTTCTTCCTTTCTTCGGTTTTAAATTAAAGAGATTTATTTCAGTTGAATAGGAATAGTCGTTATGGCTCTTTCGTCTAATGCTCTGAAAGTCTTGAAGTTTGGTTTGAAGTAGTTGAAATATTTCGTTTGCATATTCCTGTAGAAACTCGACTTCATCAAATACCTTAATTTCGTTCTCTATTTTTTCAACGATATCAACTTCCTTCTGAAAATCTTCATTGAAAACATCATCATCTGCGACACTATATCTTGCAGTAATGCTGTAATTCAATATACTGGTTATGAGGTCATAGTTAAACGAGTTTGTATCAAAATCAAATTCGATTATATATGAAGAATCTTCTTTGAAAATTTCACACTCAACATAAATTATTGGTGCTGCATATTGTCTGCCTTTCGTGCCCGCAACCAATCCGAAGCCACAAAATAATTTCTTGTCATTGTTCTTGCTAAGGTAATCTTCTATATTTTTAATTCTTGGATATAGCTCGTCCTTCTCGGTGAATGAAAGTTTATTGTTAATTTTTTGAAAGGCAAAAGACTTATTTGTTCTGCTTTTGTCAAGAAGTGCTTTTTCAAACCCCGAATCAGCTACTATTTTACGACTTATATCCTTGAGATATGCTAAATAGTTTTTAATCATTGTGGTTCAGATTAATTTTCAAAGGTTCTGTGATTGCCTTGAGAATGTCACTCTGTTTTTTACCAATCTCTTTACTTGTTTGCTCAAATCGGTCTAATACTTTTGATTGTTCTTCCTTTACTTCCTTAGAATAACTCTTAGTAAGATGTGTCAAATCAGAAACTAATTTTTCACTAAGGTTACTGTCTATTTCCTTTATTCTACTTTCTATGTTGCTTCGTAATAAGTTAACAGAATCTGAAAGCGATTGTATTGATGATTCCGTTTTCAATTTTAATGAGCTAAATTGGTCATCAATTTTTGATTCCTGTGTCCGAGTTATTCGATTCAAATGCTCAATTAGGCGGTTCTCAGTGTTTAATGTTTTCTTTTCAATTTGTTCCGTAATACTCTCACTTTGCTTTTTCTGATTACTTTCTAATTCCACGAAATTCTTTTTGATGTCATCAACTACTGAAGTAAGTTGAAGTTTCGTCTCTTTAGACTGCACCCAAATTTGAAAAATGAAAAATGTCAAGATGCCAAGCAGTATGACTGCAACAATGACAAGGATTAAAATTGCTATGTCCATTTTTTAGTTGTTTATTATTTTACTTTTTGTTTGTTCATTTTGTTCTGTGTCGTGTCTTTTAGAATGACGCCCAACGTTTCTCAGCTATACGCAGGCAGGGATTTTAACCACTGAACTTCCTACGAAGAACTGAACTTCAAATTTACCACTTTCCTGTCTTACGAAGCACGAACCCCCTGCTTGCGTATAGGTGATGTTA
>Ga0334900_1002910_pt1 | contig 14101 bp, 13 predicted proteins | sample GraSluR3_MG_2_FD_207231 | JGI IMG/M metagenome (GOLD analysis project Ga0334900, IMG submission 207231) | Sludge microbial communities from methane-producing bioreactor in Wageningen University, Netherlands - Granular Sludge_31_08-R3 | ecosystem: Engineered > Bioreactor > Anaerobic >...
AAGAGTCGTGCAAGAGGCTTCAAGAACATGAGGAACTTCATGAATATGATCTACTTCGTCTGTGGAGAATTGTCTCTTCCACTACAGCCAATCATGTAGCTCTACCCACTACAAACAGCGAATAACCCTATAAGATACCTCATGATTTATGCAGGAAAGATTTTATCTTTTTTGGCCTTGAACGAGCCAATAGCCTTTGCTATAATAGATAAAGTAATATCTATTTAAAAAAGGAGAGTGTTTTATGGCAAGTTTTGAGAAGCTTTTTGAGCCCATCAAGATTGGGAGCGTAGATGTAAAGAACAGAATTGCGATGGCTCCAATGGGTATTCTTGGATTATCAACGGAGAGAGGTGGTTTTTCAAAGAGGGCGCAGGACTATTATGTGGCAAGGGCTAAAGGTGGTACAGGGCTAATCATCACCGGTGTTGCAAAAATAGAAAACGAAATAGAAAAATTCCATCCAGGAAGCCTGCTTTGTCCTACCATTGACCCGGGACATTTTATAAACACAGCAGGAGAGATGAATGAGAGGATACATGCATATGGCTCAAAGATATTCCTGCAACTTGGGATAGGTTTTGGCCGTGTGGCAGCCCCCATGATGCTTGTGGGACAACCTGTAGCTCCATCGGCTATACCAAACTACTGGACGCCGTCTGTAACATGCCGTGAACTTACCACAGAAGAGGTGGAGAAGCTTGTTAAAATGGCGGCGGAATCGGCGGCAATTGCCAAGATGGCAGGTTTTGATGGTGTTGAGATTCATGCTGTGCATGAGGGTTATCTGTTAGATCAGTTTACCATAGGCATGTTTAACAGAAGGACCGATAAGTACGGTGGAGACCTAATGGGGAGACTTGCCCTTCCTGTAGAGGTTGTAAAAGCCATAAAAAAAGTAAATGGGAATGACTTCACCGTTGGTTTGAGATTCAGCATAAAGAGCTATATCAAGGACTGGAACCAGGGAGGACTTGACGGAGAAGACTTTGTGGAAAAGGGGCGTGACACTCAGGAGGGGCTTACCATAGCGCCTATCCTTGAGAAAGCCGGTTATGATGCTTTTGATGCCGATGCAGGTTCGTATGATGCATGGTATTGGGCACATCCACCAATCTATCAGAAACATGGTCTGTATCTGCCCCTTACTGAGCAACTCAAGAAGGTAGTCAATGTACCGTTGATAATTGCAGGCAGGATGGAGGTACCTGAGCTTGCAGAGAAAACACTGGAAGAGGGCAAAGCAGCCGATATGATAAACCTTGGGAGAGGATTGTTAGCCGATCCTGATTGGGGTAATAAACTTAAGGAAGGCAGACCAGAGGATGTTCGTCCATGCATAGGTTGCCATGATGGCTGTTTAGGCAGAGGCTTCGAGGGTAAGTCGCTGTCTTGTGCCGTAAACCCCGCATGCGGTAGAGAAGAAGAATATGGTGTGCATCCTGCGGATACTGTTAAGAATGTCATGGTTATAGGCGGTGGAATGGCAGGCATGGAAGCTGCCAGGGTATCTGCCTTGAGAGGCCATAAGGTTACGCTTTATGAGAAGACCGGTGAACTTGGTGGACATGTCATAGCGGGCTCCGTAGATGAGTTTAAAAAAGATAATGAAAGACTCCTTGAATGGTATAAGACGCAGGTAAAGAAACTCGGTGTAGATGTAAAGCTCAACACAGAGATAAAGCCGAAAGATGTAAAGAAAGGCAATGCAGATGTAGTTCTAGTGGCAACCGGTTCAGTTCCTTCTATGCCCAATATTCCCGGTATAGATAGTGCTAATGTGGGTACGGCAACAGAGGTTCTGCTGAAGAAAAAGTCAGTCGGGCAAAAGGTGGTTGTGCTCGGAGGTGGACTGGTAGGCTGCGAAACAGCTATTAGCTTAGCAATGGACGGCAAGGATGTCACAATAGTGGAAATGCTTCCAGAGCTTATGGGAGCCGGTATGCCGGTCCCGCATTCCAACAAAATTATGGTGCTTGATATGCTCAAATTCCATAATGTAAAAACTGTCCTCAATACCAGCATGCAAAAGGTTAAGGACGGCGCCATAGAGGTTATGGATAGGAACTTTAAGAAGAGCACCATCCCTGCTGATACGGTGGTAATCTCCGCAGGCTTGAAATCTAATAATGCACTTTACAAGGATGTTGCTAGTACTGTTCCAGACACGTATGTAATAGGTGATGCCAGCAGTGCACGCAATATCATGTATGCCATTTGGGATGCATATGAGCTGGCAAGGAGCATATGAGTACATCAATAGTGTAATTAAAAATGGCTCTTTTCGTTTAGTAAAGTGAATTAGATTTACAGGTCCAAGAATCTCGGCTATACTGGAAGCATGACAGACAAGGAAAAAGAGCAGAAGGCTTTGGAAATCTACCAGCAATTGGTCAACACCCTTGAGGATGTATCCGAGAAGGCCGAGATCATGAACATCGTGAATACCCTGATAGAGGAGAGCGGTCTTTCTCCAGCTGGGGAACCCAAGACAATGCTCAAGACATCAAGAAGGAAGCCTGCATCACAATCCATTGCCCTGGTCTGCCCGAAATGCGGCTCAGAACATGTGGGCAAGAACGGATCTGCTCACGGCAAGAGCAGGTTCCTCTGCAAGGATTGCGGGGCCTTTTTCGGTCCCACCTCGGGCAAGCTGACCGCGGGCACATACTCTTCACAGCAATCCTGGGATGCCTTCCTGGAAGGCATGCTCTGCGATGATTCCCTGCCCATGTTGTCTGAGAAATGCAACATATCGCTGTCCACAGCCCATTCCTGGAGAATGAAACTGTTCAGCCAGGTGTCGAACTCAGTGGAGGGAAGGATCCTCAAGGGAGTGATCCAGGAAGATGAGTTCTATCTTCCCTCGAGCTTCAAGGGGAACTGGAAAGGGGCCGCCAACCTCGGCATAGAGAAGGATTATTCGGATGTCGTGCCTGATTACCGCAAGTACGGCTTCAGGAACCACCCGCATGAGCGGGGTTCCCAGGACCGCAAGCGGGGCCTGAGCAGGGACAAGGTATGTATCGCGACTGCCATCGACGACGGAAGGAACGTGATCGGCAAGCCGATCGGCAGGGGCAATGTGAGCAGCGAGGGACTGGAGCATGCATTCTCTTCCAGGCTTGATCAACAGTCCATCTTGGTTACCGACAAGAGCAAGGGCGGCATCAAGTATGCCGAGAGCACGGGACTGGCCCATTTTGCACTTGATTCAAGGAAGGAATCCAGGAAAGGGCCATACAACCTGCAGCTGGTGAACGCATTGCACTCCATAATTTCGGAAAAATCACACAGCAGGGCTTGCTTTGCGACCAAGAATGCTGAGCTGTACATCACCTGGGAGGCATGGAAGCTGCTGAACAGGACCAAGAGCCTGGCTGAGAAGAAGGACATTCTCAAATCACTGGTTGTTCCAGGCAAGAAAACAGTCACGATGCAGCAGATCAGGAGCTGGGAACTGCCCCCGGTATTGCTCCAATTTCCGGATAACTAAACTACGCGAAAAGAGCCTTAATTAAAAATTTCCTATCCTAATGGCGATTGCTCATAAAACAGTCGATGGAAAACAATATCATGTATGGGCAATCGTCATGCTGGATTAGGTGAACAAAATATGCTGGACATGGTTAATACAGCCCTGCCCAGTATATTTTTACGTTTCTTTTTTTGTTGTCTTTTCCCTCAGTCTCGGTTGCAAGGAGTGTAGCCGTGCATAGGTCACGTAAAGGGTCAACATTAGTCATGCAGAGCTTGCTTCGCGTTTTGTTGGGAAGATGTAACATAGTTTGTGTGAATGGAAATCTGCTATGCTAGGAAATAAGAAGCAGCAAAGGGCCAAGAGAAATAAACGAAAGGAAGATGCAATTTACAGCATTGTTGGCCAGCTAGACCTTGTTGGGATTACCTAGGAAGAATTGTTCGGAGCAGGGGGACTGGCTAGGGGTATTTTCCTGATTACCGTCGGTCATGTGAACATGAACGTGTCGAGAAAATCAATCAAGATGCAAATCAGTGGCCGTGTTCCATCCCTGAGATGACATTGAGAAAATAGAGTTCAACGCTGGAAATCGATTCGTACAACTTCACCGGTTCTGGGGTCTTTCCTGTAGACTGCTGGGCCTTCCTCATCATAGCCATACCAGATAAGGCGAGAGAAACGAAGTAGGTTCTGTTCTTTTGGCGGATCAAAGACTCTGCAATAATCAAACCTGAATATTGTTTGTACCCGCAAATCGTAGCCCAACATATAATCCTCCTCAATAAGGTATCAATCACCGTCTTCTGGTTGATATGCTTATGACATAAGCGTAGATGAGCATTGGCGAGTCGTCAAGGGTATCGAAACAGACTGTAATAGTTTTGAGTCTCTGAAGATGAAACTACCGACCAACAAGTGGTCGGTAGTAAAGGTATTTTACGCCAAAGAGGTCTCGAACCTCTGACCTACTGCTTAGAAGGCAGTTGCTCTATCCAACTGAGCTATTGGCGCATTACAGGTTTTTAGTCCCTGAAACCAGCAAACAGTACCGCAAAATGAAAAAAAGGTAAAGATGGTTAGAAAAAATAGTTTAATGTGTAAAATACAATCGCGTTCCATTGTATTTTGACTTGCCTAATGGAAGAAATATGTGTATACTCTTAAATACCTAGTTAAAGACTAGGAAATAGACATACGATACATAGGAGGTATTTCATGTTTAAGCAAGTTGAACTTTCCTACGGTTTTGATGCGTTGGAACCTCATATTGATGAATTAACCATGGTAACTCACTACACGAAGCACCATGCTGGATATACCAAGAATCTTAATGCTGCGATTGATAAAGACCCAAGCCTGAAAGACCGCTCCATTGAAGACATACTCAAGAATCTTGATTCGATTTCAGATGAGAAACTCCGTATCACTGTGAGAAACAATGGAGGAGGCTATGCAAACCATAATCTCTATTTCTCAATTCTTAGTCCTTCAGCATCCCCAACACCGAAAGGATCGTTATTGGATAGGATCAAGAAAGATTTCGGAACGCTTGATGCTTTGAAAGAAACACTCAACAGCCAGGCAGCGGGAAGGTTTGGTTCCGGATGGGCTTTCCTTGTCGCTCATTCTGATGGTTCTCTAGAAGTAGTGAACACTCCGAACCAGGATACCCCTTTGATGGATAAAAAGGGTGGAGTACCTATTCTTGGAATAGATGTATGGGAGCATGCATACTACTTGAAATATAAGAATCTTCGGGCCGACTACTTGAAAGCGATTTGGAATGTGATTGATTGGGCAAAGGTGGAGGAAAGCTATCTGAAGCTTCTTTCCTAGACGTATTGTACTCTTCTCGGCCCCTCTGATCCCCAGAGGGGCCGTTTTGCGAAGATCTCCACCACTAAGACGTTTCAGATATAGATAAAGTATTACAATATGTATTAATAAGGACTGTAAAATACAAAAAGAAAGCGGAACAATTCAAATATATTAGTCTATCAGTACTTGATTATCGAATAGTAATTCACTAGACTATAGACATGAAACAGAAAGAAGATAAGGAGACCTATATGGATAACCATGATATAGAGAAAAGACAAAGCATTGAGTACATCATTAAAAATACAGACATGTTCCTGGACGCAGACTATGACCGTCTTGCTTCACACATCGAGGGGCATCGCTACTTCCTTGGAAAGGATCTTTCCATGCCGATTACTTGGGATGAGGCAACCTACTCCTGGATGAGTAATATCTACCAGCCAATTAGTCAGGTTATGGAAAACTGGGCAACTCTGTTGAGTTTTCCTGGAAGAAGGAAAGCAGACCTCTTCTTTGAGATCTGTGAACATCAGTACTTTCTCAGTCTGCAGCAGCAGAAGGAAGTCAATATGTACAATGCTGCACTTGACTACGATGTCTTGTTCGGCAGAACCATTGGAAAGATCATCGCAAAGATTCTCTCTTCCAACAATGCGGCATAAGGGCCAGAAGCAAAATACAGGAAGGCATACGGTACATGAAACTACCATATGCCTTTTTTTTGCTAAGAGATGGGAAAAACGGATAGGAGATTGTATCCTTATCAAGGTTTGAAAAATCTGGGTAAGTGAGATCTGTTTATGCTACTTGATTTTTCTTTTTCAAGAGCTCTCCAATTTTGGGTCCCAGTAGTGTGAAGAGTGTAAGGATAACAAAAACCCATGCAATGGGGCTGGTAAAGAAAATTCCATAGTTTCCTTCACTCATCAACAGAGCCCTTCTGAAGTTGGACTCTGCCATAGGTCCAAGAATTAATCCAAGAACCGCAGGAGAAACAGATATATCTGCTTTCTGCATAAAATATCCCACTATACCGAAGAACAACATAACTCCAACGTCAAAGAAATTTGTATTGATGGCATAAGAGCCAACAACGCAGAGAATAAAAATCATGGGAGTTAGGATGGTTTTCGGGATGGAAAGAACCTTTACAAACAGTTTCAAGCTTGAAAGACCTAAGATAAGCATCGCCACATTTGCTACAAACATCCCAAGGAAGATGGAGTATACCAGTGTAGTATGTTCTGTGAACAAAAGAGGCCCAGGCTGCAAACCTTGCACAGTGAGGGCTCCAATCATGATGGCTGCAACAGCATCGCCTGGAACACCCATGGTAAGCATAGGAATAAGCGCTCCACCTGTAACACCGTTGTTTCCTCCCTCTGGGGCAGCAATTGCCTCAGGAATACCTGTTCCAAAAAGTTCTGGGCGCTTACTCATACGCTTTGCCTGGCTATACGAGACAAAAGCCCCAATTTCAGCACCAGCACCAGGTACAATACCTATGAAGGTCCCAATCAAACCAGAAATTGGCGCATATTTAAAAATGATCTTCCAATCACTCTTGCTGGGCCAAACGTGAGAAACCTTTTGGGTTACTTGATCAGGAGTGAAGATTCCTTCAACTGTATTAAAAGCTTGGCTCATTGCGAACAAGCCGATCATCACAGGAATAAAGGACATTCCGCTAAGCAGGTTGATGTTGTTGAACGTGAATCGAGGGAATCCTGTGATTCCATCAATTCCGATAAATGACAAGCTAATACCAAGAGCCCCGCAGAGGACTCCCTTTGCAAGACTGTTGCCAGAGATTGATGCGATTATGGACAAGCCAAATACAGCTAAGAGGAAAAACTCTGGTGCACTGAAGTGTAGCGCTAGTTTCGCAAGCTGGGGAGCGATCAACCAGAGTGCCAGAACACTGATGACACCCCCAATAAAGGATGAAACAGTGGAAATACCCATTGCCCTTCCGCTTTCACCTCGCTTGGAGAATTCATATCCATCGATTGCAGTAGCGGCAGCTGCTGGAGTACCAGGGGTTCTGAGAAGAATTCCAGAAATGGATCCTCCATAAATTGCTCCAACATACACACCGATTAGCAAAAGGATACCTGGAACAGCTTCTAGGCCAAATGTGAGTGGGAGTACCAGCGCAACACCCATGGTTGCAGTCAATCCTGGGAGTGCACCAATACAGATTCCGGTGAATACCCCAAGAATAATGAAAAGGAAAATTTGGATATTGAAAACAGAGGCTAATACTTCTACTAACATGCTGAGACCTCCATCGTTATATAAGTATGCCGAAACGCATTGGAACGTTCAGAACGGAACCGAACAAGAAGAAAATTGCCAACACAAAGATGACACTGATGAGAATTGTTTTCCACCAGGGGCGTTTGCTGAACCACTTGATATAGAGAATCAGCATCACTGTTGACGTTACCACAAAACCGACAAGCGGAAGCAGGATGAAATAGAGCATCAGCCCTACCATTGTAATGTATACATTCAGTACATTCTTGCTTTTCAAGTCAACAGAAGTGTCTGCCTCCTTGCTCATTCTAAAGGTTGTAAGAAACAGAGACAGCGAAGAAAGAATAATCAGGCTGGCAATGATGATCGGGAACATGCCAGGGCCTGGGACCCCATGATTACTTGGGGGGTAGGTAAGTGATAATACAATGATAAAAACTGCAAGTGCGGTAAAGACACCACTCACTATAAAATTAGCTTTTCTCATAAATGTGATTCCTTACAGAGATAGTATGCACCACAATGCCTAAGGCGTTATGGTGCATAACGGTTTTTACTGTTGTTTCAGTCCAAGCTCATCGATGAGAGTCTTGAACATTTCATTGTCAGTGACCAGCTTTTCGCCAAATGACGCACTGTCCATGATATCAATGACATTGTTACTGCTGTTCATGAATTTCACGAAACCATCAGATTTTGCAGCTTCGCTGAAGATGTCATAGATTTTGTCAGCGATTGCCTGCGGAGTATCCTTGGGGACACCAATACCTCTCCAAGTACCGATAGCCACATCATATCCAAGTTCCTTGGCAGTAGGCAGGTCTGGTGTTGCAGGGATACGTTCAGGAGCCAAGACAGCAAGAACCCTCAGATTCCCTGCTTTTACCTGGCTGACAACTTCTGCATAACTAACTGTTACAGCATCAATGTGTCCTCCGAGTAAGCTCGTGATAGCAGGAGCTGCACCATCGAACGGAATGTGGTTGAAGCTAACTCCGGCTGTCTTTGCAAGACCAGCTGCAGCAAGATGCCAGATAGCACCAACACCACTGTTTCCTACGCGCATCGTTTTTGTTTTTGCAGCCTCAAGGAATTCGTTGAGTGTATTGTACGGAGAGTCAGCTTTGACAGTAACCGCACTATAGGCACTATTGACCATCATGATGGGCTTGAATTGATCATAGTACAGACCAGCACCGGTTCCCGTGTGAGGGAGAGTGACAAGCTCAACAGTGACCATTGTGATTACACTTCCGTCTGCCTTAGCATTGGCTCCGTAGGACATTCCAACAGCTCCACCGCCGCCGGTTCTGTTCTCTACAGAGATATTCTTTGGGAAGTTGTCTTTTGCTGCATCTACCAGTGCACGAGCGACCAAATCAGTACCACCGCCTGCGCTGTAGGGAACTATTACAGAAACTGGGCCACTTGGGTAGTTTTCTGCAGAAGCTTCAGATCCACCCTGGGCGAATACCGAACCAAGAACCAATGAAAGCATCATCAACAAAACTAACGTTTTTTTCATGACTAAACCTCTCTTCTTTATTATTTGCTTCGCAATTCTGCGAATTTACACATTATGAGCTTCCTTTATGAATTGTTTAGCACGTTCCGTTATTGCTTTCCAATTCCCAGCTTTTACAAGTTCAGGACTTGCCAAGTACGAACCAACACCAACTGCATATGCACCTGAGCGCATGAAAGCAGAGGTATTTTCTACCGAAACACCACCGACAGGAAGTAATTTCATCCCTTTGAAAGGACCAAGCAGATCCTTGATATATTGAGGACCTACTGAACCAGCGGGAAATATTTTCAGGAGTTCTGCTCCATGTGAATAGGCTGTATAGAGCTCAGTTGGTGTAAAGATACCTGGTACAGGTAATACATGATGCTCAAGACAGTATGAGATGACCTCAATATCGAGTGAAGGAGAGAGGACGAATTGAGCCCCAGCCTCGATACTCTGTCTCGCCATTTCCAGGGAAAGCACTGTGCCAGCTCCAACGGTCAGCCCTCCAACATCCCTTGCCTTTTCAATAATAGCAAGTGCGGAAGGCGTGTTCAGCGTGATTTCAAGTGTGTTTATTCCTCCATCCTGCAAAGCCTTGATGAGTGTCTCTACATCTTTACCTTCAATACCTCGGATGATGGAAATTACTTTTGTTTCACCAATTGTCTTCAACACCGTGTCTGTTTTACTCATCGATGAATCTCCTCTCTGTTGTCCATCAGCTGATGAAAAGTTTTTTTATCAGGTAGGCCTTCTACATCGCCATGACTGCTGACAGCCAAGGATCCAAGTAAAGTACCCATCTTCCCACATGTTTCAATAGGTTGGGCTTCCAACAGGCCAGCAAGGAATCCTGTATTGAATGCATCCCCTGCACCAATGGTATCTACTACTTTTACCGGGTAGGGTTCTACGAAAAATCCTTTACTGCTGTCTGCAATATAGGCACCCTGACTACCGCGTTTTACTCCGATGTAACTACATCCATGATCCAACAAGATTTTTGCTATCTCCTTGGGACTTTCAGTTCCCAACAATATACGACCTTCATCCTCTCCAAGCATGACAATGTCAGCTTGAAAAAGGAGTGGCTTAAGAATGTTTCTGGCATCTTCCTCAGTCATAAGTTTTCGGCGTATATTCGGATCGAAACTGACTAACAAGTGTTCCTGTTTTGCAAACGTAAATACTGCTTCAACCAAATCTCTGCAGCTTTCGCTGATGGCAGAAGTAATGCCGGAAATATGAATGATTCTTGCCTCTTTCAAGTATTCCCAGTCGATAGCATCTTTGTGCATGGTACTGGCTGCAGAACCGGTACGGTAGTAAAACACTGAAGTGTCCAAAGCATTGGAAAATTGTTTGAACATAACAGCAGTTGGGCCTTCGTCGCTGACTATAACAGAGGATGTATCCACACCTTCTGCCTTGAGTTCCCTGATCATGAATTGACCAAATTCATCATTTCCTACTTTGCTTACCCAGCCAGTGGAATATCCCAGCTTTGCAAGCCCAACAGATACATTGCTTTCTGCTCCAACGACAACTTTTCCAAATTGATGGACATATCTCAGCTTTGTATTGGTATAAGGAATGAATGCGACAAGACTCTCCCCTAGGGTTATTACATCCTTACTCATTACACCTTTCCTTTACTATAAATCCAGTGTTTTCTATCTTCTGCAATAATTTCTTCAATCTGCTTTTTTGCTTCACAAAGCAGTTGTTTGAACTGTAGTTCCCTCTCTTCTGTGTACCTGAAAATCGGTACGGCAAGACTCATCCCTGCCAAGGTCTCTCCGCCAACTTGTATAGGGACGGCTATACATCGTATTCCTATAGTTGATTCTTCAATTTCATAGCTGAATCCATTCTTTCGAATATCTTCTAACTGTGCATTCAATGCATCAACGTTGTCTACTGTATGTTCTGTAATAGGTGTTAATGTACCTTCTGGATAGAATGCGCGTATCTCTTCAGGTGAGAACTGGCTTAGTAGTGCCTTTCCGTATCCTGTACTATAGGCAGGTAATTTGTTTCCTGGGTTTGAAACTACGCGGAACTTTGAATGAAGTTCCATTTTTTCCAGATACAATACATCAAGATTTGAGAGGACTCCAAAGTACAGCGTCTCTTCTGTCATTTCATTGATGCTGAGCAAGATTGATTTGATCTTATCAAGAATATCAGAATTGCTGATATATTTATTTCCTAGAACGAAGAGATTTTCCCCAGGGTAATACCGTTCCTCAAGCTTGTTATAGCTGAGATATTTTCTCCCTGAAAGTGTGTTGACCAAGGGGTGGAGGCTACTCTTCGGAATTCCGAGCATGCGAGATAGCTCAGAGAGTGTTATCCCTTGGGCTTGTGCTACTTGCTCTAAGATATCCAAGATTCTAGTCGTTGTGCGATGTAATGGGCCAGACACAATAAATACTCCTTTATTCGTATATCAGAACAACGTTCGAATATACGTATATATTGTACATGATTTGTAGCACTTGTAAAGAGGTAATTTTGATAAATAACTGGGGAATATGGTACAATATTCCCGATTTTATGATTTGAGTCTTTTTACCGTATAGTTTTAGAACAAACGATTTTAAATATGACAAACAGGAATAAAATTCAGTTTTGTCTTGGCTAAGAACCTATGATAGGGTTAGCAAGCTTGTATTTTCTTGATATCCCTGCAGGTATATGTTAAATGGTTTCTCTCAATTCATAGTATAAGGATGAGAACATGCAACTGTATGACATGTTTTCAGAAACGCAAGTCCTTCAATCTGTTTCGTGGAGTGGAGCACTCACTAACAGATTAGGAACTCACAGAAATCAATAAGGTATTGACTGCGTGAAAACTTCTTCCAGCGATATCAAGATTATTCCTGCCAATGAGACAACCTGTAGGGACTTGAGTATGTCATCATGATGGCCTTTTTAAGAATGCCATCAAAAACATTCCAGAGGAACATGTTCAATACAAAGAAGAAACCGCTTGAAGAAATAAAGGGAGGAGAGGGCTTTGATGAAATCTTGGATATTGCAAGATTCTCCCCCAGTGTACACAACAGCCAACCATGATATGTTTCACACGAGAAGCGAAAACTCTCTGTGTATCGTTCCATCAAACCCAGGAAGCGTGGAATTACGTTCATAGGGAAAGTCTCATACTATTCCCAGATATTTCTGTTCATGCTGAAACTGATGCAAACCTCAGTTGCATAGCTTTCAAGGGATAACTTATATGTCAATTTGGAGAAACATTGTCATATGATTCTCTTGATTTTGTTCGAATGAATTGCGTCAATTGGGGAATTTCGACTCTCTATCTCTCTATAGAAATCGCTTTCTCGACTTTCAGGGAAACGGTTGATTCATTCCCCAACGGAGCGAGAGGAAAGGAATCAGCATGATGGTTCCTCTCTGGAGCGAGTGCCGGGAAAGCAAGGTGAGATACCCCGTCCCTTGGGGCGGAAAAGGAGGCAATTCCTCCTGAGTCCAGGGCTTGCCCTGGGGTATTGATACCTTTCATTCGTCCATGCTTTTAATGCTGCACGTACATCCTATGAAAATAGGGAGCATTGGTTCCGTACTTCCTACCAATTGGAGTTCCTTGATCAGTGGATTCTGAGGCATTTGTAAGGAGGATGGATAGTATTATCTATTTCAAATACAGAAACGAATTGAATTGGATCATTCTCTGTAAAATTGATTGCTGTAGGCTCAGCGTTTAGTTGGCCACAAACCATAAAAAAGGACGAACTGAGAATCTCAATCCGTCCAATATAGATCGGGGCGAAAGGACTCGAACCTTCGATATCCTGCTCCCAAAGCAGGTGCCCTAGCCACTGGGCTACGCCCCGAAACTTTTTGGAGTATACGCACTTGAGCTTGGAAGCGTCAAGGGGGTAGTATGCAGAAATATGGATAAGAATACCTACGCAAACCTTATATATGAACGTTTGGATACCTTGCTCCCAAAAGATATACAGTTTCTGGATCAACGTGACCCCTTCAGATTTCTGATCAGTGTCATCCTTTCAGCCCAGACAACAGACCGAACTGTCAATGCAGTGGTAAGAACGTTGTTTGATGTCTATCCCGATGCTCCCTCTCTGGCAAAGGCAAAGAGGGAAGAAGTGGAAGAGATCATCTTCCCCACAGGTTTCTACCGAAACAAAGCAAAGAACATCATTGCCTGTGCCCAGGCACTTGGAGATGGAGGGCTTCCTGATACCATGGAGGAGTTGGTCAAACTACCTGGAGTGGGGAGAAAGACTGCCAGCTGTGTGCTGGGTGACATCTATGGGAAGCCGGCGATCATCGTTGATACGCATTTCGGCAGGGTCGTGAACCGGCTTGGGTTGGTTGCAACCAAGGACCCGGAAAAAATTGAGAAAGCAGTAGCTTCTCTCTTGGAACCGAGATTTCATTACCGGTTCTCCATGACAGCCAACCTGTTTGGAAGGACTACCTGTCATGCAAAGAAACCGAGTTGTGAGGAGTGTCCGTTCAGTGATGTCTGCCCGAGTCGAGATGTTTTTCTAAAGAAACATTCCAAGTGATGAGTGCTCCCTCTCTCTGGATTGAAAGCATGGCAAGCGATAGATCCTTGATGATGATCGGGTCAACAGAGAGAGTAGTCTCTATCTCTCCTAGATATACACCGTCATAAGGATAGTCTGTTCCTAATTGCTTCCGAATTTGGGCAAACGGCGTACCTGGTATTGGGAGATGTAGATGTCCATTTTTGTAAGATGTTGTATCGAGTGTGGTAAGCGGTAGCGGTGGGCAGTCGACAAAAGGCAGGGTGTCCTGCTTGTCAACCGGGCCTAGAATAATGCATGCTTCCAGGGTAAGCAAACTTGGTTCCCCATACTGTTTGTACAAACCGTCCCTGAATAGTTTCAGGTTTCTTCTCAGCTCTTTGCCTAATCGAAGGATGTAATAGTTCTCCATGGGTGTAGCATACTGAAGGAGATAGGCCTCAGCAAGGGAAAAAACAGAAAAGATGATGCCTTTGT
>Ga0334900_1002919_pt1 | contig 14083 bp, 12 predicted proteins | sample GraSluR3_MG_2_FD_207231 | JGI IMG/M metagenome (GOLD analysis project Ga0334900, IMG submission 207231) | Sludge microbial communities from methane-producing bioreactor in Wageningen University, Netherlands - Granular Sludge_31_08-R3 | ecosystem: Engineered > Bioreactor > Anaerobic >...
ATTGGGTAGAAAAAAGAAAATTCAGCCAAGAAGGAGAACTAGCCAGACCTTGTGTATCTGGCTAGTTCTCTGGTTCTATAAAAAATTAACCTATTGACTTTTAACACGGAATCTCAGACTAAGTGATCGTTTATAACTTCTACTACGATCGAAATGGTATTTTCTCTCATTTTGTGATTAGAGTTCTCATTTCGAATGATAATTATAATTTATCAGGGATCACAGGACAAATACCGAATCATGGAATCCCTTATGCTGTCTAGGATTGATACCGTTCTCGGATAGGAAGAGGGAATACCGTTTTTTACCGAAAAAGCGGATATTTAAGGCGAGAGAAAATCCGTTTTCTGAGTCAAAATTTTCGTTCAAGCTCGCTCTATATAAGCTTATTGACCATGCGGTAAAAAACCGGGCTTTTTTGAAAAATTTGTTCGAACCCGGAAGTGGTCGGAAGAAGGGGGAAGTCAGAATCAAAGGTTAATAATCCCTCATGGATTTAATAGCGGCGGAAATTTTATAGCACCTAAAGACTTGCCAGACCTTAATGTTTCGTGAAATGGGTGTAAATGACATAACCCTGGAAAAAGTGCCTCAAGAAGGAAGATTTAATAATAAAAAATAGGCAGTGCTGGCGAGTGTTTTAAGAAATGATACTTAAATAAAGACAATATTAGCAATATTCTGAACGTTTTCTTTATATTTTACCTCTGTTTTTATGATGTTATGGAGTACTTAAAATGATGCATTCCTTTATTTGGAAACAATGAGAGACAATCGGTATCAATTTTTAAAATTTCCGAAGAAAAGCTTGAAAGAAGGAAGGGATCGGTTATCATTGGCAACACACGTAAGAAGAATAATGGTCGTAGAAATAAGTATGTCAATGAATAAACCGATTATAGATGTTAAAAACTGCTGGCTGGATATCAACACCGTCGCCAAACTTAAAAATGTCACTACCAGAGCGGTACGTTTAGCGATTCGAAATAAAAAATACATTGCCAGGACAAAAGATCAACGAGGTGGAAAGAGTTATGAAATTCTGCTGGAATCTTTAGAGCCAGATCTCCAAACGAAATACATTCAAGAATGCTACCAGACGCTCGTTTCGGAAGAAGTCGAAGAGCCCCTGCATCCGATCAAGAAGACACAGGAGAAAATCATCCCAGAGAGTGCCAAAAAGATTGCCCTGGCGCGTTTAGATCTTCTCAAACTCTGGCAGGACTTTCGAAAAGACTACAAAAACAAATCCAGAGGCAATAAAGAGTTTTTACAACTCTACAATACCGGTGAAGTGTATAAAGAGATCTATGGACTAGTAGGGAACGTTTCTATTGGAACTCTTTACCGATGGAATAAAGACCTGGGAGATGAAACCTCTAACGACTGGACCCGGTTAATACCAAAGCATAATTACAGCAAAGAAGCAGAATACCGCACCAGCCTCACCGATGAAGAAATCAAGATCTTTATGAAGATCCTCCTGCACCCTAACGCCTTTTCGATCGGCAAGGCCATCAGTTTTACAAAGTATATCCTGAAAAAGAAAGGCTATGAGATCCTGCCTAAAGATATTACTTTTAGACGTTATGCTGATTTCTTTAAATCAAAGCATTACGACAAGTGGGTATTAGCCAGAGAAGGCGAAAAAGCCCTTAAAGATAAAGTCGAACCGTATATCGTCAGAGATGCCAGCGTGTTGGAGGTTTTCCAGGTACTCGTCGCTGATGGTCACCTCTTAAATTTTCAAATTATTAATCCGTTTACAGGCAAACCGAGCCGGGCCACCATCGTTGGATTCCTCGATTGGAAAAGCACTGGTCTTGTGGGATATGAAATTATGCTCGAAGAAAATACTCAATGTATAGCCAGTGCTCTGCGGAATAGTATTATCAATCTCGGCCTTGTCCCGGAAATCGTTTATCAGGATAACGGCAAAGCTTTTAAAGCCAAGTTCTTTAATGGCGATGTTAATTTTGAAGAGCTCGGTTTTAACGGTATTTACGGCAACCTTGGAATTAAACCGGTCTTTGCGGCGCCGTATAATGCCAGAGCCAAAGTGATAGAAAGGTTTTTCCAGGAGTTTCAGGAATCTTTTGAAAAGATGATGCCTTCCTATATCGGCTCCTCTATCGATAAAAAGCCAGCTTATATGAAACGGAATGAAAAGCTCCACAAAGAAATTCATAACGGCTATGTGCCAACAATAGAAGAAGCGATCCGGTTGATTGATGCCTGGCTTGAGTATAAACACAGCCAGCCTTGCCCCAATGTTAAAGGAAAGACAATCCAGCAGGTATTAGGTTCTGTGTCCAAACAAAATATTGATGTTAATAAACTTGATGACCTGATGATGGCCCAGGAGGTAAAAACCATTGGCAGAAATGGCATACGGTTCTTGAAATCTGATTATTATGATGACAGCCTCTATGGCCTGCGGGGAAAAGCAATCGTTAAATACAGTCTTTTTGATCTGAGCTTTGTAAAAGTCTATAGCCCCAAAGGTGAATACCTCTGCACAGCACAAAGAGTTCTGCCCACGCACCCGATGGCACAATACTTAGGCGACATCAAAGATATGGAAGATTACAAGCAAAAGGTGGTCAAGCAAAAACAGCTTAAAAACAAGACTATGAAAGCAGTTAAAAAACTTTTTACACAGGAAGAAATTGCGTTATTTTCACAAAAACTCGAACAGGAAAAGTTAAAAGAAATGGAGAAAAATATGGAAAATCAGCCCAAATTGCTGGTTAAAATACAATCTGATAATCCTTTAGCCAGACCCATCTTCAAAAACAAATATGAACGCTACGAATGGCACCTTGAAAATGGGTGCCTTGATCCGTCTGATGAAGACTGGATCAAGTGGTATCGCACCACAGAAGAATATAAACTCATTTATGAAGAAGGAATATAGCTTATGCGAAAAGTCTTTGCCCGAACGAAAAACGTCAAGAATTTTATATCAATGATAAACAAGCTCGAATCAAGAACCGAAGGCCTGCCGGGGATGGCACTTTTATATGGCGATCCAGGGCTGGGTAAAACACAAACGGCTCTCTGGTGGGCAGCACAAAACAATGCAGCTTTTATCCGGTCTGCCAATTTGATGTCTGGCCGCTGGCTTTTAGAAGAACTCGTCGATGAGCTCGGTGAAATCCCCAGCTATCGGTCTTCAGAGCTTTTTCAACAGACGATCAGGATCCTCAATGAAGAACCGAGAATCATTATCGTTGATGAAATTGATTACCTGTTAAACGATACCAACGCTATTGAAACCCTCCGGGACATTCATGACAAAACGGGCACACCGGTTATCCTGATTGGTATGGGAGCCGCTAACAAAAAGCTGATGCGTTACAGACATCTCTATGACCGGGTTTTAGAAGTTTTAAAGTTTAATCCGTTTGATCTGGATGACGTGAAAGAGATTGTCAAACAACTGGCAGAGGTCGAAGTCTCTGATTGCGGCATCCGGTTTATTTATAGCCAATCGAATCGATTCAGGCAAATTGTGCGGTTGATCAACATGGCAGAGCAGGTCGCAGAAGCCAACGGGCTCAATACCATTGATGAAATAACACTCAGGGAGTTTGTAAAATATGACGAAAGAGAAAATCTGGAAGATCGCCAGGGGGCTGCGTAAGTTTACCCTCGATGAAATGGTTATAATCTCTGAATCTTCAGAGACAGAAGTTTTGAAATCACTTTCTGAATTAATAACAGAGTGTAAATTAAAGTATTTAGACAAGAACTTGTATGTAATTGAAAATCAAAAGGATCTAAAATCTTCAAAAAATAAATCAGCACTTAATACTGCTCATACGCCAATTAAAAATTATTTGAATGAACAAATAAATGATAAAAGATTATTATAAATTACACAGGACTTTGAGAAAAAGTGACAGAGGATATTGAGAAAAATTCCGAAAATCAAAAATATACCGAATTCACGATTTGTGTTCTTATGTAAAAAATCCTTGCCTATATTAACTCTTACCTATCATAAGAAGCTAGAATGTCCTTCGTTATAGGATTTAAAGATACGGAGGATTTAATGTTAGCAGAAAAATTTAAAACCAAGAAAGCCCTGTGTGAATGGCTAAAAGAGAATAAGCCAATCTTACAAGAAGAAACAGGCTTTGAAATTACGGATTTACAAATTGCCAATGACTTACTAATAGGAGGGGTAAAAATCAATTCTAGCTTTAAGGTTCTCATTATGCCTGATTTTAACTTTAATGATGCTAGCTTAAATTTTATTAAAAATGAGCTAGAAAACCAGCCTGAAAACTGTAAATACATTGCAGTTGTTATTGTGGCAGAAAGCTTCTCTGAAGATCTCTGTGAGTATTATAAAATCCTGAGAAATTATGTCAGGCTTGTCTTACCGCTTTATTTAAAAGCTGATAGCAATAATAATCCTGTTTTTGACTATCCAGAGATACATAGAAGTGATTGTTAATCTGCACCAAACATCCTTTTGTGATTTTCTAATGCATATCTATCAGTCATACCTGCTAAATAGTTGCAGATAACTCTTTCAGGGGTAAATTCATAGCCCGAATCATGCCTGTCAATTGCCTTAAATTCTCCATTAATTACCTTTTCATACATTTCTAAGGTCTTATATGGAAGCTGTTTCGGATTATCCTTAAAAGAATTATACAAACTTTCAAAGATAAATTTAGCTTTAGTATCCATTTGTTGAGCAATAGGGCTACAATAAACAAATTTATACAAAAGAGCTTTCATTTCTTTAAAAACATTTCCTTTTTCAAACTCATCAAATTTAACAATATTTTTTTGAATTTTTAATTCACTAAGACTAGTAATAGATTGATTTTCTTTGATTTTTGCCGCAGTTCCTTTGGTTAAATCAACTATTAAAGCCTTTAATATGAGATCTACTGGCAAAAGCTTGATATCATTTTTTATGTTAGCAATATTTAATCTATCATTGAATTCAAGCACTTTTGTAGTTGTTGCTATTATTTTTTCAAGACCAATTAAAAAATCTTCAAAAAGCTTTTTATTATCAGATTCCATTTCATAAAAAATATCCATTCGTCTTGCGTCATCAAGGTCATGACATAAATAAGTTAAAGTATCTACAACATTAACCAATTCTGCCTCTAAAGATCTGTATACATCGCTTGAAATTAAATTATCTTTATCATTGTTATATAATGGCAAAACTTTATCTGTATCATTCGTATGGTTTAATATTCCATATCTGGTGTGATTCGTTAGGTTTAAACCATTATGAACAGTTATACCTCTTTTGTTTTCAAGAAAATCAACTATTAGCAGCCCCTGGTAGTTATGCTTAAAACCATTTTCATTTCTTAAAATATTATTTAATACTCTTTCAACATTATGTCCAAAAGGTGTATGACCTAAATCATGCCCTAATGCTATTGCTTCAACCAGATCAACATTCAAACCAATATAAGTTGCTATAGATCTTGCAACTTGACATACTTCCAGTGTGTGAGAAAGCCTATTTCTGTAATGATCTCTCTCTAATGTCATATAGACCTGGGTTTTGTACATTAACCTTCTAAAAGCTTTAGAATGAATTATTCTGTCCCGGTCTCTCTGGAATTCTGTTCTATAATCGCATTTAACATAACTATTCGTATATAGCCTTGTTGTATCTTTTGATCTGACAGCATAAGCTGCCAGGTGTTTTTCCTCAAAGTCTTCTCTTGTATCTCTTGTAAATGGTGGCAATAATAATTCTTGCATTTATTAAACCTTAACCTCTTCTTCCAAACTTGCATAGATAGCATTAAAAGCTTCAACAGCAGATTCAAGATTTTCAACAATTTCCTGAGCTAAAATATCTGGAGGTGGCAGATTGTCTGTATCTTCAAGGCTATCGTCTTTTAACCAGAAAATATCAAGACTGGTTTTGTCTCTTGCTAAAAGTTCTTCATAAGTAAAGCTTTTAAACCTTTCTGTTTCCTGTCTTTCATGCCTGTTATCAGGATTAAAGCAGGCCACAAAATCATCAAGATCTGATTCTTTAACCGTATTCTGCTTTAACGTAAAATGCATGTTAGTTCTAAAATCGTATATCCACAGCTTTTCTGTCCAGGCTTTTTCACTAGCAGGCTTTCTATCAAAGAATATAACATTTGCTTTTACGCCCTGAGCATAAAAGATTCCGGTAGGAAGTCTCAATAAAGTATGAACATCATACTGTTTTAAAAGTTGTTTTCGGATTTTTTCACCGGCTCCGCCTTCAAACAAAACATTATCAGGCACAACAACAGCAGCCTTACCATTAATTTTTAACAATGTTTTAATATGCTGAACGAAATTAAGTTGTTTGTTAGATGTTGTTGCCCAGAAATCATCTCTTTCATAAGATACTGTATCTTTTTCAGCTTTTCCGTCTCCATTAACAATCGTTATACTACTTTTTTTGCCAAATGGAGGATTTGTTAATACCATATCAAAACGCTCACCAGGATCAGATGCCAGACTATCTTTTACTTCAATAGGCGATTCTTCACCGCCAATGCCGTGCAGATACAGATTCATAGCACATAATCTTGCTGTAGAATCAACAATCTCCCAGCCATTAAACGTATTAAATTTTAGAAACTTCTTTTGTTCCTTATCTAGGCTGAAGTTTTTGGCATCAGTAAGATATTTATAAGCAGACAAGAAAAATCCACCCGTTCCACATGCCGGATCACATATAGTCATACCGGGTTCAGGTTTCATCACTTTAACCATGGCATTAATTAACACTCTGGGTGTAAAATATTGCCCTGCCCCACTTTTTATATCCTGAGCGTTTTTCTCTAAGAGTCCTTCGTAAATATCGCCTTTAACATCAGAGTCTATGCCCATCCAGTTATCTTCATTGATAAGTGAGACCAGGCGTTTTAACTTGGCCGGGTCTTGAATCCTGTTTTGTGCTTTTTTAAAGATGATATTCAGCATACCGTTTTGTTTGCCAAGGTTTTTAAGTATGTTTATATATTGGGTTTCAAGAGGAATGCCATCCAGAGAAGCCAGACTTTCCCAGTTGTATTCAGCCGGTATATCAGACTTTTTATTAAACGGCGGCTTTGTTTGTTCATATGCCATCTTAAGAAAAAGCAGGTATGTAAGCTGTTCTACATAGTCGCCATAGCTTACACCGTCATCTCTGAGGACGTTACAGAAGTTCCATAATTTTTGAACCAGTGAGTTTGTATTATCTGCCATCATTTATATCCTTGTTATAATTGTGTTTTTAAACTTTTGTTTTGGTTTTTGATTTTTTAGTGGGTTTCTTTTTTACTGCTTCAAGTGTTTTTCGTTCGGCTTTAATTTTTTCCAGTAAAACACTGGCAGGCTCATCATTGGGATCTTGAGGAACGAGTTTGCCTTCAAAAGCCTGTTTTAAAATACTTTGCCGCAGTGCTTCAGATTTATTGAGCGATTCATCAACAATTTGTTCCACTTTATCAGCAAAGGAGAAGTGTTTTTCGATTTCATCAATTAAAATTTCTTGCTCTAATAATGGAGGTAGTGAAATTGGTAAATCTCTTAATATTGATAAATTTAGTATATCCATCGTTCCACCATGTGATGAGATGGAAAAATAATGTTTTACAACATTGGATTCAAGGTATATTTTGATAAGTTTATTGTTAATAAGTCTTTTTTCAAGGCTAAATTTAACTAAACGAGGATTAATAATTCCAGCCTCAATATTTTCAGGTAATATTAAAACTTTGCCTATCGTACCTACAAGACTGACAAGAACATCACCAGGTTTAATTGCACAAGATTTTAAAGTTTCATAACGTTCTTTATTAATATAGTAATCCCCATAATATGGGTCATTCCTAATTACTTGTTCTTGACCATATATCTTATAACCTTGTGGTACATAAAATTCTTTTTTTAATGCTGAACCAAAAGGTCCTGCTTTAATTGCATAAGGAATTGATTCCGCTAATGTGTCAATATTTGACCATTCCCAACCGTATGGCAATTCTGGCAAGCCTGACGTATCAATTTGGGGTGGTTCTTTATATTTTTTCCCTAAAGCCTTCTTCCGTTCGGCTTTTATCTTTTCAATTAATTTTGAAGCCGGTTCTAGCCTGTCTTTGTTTTCTTCTCGCCATTTTTCAGTGAGTTTACCTTCAAAGGCGTGTTTTAAAACCGATTGCCTGTAGCGTTTGATTTGTTGTTTTAGCTCTTTAAGTGTTGCGACACCTTTATCAAGCTCAGTGAAAAGTTCTTCAATCTTGTCAACAATGCGGGTTTGCTCGTTGAGAGGAGGTAAACTTATATTATATTCTGATATTGTATTAATATTAACTCTAGGATGTTGAACTCCAGAAACATTTCTACTTGCATATCTAACAAAATCACTACAAAGAAGTCTATATTTCAAAAACTTATTTTCAAAAAAATCATTTTTAGGAAACACCAATATATCAGTAGAACACACGCCATCAAATTCAGCAATATAGACTTTGTTTAGGTAAGGTCGTAATTTACCATATAATAAATCCTCTTTCCTAAATACTGATTTTGTACTCCTTGTTTCTTTTGAGGAACCATAACATAAAAGTTTGCCTGTCTCTTTTTCAATATGCTCTAATCCAATATATTTAACATCACCATTTTTTAATGGTTCAAACTTTTCAGAAGAAGGGGAAGTAATTTCTCCAATTTTTGTTACAGCCCAGCTATCAGGCAGTTGTTTCATTCTTCAGCCTCTCCGTTTTTCTTATTATGGATAGTCTTGTTAGTTTTAATCTTTTTTGTTTTTTTACCGGTTAACCCCAGATAATTTTCTGAGCTTACAACTTTTTTACCTGAACTTGCTTCAATTTCTTTCCTTGTATTTCCAGCTATTCTACCGGCATCTTTAGCATCGGTTTTTAGTTCATTTACGCCCAAAGACTCTCTATCCTGATGAAGTTTGGTTGCTGTAGCCTCGCCAAGCATATTTAAAATAAGTTCAATGTCTGTCATGTGGTCACGGAGGTTTTCTTTTTTAAGTCCTTTTATTTGTTTATGTTCAGCAGGACTAACTTCAAATGTACCCTTACTAATGATATTCGTTAAAACCGGATAATCCTTGTTTTCGGCTCCTCTGTCTTTCCATTCATCAGTTAAGGTATTTCTTACAGCTATACTGCGTTCTCTCAGTGCAATCCATTCAGGCGGATAACCTTTCTGTTCATATAGTTCCCGCATTCTTTCCATGGCAAGCTCAGGGTTTTCCATTTCCTGTAATCTTTCATAACCAACTTTTGCAAGCCATCTTTTTATGGGTTCTGCTTTTTTACTTGGAATTGATTGAATTATTCGCAATAAAGTTTCTGTATCTGCTGTATCAGTTTCTCTTTTTTTGCCATCTGGAGCTACCATTTTCAACTGTACGATTTTTTCGTACAGTTGGCTAAAACCCTCTTCTTCAGTTAGTTTTGCTTTTAAATCTGACCAATATCTTCTGGCGTTTTTGCTCTCAGTAAGTATTTCTATAATATCAATAATGGAAAAATACCATTGGCCATTATATTCAGCTCTTCTAACCTGTTTGCCTTCAAATTGTATGATGAATTTATTTTCGTTATTGATATTGTTATCTTTCATTTATTATTACCCTATATTGGTTTCATAATTCTTGCCATCCGCAGCAGTTATCCGGAATTTCCGGATAACTGAATCCTCAATTAATTCGCCTTCTTCAAAGATATTTTTAATATGTTCGTTAATTGTGCGGATATCTTTTTGAAAAAGTTCTGCCATTTGTTTTTGTGTTAGCCAGACCGTTTCATCTATCAATCTGACATCTATTTTAGTTTTACCATCCTCAGTAACATAAAATATGAATTCTGAAGGGTTATTATTTGGATCAACAGGAAAATTATTCATTTCTACATCTCATCTTACGCAGCCAGTTTAGTATTTAACTCTTCAATAATATAACTCAATTTATCACCAAAAAGGTTATAAACTTTCATCAATCCACCTTTTTCTTTGAATGGTGCTAGCTCAAAGTCATCATTGTCTATACTTAAACTTGTTGCTATATGGTCTTTTATCATTTTTAGCCATTCCTTTTGCTCTTCAGTAAAATTGATTCCGGCCTTTTGCTGTTCAGTTAACCATTCATTAAACTTTTCGTCAACTTCTTCAGAGTATGGTCTAAGAAGTTCGCTTTGCCCTGTAGCAAACTTTATCAGAGATATAATATTTGTTAAAAGCTTTTGAGGGCTTGCATTTTTAACTTTTGACTTTTCAAGATATTCATAAGCACGCCAGAGCAGTTCAGGTTTTATTTTATAAGGCGGTTTTTCAATAGCATCAGCAAGCTCCTTAATCTGCTGATAGGTTAAATGTTGTTGCCTATAAGGCTTATTAAGTATTATTTGTAAAGCTATGATTTCATCCTGATGTTTTTCTATAAACTCTGTAAAGTTTTTAACCAAACTTTCTGCTTTATCTTTTGCATTCTGGTCAAATTCAGCAATCAATAATTCATCCTGACTAACTGTATCTATGGTTTGTTCATTTCTGGTTTTTATATCCAGAATCAGGTTTCTAAAATCAGGATTATCAAAAGGCTTTCTAGCTTCATTGAGAAGATCTTCAGTAACTTCTTTAATCTGTTCTTCTGTTGGGGTATCAGTTTTAAATTTGTCTTTGGCTCTATTAACCTGATTATCAGTGTCAATAGCAGAAAGCATATCATTGATTATTGTATTGAGAGAATTGCCTCCTGATACATTTGACAATTTTTCCCTATCTTCATCATTTATTTCATGATTGAATCTGGCCAATCTGCTTGCCATGGAGGATATTGATTCTTCATCACAAACGCCAATAGCAATATTTTTCATTAACTTGTCAAAAGGCACAGATTTTTTACATTCAAGCGGTTTGGATTCTGTTTTGTCACTTTCACAAACCCCAACAGCATCAACAATAACAAAATGTGTTTTTTCAAAAACATCAGGTGTAACAGCACGAAGGTCATCAGTGCTTATAACTCTGGTACCTCTGCCTTTCATCTGCTCAAAGTAGTTTTGAGAACGGACATCACGCATAAACACAAGACATTCAAGAGGTTTTATGTCTGTACCCGTTGAAATCATATCAACAGTAACAACTATGCGTGGGTTATAAGAGTTTCTAAAGCTTTGTAAAAGGTCTTCAGGTTTTTCACCCGTCGTTCTATAAGTGATTTTTTTGCAAAAATCGTTGCCTTTTCCAAATTCTTCCCTGACAATATGAACAATATCATCCGCATGAGAATCATCTTTGGCAAAAATAAGGGTCTTAGGGACATCTTTTCTACCCGGAAAAATTTCTGTAAAAAGCCTATCCCTGAAAGTTCTTATGATTGTCCTGATTTGATCTGGTGTTACGACTGATCTATCCAATTGACTCGCCTGATAGATTAGATCATCATCAAGTTGCTCCCAGCGAACTTGACGAGTCAACTTATCTCTTTTATCAACATAAAAACCAGCATCAACAGTACTGCCTTGCTGACTTATTCTGGTATCTATCCTGTAAACATCATATCCTACATTAATCCCATCTGCTACAGCTCTGGCATGATTGTACTGCATCACAAGGTTTTGATTAAAAAATCCTATAGTCTGCATAGAAGGCGTTGCTGTTAAGCCAATAATAAAACTGTCATAATATTCCAAAACCTGCCGCCACAAATTATAAATGGATCTGTGACATTCATCCGTAATGATAAAATCAAATGTTTCTATCGGTATTGATGGATTATAGTAAACTTCCCTGGAATTTCTTTGTGTGGGAGCTGTCTCAAAAAATGATTCTTCTTCAAGGCTTGAATCATAGTCAGATTCACCTCTGAGCATTGAATAAAGTCTTTGAATTGTCGTAATACATACTCTGTTAACTGGGTCAATCCTGTTGGATTTTAAATGCTGAACATTATATACTTCGGTAAATTTTCTGCCCTCGCCGGGTATTACATATTGTTGAAATTCCTTAAATGCTTGCCTTCCAAGGTTACCTCTGTCTACAAGAAACAATATTCTTTTAGCTTCAGCATATTGAATTAGTCTGTATATAAAAGAAACCGCAGTAAATGTCTTTCCACTACCTGTTGCCATTTGAATAAGGGCTTTTATACGAGATTCAGTCAGCGAGGTTTCAAGATTATTTATTGCTTCAATCTGGCAATCATATAACCCGGTAGTAATTAATGGTGGTAAATTTTTAAGCCTATTTCTTAATGTAGAATCATCTTTTATCCATTCCAAAAGAGTTTCAGGTTTGTGAAAAGCAAAAATATTCCTTGATCTTGCATCAGGATCACGCATGTCCCTAAATAAGGTTTCAATACCTGTGCTTTCATAGGCTATAGGTAGTGGTAATTGATAGTAAGGATAATTTTCAGGATAGCCTTTCATATATTTTTCAGTTTGAGTATCAACACCAGTAAGGGTATGGCCTTCTGGCTTTGCCTCAAGAACCCCGATAGCTTTTCTATTGATAAAAAGTAAATAATCAACAGGGCCTGTTTTTAAAGGAAATTCTCTAACAGCAACACCTAATGAAGCTCCAAGATTGATTTTATCCATATCCTGAATTGTCCAGCCTGCTTGTGTTAATAAATTATCAATATTTTCTCTGGCTTTTTGTTCTGGTTCCATTAAAATGCCCCTATTGTTTTTGGAAATTGATAGTTTTTGCTTTTATCATTCTAATACTTTTTCGTTAAATTTAGAACTTAAAAGATAAAAAGCTTATTATAAAAGGCACTCCCTCAATTAGAAGGAGTGCCTGCTTGATTCTATCTATCGCCGCATAGATCAGGATAATGAGACCTTATTTCCTGTTCAATAAGCATTCTTCCGTGTTGTTGAAGATTTGGAGTATATAACACTGCACATGTTAGAATCCCTTGTCGTTTACCTTTCCAGCAAGACTGCCTATCATGATTTAGAATTCTACTCTTTACATTTGCAGATTCTCCAATATCAACAAGTATGTTTGAGGACGGTCGTTTATCAATAATTGCATAAACGCCAGATCTATCTTGAAGATAGTCAGTTGAATCATAAGGTCCTTCAAAAGTGTAACGGTTATTCTGTGTTGGTATATTAATTGTAGTCATATCTATTTATCTCCTATAAGTCATTTGGTAAATTATCCAAGTTGTTTTTCGATGAAGCATCTGCTGTAGTTCTTATATATTTACCATCAGGATCATTTACAACATGCACTTCTGAGCGATAACCAGCTTCATTCACATAATAGGAATGATTTTTGTTCTCAATGTCAGAAATAACATCAGCTACATCTCTTGGAGACCAATACTCGTTTTGATAATTACCTACTTTGAGTATATCTCCATCTTTGTTTTTTCTTACTCTTTGAATTCGTCTATCAGCCACTCTATGGCTCCTTTCAAATTTTGTATTGCAAATTAAAGTGATAACAAACCAACTTGTCACAAAATAAGTTGCAAGGTATAATACATTTACGAAAATTTTTTAGGTGATTTTTTTGAAAAAATCACTTTTTTTTATGCCCGCCCAGCCTACCCCATAAAGAGTTTCATCTGTTTTGCACCTCCTTCTGGAATGAATCCAAAAAACTCCAAGCCCAGATCCCCAATACGTATTTCCAAGGCTTGTTTTGATACCATTAATTCATCTGTAAAACATTTCACTAAAATATTTTTGATCTCATCTCTATTATTAGTATTAAGAGGTTCTTCAAGATAACTTTTATAATTGTCCTTTACCTGATCCCAATAATATAAAAGCAGATCTCTTGGCATTAATAAATATGATGATCCCCAGTCTGCCTGTCTTTCTGCTTCAGGCCTGGTAGGGTCTTTCGAGTCTCTATTAATAGAAGATGGTGTATCACCCGTAATAAAATCAAGCTTTATTTGCTGCTTAGCTCTATAATAAGAATTTTCATGAAGATATATATGACATGACCCCCTAAAAAGTAACGGTTTAAAACTTGGTATCTCCCGAGTAAAATGAAAGAAAGGAGATACCAGAATGCGTAAAAGCAGGTTTACAGAAGAAAAAATAGTAAGAATTTTAAAAGA
>Ga0334900_1002922_pt1 | contig 14067 bp, 17 predicted proteins | sample GraSluR3_MG_2_FD_207231 | JGI IMG/M metagenome (GOLD analysis project Ga0334900, IMG submission 207231) | Sludge microbial communities from methane-producing bioreactor in Wageningen University, Netherlands - Granular Sludge_31_08-R3 | ecosystem: Engineered > Bioreactor > Anaerobic >...
ACAATAGAGCCGATCACGAAAGGGGACGTGAAGCTTCATCTGCGTCTTGCCGCAACTGCTGCGGCGGCGGCGGCCTACACGACTGAAGATGATCTCCTTGACCGGCTCATTGCCACGGCCCGAATACAGACAGAACAGGAAATCGGCAGGCGGCTGATAACACAGACCTGGGAGTATTATCTTGATGTGTGGCCCGGCGGCGATATTGTAATCCCGTATCCTCCATTGCAATCGGCAGATATTACCTATCGTTTGCAGGGCGACACCGGCTATGACAACACCTTCACCGGCTTCGACACCGATACGGCAAGCGAACCGGGACGTTTGATCCTGAAGCCGGGGGAGTCATGGCCGACGGGCACGCTCTACCCTGACCGGCCAATAAAGGTGACCTACGTTGCCGGATACGGGGATACTGCCGCAGATGTGCCGGAGGGGATCAGATCGGCAATACTGCTTAAGATCAGTGATCTCTACGAACACCGGGGTACGGTGGTTATCGGGGCGTCGGTGAATTATCTGAACGCGGCCGTGGATAGTCTGTTGAGACAATATACAATTCATACGAGGTTCGGCTGATGAGATCGGGGCGCATGGATCGGCTTGTAACGCTGAAGGAAAAAGTCTCTACTGTCAACGACTTCGGCGAGGAAATTGCGGAATGGCAGGACGTGGCGCAGGTATGGGCGGAACGATTGGAACTCAGAGGCGGCGAGCGATGGAACGCCCAGCAGGTGGTTGCGAATATAACCTGCAAGTACCGTATCAGGTGGCGTGATGACGTCGGGCCGCTGGACAGGCTGGCTGATGCAGACGGCAGAGAATATGACATACATGCGGCGTTGGAGCTTGGCAGGCGTGAGGGGCTTGAACTGCTTGTAGCGGCGAGAGGAGAATAATGGCTAAAGACGCTTTCACTTTTAAATTAGTCGGATTCGCCGAATTGGTGAAGGCTCTTGAACAACTGCCCACAGAGAGCATGAAGAAAAGCGTTGTCCGGCGGGCATTGACGAAAGCGGCGGAACCAATACGGGACGCGGCGAAACAGAATGCGCAGGCGTTGCCGTTTGAATCGCAGAAAATAGCGGATTCGATAAAAATCGGCCAGCTGAAGAAATCGCAGCGTCCGCGCGGGCCAAGAGATAGAACGACGGTGACGCGATATATAGGGCCATCCCATCCCCTGGGCCATCTGTTCGAATTTGGAACCGGCCGACGATACACGAAGTCCGGCGCATATCGGGGTTACATCCCGGCCATGCCGTTTCTCAGGACGGCGTGGGACGCAAATAAAACGGTGGCAATGAACAGGCTGAAAGAAGAGCTGTGGAAGTCGATACAGCGGTCTGCGCGGCTCCTTGTGAAAAAGGCCGAGAAGGGCACGTTAACTGCCAAGCAAAAAGCTGGATTGATGAGGATGAGATGATAGAGACGGCGATCAGATCAATACTGGTGAATGATGCAGCAGTCAAAGCTATAACTGCCCGCTGTTATCCGGTAATGATCCCCCAGAACCCAACTTGCCCGCTGATACTCTACGCGAAGATAAGCGGCCCGAGAGATCACCATCTGGAAGGCCCTTCAGGACTTGCAAACCCACGCATGCAAGTCGAAGCATGGGACGCAACGTATGGTGGGGCAAAGAAACTGGCGGAGGCGATCAGGAAAGCACTTGATGGATACACAGGGATCGTCAGCGGCGTAAAAATAGGATCGTGCCTGCTCGACAGCGAGCGGGATATCTACGAACCGGAATTGAAGGTACATAGAACAATAATGGATTTCACAATTTGGCACACAGAGAATTAAAAAAAACAGGAGGACTAAATTATGGCGATCGAGTCTCAAGGCACAAAATTAGAAATCGGCGGGAGCACAGGCACACCGGTCACCGGGTGCACCCCGGCCGCGGGGAACCCAACGATATTCACCAAAACAGGTCATGGATTGAAAAACGGCGATATCGTGACTATCTCCGGTGTCACCGGTGATCATGCGGCAGACCTGAACAAATCATGGATTATTCGATTCGTGACGGACAATACTTTCGCCGTAGCTCATGACAGCACGGGGTACACTGGTATGGGCACTGCTGCCGTAGCTACACCGTTGGAATGGCTGGAGATAGGCGAGATTGTCACCTTTGACGGCCCCGGCGGATCGGCCTCAATGTACGAAACCACCCATTTGGGGAGTACGGCAAAGGAAAAGAAAATCGGCCTTATGGATGAGGGACAGTTGACCCTCTCGATTAACTGGGACTTGGAATCGGACGCAGGGCAACAAGCTGCCTCGGATGCGAGGAAATCGCGGGAAGAAAAGAGTTTCAAGCTTACCTTCTCCGATGGATCCACGGGGACCTTCTCCGGCTACGTTATGGGCGTGAGCGCCAGTGGCGGCGTTGACGACAAGGTGAGCGGTTCCATCACCATTGAAATCACCGGTGAGGTTGCCTGGTCGTATGAGGATTAAAATGTCAAGTCCGATAACCGGCCACAAACAGGTAATTATCGGCGGAAAGACGTACACGCTCAGGTATCCGTGGCGCGTACTCGCTGAGATATCGGCGAATCACGGCGATAATCCGAACCTCTTTGACATTGACACGGTGGCCTCTGTCGGGGCAATGGGGATTGACGATCCTGAGATGACGGCGGAGAAGATCAAGGAACTCTCCCCTCCTCTGATTCCCTTTGCCCGTGATGTGCAGGAAGCTCTCCAATGGGCCTACTTCGGCGGCGAACCATTGCCGGAGGACCCCGTTACGGAAAAAAAAAGCCGACCGAAGATTGGATTGTGGCGGCGTTTAAGGCGGCCGTTCAAGTGGGGATCGGCCCGGTAGAATTCTGGGAGATGACGCCGTATCTGACGAATAAGGCGGTGATTTCAAAGAGGGACGGCAAGATGAGGGAATTGTGGACGCTGGCGGCCTTGCAACGGCAGAAAAAACTGCCGAAAATTGAGACGTTCATGATCGATAAAGGGCCGCCGAAAGATCATAAGCAGATGGAGAGCGAGTTGAAAAAGGCTCTCGGGATCAAGAAGAGGAAATAAAATGAGCCAGCCTATCGGAGCCCTACATGCGGCATTATCAGCCGGTCATGCCCAGTTCTCAGCCGATATGGGCAAGGCCCGGAAAGCGGTGCAGTCCAACGCCAGCGGCATGCAGAAGGCAATGAACACCGTCAAGAATAAATTCAATGAGACGGCCACCGCGCTCAACAAATATACAAAATATGCCGTAGCAGCCGCCGCAGCGGCAACGGTGGCATTCGTAAAAAAGCAAATCGACGTTGCCGATAAGATGGGCAAGCTTGCCCAACAGACCGGAACTACCTCAGAATTTCTCTCCGGCATGGCTCTGGTAGCCTCGCAGGCCGGAACCTCCCTTGAATCCATTGCAAAAGGCACACAGCGGCTTGCCATGAACATGAATGATATGCGGCGGGGTGTAGGTGAAGCTAAAGAATCCTTTGAGATGTTGAATCTTGAAGTGACCAAAGGTGACGGTACTCTGAAAAATGCCGAAACCATGCTGAAGGAAGTCGCCGAAAAGCTCTCCAAGATGGAAGACGGCGCCGACAAAACAGCTATCGCCATGCGGCTCTTCGGGAAGTCCGGGGCTGAACTGATACCAATGCTCAACATGGGGGCTGCAGGAATTGAAAAAATGCAACAGAAGGCCAAAGAAATGGGGCTGGTGATCAGTACGGAAACCGCGCGACAGGCCGCTTATCTCAATGACCAATTAGACATATTGAAAAATCAAGCCGTGGGCGTAGGGCGTGAAATCGCGTTAGGGTTGATCCCCTGGCTGAATGAAACCGTCTCCGTTATGAAATTCGCAAAAGAAGAATCCGGCACGCTCATGGCCGCGTGGGTCGGATTAGGCGCGGTGGGAGATGCCCTGTTCGGCAGTACGACCGCCCAAAAAATAAAACAAACAAAAAAGCAGTTAGAATCGTTGAAAACCGAAGGCATCTCAGGTCTCGGTGATTTAGGCGGGATCGCAAGCAAAGAAATAGAAAAACTTGAGAAAGAGCTCGCCTCGCTTGAGGCTCAACTGGCGGCGGAAAAGCAGGCGGAGCAGGATCGCATGAAAGCGTCACTGGAACGCTATCGGAAAGAATCAGAAGCCCGGAGAAAGGTGACTGAAGACATTATCGCACAGGCAGCAGCAAAAAAAGCAGAAGCAGAAGCAGATATCGAAGCCGAAAAAATTCATAAATTGCAAGTTGAAACATACCTGAGGGACGAAGCCGCCAAATGGGAGGAACTCGAAGCATACGAAAAAGAGTACGCAGATAAACAGGCAGAGTTTCGAGAAGCTCATATGAGGGCAACGAGATCTGCGGAAGAGTATGAACTTGCCAAGCTGAAAGAGCAATATGATGCATATAGTTCATATATTGACGACAAACTTGCTCTAGATGAATGGTACTCAGCGGAAATTGAGCGCATTAAAGGCAAAGAGAAAACTGTAACAGAGGAAATCAACGAATTCCAGCTTCAGGCTATGCGAAATATGCAGGATGTTATGGCAGACTTTTTCTTCGATCCATGGGACGAGGGACTTGACGGAATGCTCGATAAATTTATAGATGTTATGAGAAGAATGGCGGCTGAATGGTTAGCTACCCAGGCTATGATGGGGGCGAAGGCATTGGGAACAAGCCTACTTGCTGGTATCGGAGGTTATTTCGGCGGGGGCGGGACGGCTGCCGCTGTTATCACGCCAATAGCTATGCACTCCGGCGGCGTGATCGGACTGGACAATATCCCCCGTTACCACAGCGGACTTCTCCCGGATGAAATGCCCGCCATTTTGCAGAAAGGGGAAGGGGTCTTCACGAAAGGCCAGATGGAAGCTCTTGGCTCTAAAACTCAGACGACTAACAACTATTTCGTTATCAGTTCCCCTGACGCCGAGGGATTTGAGCGACTCTGTCAGCGCAACGCCGTATCAATCATACGGGCCAGTGTAACGGCTCTCGAAAAGAATGTAGGCAGAAAAGAAATGAGGGGGCTCTTAAATGGCTAACTTCCCGGCATCACCAACACCACAATATCCACTGGGGATAACGCAGAAATGGCGAACTATTGTTTCTCAGTTCGACGGCGGAGGAGAACAGAGAAGGAGAAAAAGCGCCTTCCCCACTTACGACGTAGTAGTCACCTACGGCGCATTATCTCCGGACGAGGTGGATACGCTGTGGGATTTCTACAACGAAATGGGAGGGGCGTACAAGGAGTTCTACTTCTTCACGATTTTGACGGAATCTCACAAAGGCTTGTATGTCGGCATTGGAGATGGGACGACAACGATATTCGATATACCGGGTATTATCGACGGCCCTGCCACTGTCTATGTAGACGGACTCCCCGGATCGTATAGTCTCCTGACCGGCGGAGGCGCCGGCGGTTCCGACCGTGTGGAGTTCACCACGGCCCCGGTCGAGAACGCAATCATAAGTTGTGACATTATCGGCACACATAGAATCCGGTGCCGATTCGCCGAGGATGAGATGACGAAGGAACTGTTCGCCTACCGGCTGTATTCCACCGGATTGAAACTGAAAGGACTTGCGGGATGAGAGCGCTTGATCCCGACATAATCAAAGCATTAGAGGCAGATCACTTCACTTTCTTTTTCCTGCTGAAACTGGACTTCGACTCCCCGTTATATCTGACTGATGGAGACAATGAGTTCTATTATGAGGGCAATACCTATGCGCCGGTTGGTTTCAAATTTAGCTCGATTCAGGGCAATTCAGGGCTTGCCGTGGACTCGTTCGATATTGATGTTGACGACACAAATCAGGGTATCAGTTCAGTCTTATTAAGCGAGGATGTGCGGAACAGATGGGGACAGGTACTGCTTGCAATCATTACCGAGACAGACGTTGATGACGGGGGAGTCCCACGAGTACAGACTGATAGAGTGGTCGCCTCGCTTTTCCGGGGGATCGTCGGCGGCTGGGATCTGACCGGCGATAACATGGCTAGAATTACGCTGACGAATGAAATGGTGCTCTGGAACAAGGAACCGCTCAGGATACAGTCCACGTCCTGCCCGTGGTCGTACAAAGGCGTTGAATGTGGATACACCGGGGCAGAAGAAGTATGTGATAAATCCTATGAAGCCTGTCAGCAAAGAAACAATGAGGCCAATTTCGGCGGGGATCGTTTTCTTGCGGCGACAATGACCAAAAGCGTCTGGTGGGGCAGGACACGGAATTACCAAGGAAAATAACGACATGAACAAACACGCATTTACAGAGCAATCTCATGAAATGTTTTATTGGATTGGCTTTTTAATGGCAGATGGAAACGTCTATATTCAAAGACGATTCAAAAAACATGGGCCTACGGAAAAACCGAGCTGGGATACAAGATACAAATTATCAATTGGATTGCAATCAAGAGATAAAGGACACCTTGAGAAGTTTAGTAGGTTTATGGGTTGCGATCCCGACAAGAAGGTTCGATATGAGCAAAACAATAGGGCGGTTCGGATAGAGTTTGAAAGCCGTGATCTGATTGAAAGTGTGATGCATTATGGCATTGTGCCGAAAAAATCACTCACTGCGAAACCTATCAACATCCCAGAAGAGTATGCACGATCGTTTATTCTTGGCTATTATGATGGAGATGGGAATTTCAGTAAAGCGACCTGCCAAACAGCAACGGTGGTTATTGATGGGTCGGAAGGAGTTTTGGAATACATTAAAAAACACTTACAAAAATATCTCCACTTTGAATCAAGGGTGGCCCCGAATCGTTCTATTTTTAGGCTTGGTATATGGGGTGCGCTCAAGGTTCAGGCAGTCTTGGATTATCTCTATAATGGAAACGAGACGTTATGTTTAGAACGCAAATATAATCAATATCGTTCTTTTGTTGATGGATTTACGTTAAGCCCATATCACTCGCAATTTTCAAGGGCAATGGGGAAATGATGGAGACATTTGCAACAACATTCACGAAATTTCTTAATAAACCGTATTCCCCGGCCGGTGACGGGAAGAATGGTTATGGCTGTCTGAATTTCGTTTATGAATTCTTATGTGCCCGTGGGCTCGGGGATAAGGTGGTGACAGAGGTGGATGGATTGAATCTATCCAATTATGTGAACTTTGCTGATAAGGCGACGCAGGAGCAGATTAAAGAAAAACTTGTAAAAGCGTTTGAATTACAGGGCGTGCCGGTTGACAGACTGAGACGCGGGGATATTGTTGTTCTGAAAAGTGAAAAAGGACATTACTTTCCGGCCGTCTACGTTGGAAATGGAAATATAGCTTCATCATTCTCCGATGCAGGAGTTCAGGTAACCCCGATGAAATATTATGAATTGATATGCGCCAGGAGGGTAGAGTAGTTATGGCTACTGTACTGGGCGGAATGACCGGCGCTCAAATATTTATGACGTTCCTTGCCGTATCATCTTTGACGATGGCCTATCTGTCGCGTAGATCGGTACCGTCTATACGACGGGATGAAGAACAGCGTCAGGGCTGGCAGATCAATACCTGTGATAATACGATCCCCTTGCCGATAGTCCTCGGTCGATGTCGGGTTGGGATTAACCGGGTGTATACCGGCGTATCCGGCGAGGATAATAAATTCCTGCACATTATCGGCAACATCTGTGAAGGAGAGATCGAGGGGATCGTTAATATAGGCGGGGTGGATCAATTCTTTCTTGATGATGATATTTACACGAAGTTTGGAGACAAAGTTTATTTTGAGATGTTCAATGGCTCTCCTACGCAGACAGTATGTGCGACTCTCCACAATGCGATTCCGGAATGGAATGAGCCGAAGAAAAATGCTGCGTATATCTATATCAAGCTTGAATACGATCAAGACCTGTTTAATGGTCTGCCTCAGTTCTCCCTCTTGATTGACGGTATGAAGGTTAAGGATCCCCGGACGGGTGAAGTTGGATTTTCACGAAACGGGGCAGTGCAGGCCTATGATTTCTGCACCCGCACCCGTGCAGGTGTCGGTATCTCTGATGCCCGTCTTGACGCCATTATATCGGAAACGGCTGATTACTGTGATGAAAAAGGTTGGACGTGTGACCTCGTGATCAAGGAGGGTAATGCGGCAGACATTCTTGAACAAATTATGATAACGTACCGTGGCGCCATGTTGTTCTCAGAGGATACCTACAAGTTGAAATTCAGGGACTTGAATTATGAAACTCCTGTTATGGAGATCAATGATGATATGGTGGTGGAACAGGGAGGACAATCAACGCTTTCGATTACACAGCCGTCTATATTTAATACTCCTAATGCGGTGCGAATGAGATGGGTTAATCCGGAGAAGAAGCACACTGAAGATGATTATCAGCTTGTTGATCTCGCAGCTCAGGAGAAGGATGGATATATCAGAGAAGAACAGATCGATGTGAAAGGAATTACCAGTACCGAGAATGTCATGAAAATGGCGAATTATTTTCTCGAACGACTGCGGCTGAATAAAACAGCAGGTTTGACTTCTCACTCGCGGGCGATGCAGCTTGAACCCCATGATTTGATCTGGCTGACTCATACGCGGCCTGGATGGGACAAGAAGATCATGCGGGTGAACTCTATGGGTATCGGTTTTGATGGCAATGTCGCCCTGTCCCTCGAGGAGGAGTACGATCAGTTCTACGATGATATCTATGAGATCACCGAGCATGTTTTCCATGACACCATTCTCCCGAACATTAAGGATCCGGTGCCGTCAGTCTCTAATGTTTCGATGACCGAGGAGCAGTATTTCTACCGGGGCCGATCCTTTACACGATTGAAAGTGGACTTCGAGCGTCCCCTCAATTATCCCTGGTTCGATCATTGCGACGTATACCTGAAAATAGGAGATGGTGACTGGAAGTTTATGACCACGGCTACTAATGACTACCTGATCGATCCCGTCGAAGAGGGAGAGACCTACTATGCACGGCTCGTTACGGTGTCGATCTGGGGGACAAAGGAAGATTTCGACAGCGCTTATACGGCCTCCAAAACGATTGTCGGCGCCATTGATGCTCCTCCTGACGTGACGGGATTCACCGCTATGGCGGCGGGTGATTCGGTAAGCATCTTTGCTGACTTGATAGATAGACCCGATGTGTTCGTTTACGAGGTGCGAAGCGGGGCAGGCTGGGTGGGAGGCCTGGTAGTAGGGCAGAACGAGACGCCCAATTTCAGGTTGGTAGGCATGAAGCCCGGGACATTGACGTTGTGGATAAAAGCGATGACCAACGCAGGCATTTATTCTGCTCATGCTGCTTCTACGCAGGTGACTGTTTTCGGGCCGTCGGGATACCTTGATATTGATGCATGGAGCTGGGATTACACGACAGGGACGCATGATAATACAGAACACCATGTCTATAACGAGGTTGATTGCCTGCGATGTGCTCATTCCGGAGGTGTTCTCACCGGCACATGGAAATCTCCGATCTACGATCTCGGATCAATTCAGACAGTGAGGATCTGGGGCGACTTCATACAGGGTATCGACAGCCAGGATCTAATGTGGGGTGGAGTGTTCCAGCCGGGAGATACGTGGGGAGATCGGATAGCCCCGGGACAACGATGGTATCAGGTATGGACGCCGGGAGAGGTGGGAATGATCAAGGCGACGTTATTGTATGATGACTTCACCCCGCCGGAAAAAGAAATTACCGGCTTTGAAATCGGCGCGCCTGAAATCTCAGGGAGGTATGTACAGGTGAAGGTTGAGATCATTGATCCGAACATTGCAACTCACTCATATCTCCATGAGCTTAACATGAAGACTGCATATTGGAGTTAGTTATGAAAATCATATTAGACAAAGTACTACAGGACAATAACAAATACATCGCTTACTTGAAACTGATGGATGGTGATAACGTGGTGGCTACGAAATCACTGGCGTATGCTTTGGGAGATAACGAGTTCGCTCTGACTGCGCAGGTCAAATTTAAGAAAGATATTTCTGAGTGGAAGACTAAACAGGCCGGACTTGAACAAGCCCGGATCGAGATAGAAGCAACATTAAAGGAGATAAAATTATGACTCAAGCATTTACAGATGGAATCCCGGACTGGACGCATGTAACGGAGCTGAACGTCCAGCAAATGCGAAACAACTTCGCCACGCTGAAATCCTCGTTTTCTGGAAACAATAATCCGCCCGACCCCGTTGCGGGCATGACACGGTTGAATACATCGAGCCACCGCTACGGCATACGCAATGAGACAAACACGGCGTATCAGGAGATGTGGAACACGGCTAATAACAAGCCGATCATCACGAATCTCTCCAACGAGATTACCGCTGTTATGCTCCATAGCAGCCTGAAATCACCGGCGGCGAGCGTAGAGGGACTGAGGAAGCTCGGGACGGGGGCGACTGATGCCTGCGCAGGAAATGATGTCCGACTGACACTATCGCACATCTTTAAAAATAAGCAGATCTTCACATCGAACGGCACGTTCTACCGACCTGCGAACTATACCCATGTTATCGTTATCGCTGTCGGTGGGGGAGGCGCTGGCGGCGCCGGACAAGCTTATAGCGGCGGAGGAGGAGGCGCAGGCGAGGTTATCTGTAAGGTCGTTAATCTTTCTGGTTATTCCTCAGTTGCTGTCACCATCGGAGCGGCGGGCGCGGCCAGTGGCGGTAACGGCGGCAATACAACTTTTGGTTCTCTTTTAACCGCGCATGGAGGCAGTGGCGGCGATTCTGGACTCAGCGGCGTCACCCGCGGCGGCGCAGGCGGCGCAAGGACTCTGATAAGTTCGGATACTGATATTCTCTTTAGCATGGAAGGCGGTCGCGGCGGCGGCGGCGGGAAGTATTCGGAAGAATGGATATGGTCGGGTGGATCACTTTATAATTATGACCACGTGAGGGGCGGTCATGGCGGATCTCCTGCAATGGGATTCGGTATCGGCGCAACGGGGATTCAGTACACGGGTTCTTCCGGCAGTGGTTACGGCTCAGGCGGATCGGGAGGCGGGTACTCAGCCGGACCCCAATATAGCGGCGGAGCAGGTAGACCGGGTATGGTTATTGTGAGATGGTAGCGCTAGGTACGGTGATCGTAATGGTGATCGACGACGGGACCGGCACAAATGGAGAACGTTTGCTTTTTAGCAATCTACCAACACAGGAACAAACTTGATGATGATATTTACATGAAAGGACGAAGCAGTGAATAAGTGTCTATTGGAGGAATTGATTATTCTGAATAATCATCCTGTCCCGCTTATATGTCACCTGCCACAGGTTACGATTATCAATGAGCCGGGGTATCCGTCGCTCGGTGACTGCCGGAACCGTCTGTTGGAGCTGGCCACGGGTGAGTATGTGAGGACATGGGATGATGACGACCTCTACCTGCCGACGGCAAAGTCACCGGCCAGAAAGAAGTCGTCCCGAAATACAGGAACATCCCCGACGGAACACCGGTGGAATCAGTCCGGAGGACAGTCACAAAACCCGGTTACATCATCCAGAAGGGGTACAAAAAGAAAACAAAAAGCTGACAGCTTTCAGCTTTTAGACGTCAGGAGTCAAGAGACGGAATAAAAACGAGGACAAAGGTCCAAGGCGCACGGCACAAGGAAAAACCCTTCAGCCCTTAGCCTAGAGCCTGGAACCCAAAACTGAAAGGAGATTGAAAAATGGCACGAGGAGATGTAACAATTTTTGAAGAGGCGATGGCAAAAATGATTGATGGAGATTGGGCGAGCACCGATCATTTTTACTGCGCTATTTGCGACAATACAACTACGCCGACAGCGGCCACGGCAACCCCGACATTAGGGGATTTCACCGAGGTTGGAACCGCCGGAACCTATGTAGCCGGTGGCAGTGATCTGGGGACGCTGGCAACATTGGTGACGGAAGCCAATGGGGTCGTGAAATTCGACAGCGCGACCAATCCGACCTGGGCGCAGGACGCCTCGAACGACAACGACGCTTACTGGGGCATCATTTACAATTACACGGATACCGGCAAAGATGCGCTCGCCTTCGTTGATCTGGGTGGCCCCGTAGACATGTCAGCCGGTGATCTAACCATCACGTGGAACGCCTCTGGAATTTTCACTATCTCGAAGGCGGCATAAGGGAGGGCTTGACATGGCAATTGAACTCGTGAACATAATGCAGATAAATGATGGCCGTCATCAGGTAACAATACAAGACACGGCGGATCAGACCGGGCTGGATGAGAAGAATGCTCCCGTCTACAGGACATACACACTGATCCACCCGGACGGCGAAACAGCGGACAGACTGAAAAAGCGTTTTGAAAATCTGATCAAGGCGGAGCAGGTGAAAAACGCAGAAATTGAGATGATAGAAGCGACAGTCAAGGCGGTGGTTGAAAGCATTGATCCATCAAAGCTGAAGGAAGGAGTGTAACCAATGGCAAATGAAATTATTTGGACTCCATATGAACCAATTGTAACGTACCTGTCAACCGAACTCAACTCGCTTGCCAGCGGTGCCAACGTCCTCGGCGCGGCGATTGATTTTGCGGCATCAGGGGCTGACCGGAAGCAATATCTGGATGTTGAAATATACCTTGCATCGGTTGACTTATCGGCACAGACAAATCCTGCGGCATATCTCTGGCTGCTGGCGCGGACTGACGGAACGAATTTCGAGGACGGCGGAGCTTCCGTCAGTCCGGCACGCCAACCAGATAAAATAGTCCCGCTCCGGGCATTCAATGGAGCGCAACGGGTCTTTGCCCGCTTTCTTCTGACGACACCCGATCAGGGGAAGCTTCTTATCGGCAACCGCGCGGGCGCGGCTTGGGCAGCATCAGGAAACACCGTGAAATATTATCTCTATGGCGAGAAAATCGAGAGCGAATAATGGCGTATACGCGACGACATAGATCGGGGATCTGGCTTCCCGATGAAAAACCGCCGTACCCCGGCGAGTTGATTGTAGATCATCCTCTGGCGCAAGGGTTGGTGTTCTATACTCCGTTTCACGAGGGAGCGGGTAGTGGCATATATAACCTGATTACAGAGGTGTATTACACTCCGGAAGCATCGTTTACCTGGGACGGAGGTAACGTCGTTTTTACTCCATATCGTAGACTGAGTATTAATGACATTGCATCGTTTTGTGCTGCCACGGGACAGGGCACAATGATTATCTGTGCTGCTGTCACAATAGATTCTTCTCATGAATATGTAATGTCAATGCGCTACGGGTCGAATGGAGAACGGTACTATCTCAAATATAACTCAGGCTTTTTTGACTATGGATGGAACGATACAGCTACCATTAGCACCGGAGTTAGCTGGCCTTTGTATATACCCTGTCAGGCTGCAATGTCGTGGGACATATCGGTGGGGTGCTCTGTCTATTTTAACGGCAAATCTGTCGCTACTACTTCAGCGGTGAGCGCAAAGTCGCCGACACTTGCAATGATCAACGGGCTATGTAGTTACTCTAGTACAGTTTATTCCTTGGATGGCATCGGTGTGTATGCTGCCGTGTATGATCGTGTCCTAAGTCCTTCGGAAATCGCCTGGCTCCACGCCGAGCCTTACGACATGATCCAGCCACGGAAAGAACGGAAGTATTTCTTTATTCCGGCTTCCAGCGGCATCACGGTGACGGCGGATACGGTATCACTATATCTTACGCAATATCCTGCAAACGTCTCAGTTAGTGTAGCTGTTGACTGTGAGGCGGCAACATTGACGCTCACTGAATATGCAGCCACAGTATCAGTTAGTGTAGCTGTTGACTGTGATACGGCAACATTGACACTCACTGAATACCCGGCAGGTATCAAAGCCGATACGAACATATCCGCGGGAACGGACGCCCTGGTATTGACCGAGCATAACGCTGTAGTCAGCGGGGATCTCAATGTTGAGGCGGAAACAGCATCCCTGACGCTCACGGAATACGCTGCAAACATCAACGCCGCCGTCACCGTCGACTGCGAAACGGCGACCTGGACCCTGGCGGAATATGCCGCGACGATCAAAATCGACACCACCGTCCAGACGGAAGCTGAAAGCCTGATCCTGACCGAGTACGGGGC
>Ga0334900_1002927_pt1 | contig 14047 bp, 6 predicted proteins | sample GraSluR3_MG_2_FD_207231 | JGI IMG/M metagenome (GOLD analysis project Ga0334900, IMG submission 207231) | Sludge microbial communities from methane-producing bioreactor in Wageningen University, Netherlands - Granular Sludge_31_08-R3 | ecosystem: Engineered > Bioreactor > Anaerobic > Unclassified...
CGCCCCCGGGAATTACAACGTGCATCTATTTTCTCACAATCATCCCATAGTGGAATTGAAATAGCCGAACTGCTAGCCGACAAATACCTTAATAACGCTCACAATCATCCCATAGTGGAATTGAAATATGCTCTGCCAACAGTAGGTAGCAATAGCGTATCATCTCACAATCATCCCATAGTGGAATTGAAATTAAAAAGGTTGTTTACAACGGTTATCCGCTTATAACTCACAATCATCCCATAGTGGAATTGAAATTCCAAATGGCTCTACGCTTGTTGGCCTCGCTGGTACTCACAATCATCCCATAGTGGAATTGAAATAGTACCTCTTCAGCGCTTTTATGCCCGTCGGGTATGCTCACAATCATCCCATAGTGGAATTGAAATTTACCAAGGAGGAGACGAACACCATAAGGGTGTTTCTCACAATCATCCCATAGTGGAATTGAAATGAGATAAGCTATACTCCACCTGCTACTACCGAAGGACTCACAATCATCCCATAGTGGAATTGAAATACTACTATACCGTTGGCTAAACAGAATTCTATTGTCTCACAATCATCCCATAGTGGAATTGAAATTCAATCCGGGTTTTGTCGATAAGCTAAAGTTTTTTCTCACAATCATCCCATAGTGGAATTGAAATTCTGCAACTAGCGGGTTTTCTGATATTGGAGGCTATCTCACAATCATCCCATAGTGGAATTGAAATGTTCAAAACACAGATGGAACTGGGGTTAGACATCCTCACAATCATCCCATAGTGGAATTGAAATTCTTTAAAGGCTGGCACCCCCAATGCATGTGCTACGCCTCACAATCATCCCATAGTGGAATTGAAATGGAGGAAAGGCAACAGAAAACAGACCCGTTGAGTTTGCTCACAATCATCCCATAGTGGAATTGAAATGAATGTATGGAACTATTTAGGCATAATCCCGCAACCTCACAATCATCCCATAGTGGAATTGAAATCCATCAATCCATGTTCTGAATGAATTACCCCTTGCATCTCACAATCATCCCATAGTGGAATTGAAATGCAGGTGGTTGGGGTTGAAACGTATGAGGAGCTAACTCACAATCATCCCATAGTGGAATTGAAATGCCATTTTCGGGATGAGAGAACTGGGGCAGTTCAGCCTCACAATCATCCCATAGTGGAATTGAAATATTACGCCCCCGGGAATTACAACGTGCATCTATTTTCTCACAATCATCCCATAGTGGAATTGAAATAGCCGAACTGCTAGCCGACAAATACCTTAATAACGCTCACAATCATCCCATAGTGGAATTGAAATGGAGTACTGGCAGTCGTATATGACACCAGAGCAAATCTCACAATCATCCCATAGTGGAATTGAAATACCGAAACGCCATTAATTGATACGGTGTAGCTAACTCACAATCATCCCATAGTGGAATTGAAATTCTGAAATTGACAATCTAAACGATTCGCCACTATACTCACAATCATCCCATAGTGGAATTGAAATGGAAATTACTATGAAAGGGTAAGCATTGATTTTTCTCACAATCATCCCATAGTGGAATTGAAATATAAGTGCCCTCACGGCTGCGTTGCTTTTCTGCTCCTCACAATCATCCCATAGTGGAATTGAAATTCTGAAATTGACAATCTAAACGATTCGCCACTATACACTCACAATCATCCCATAGTGGAATTGAAATTCGCAAATCTGCTTATCAGGAAAACCCGAGGCTATGACTCACAATCATCCCATAGTGGAATTGAAATTACACATGGCTACTTTTCCTCCTCGCTTTTGCCCGCTCACAATCATCCCATAGTGGAATTGAAATTTGGGAAGTTCGATGTAGTAAACCTCTCTGTCGGCCTCACAATCATCCCATAGTGGAATTGAAATATCCTAGCCGATAAGTAGCTAAGAGTGTCGGCTATAACTCACAATCATCCCATAGTGGAATTGAAATATATTTAGCGACAAGGGGTTTATGTCAACATCCTACTCACAATCATCCCATAGTGGAATTGAAATCTTGGTTAAAAATATCAACTTGCTTTGGCGAAGCTTTCTCACAATCATCCCATAGTGGAATTGAAATCAACAGGAGAAAACATGCACACCGAGCCGATGTCTGCTCACAATCATCCCATAGTGGAATTGAAATTTGATATGTAATGTATTGTATTTTTTTAACACTTCTCACAATCATCCCATAGTGGAATTGAAATCCCGTTAGGGGGCCACCCACGCCAACGGTCTTAAACTCACAATCATCCCATAGTGGAATTGAAATCACTAATACGAAATGAATACGCTAAACAACATCAAGCTCACAATCATCCCATAGTGGAATTGAAATTCGGGTAATTCCCAGGTATAAGTAACCGGGTAATCACTCACAATCATCCCATAGTGGAATTGAAATGCTCGTTGATGATGTAGATGTCCTTAAGTTCGAACTCACAATCATCCCATAGTGGAATTGAAATAGGTATATGGCGTAGTTCATACCCGCCACCACCACCACTCACAATCATCCCATAGTGGAATTGAAATTTGCTTGTAAGATGTTTTGGGTAAGTAGCTAAATATCTCACAATCATCCCATAGTGGAATTGAAATTTCCAATCTATAACTAAATACGCTACTTCTGTTTTTCTCACAATCATCCCATAGTGGAATTGAAATCCTCATCGGTAGCCACCAGCTTCTCCAGCGTGTTCTCACAATCATCCCATAGTGGAATTGAAATTAACTAATCCTCTTGGTGTAACAATTTGCCTATTGCCCTCACAATCATCCCATAGTGGAATTGAAATCTAAGCCCCTCAAGCGTGATGCTTGATGTGTCAACTCTCACAATCATCCCATAGTGGAATTGAAATTTCGCAGGGCGAAGTATATTGACGCAAAGAATGATTCTCACAATCATCCCATAGTGGAATTGAAATTAGCAAATCCGATTAGCGATGTGAGGTAATTTCTCTCACAATCATCCCATAGTGGAATTGAAATAACATGGCTAGTTGTCCCCTGGCACTTTCGCATGGCTCACAATCATCCCATAGTGGAATTGAAATGTAGTTGTCAAATCAACCAAGGTCTCCTGCAACCCCGCTCACAATCATCCCATAGTGGAATTGAAATCTAGTAGGTTTAGCAGGCGACTTAGCCTCGTTTAAAACTCACAATCATCCCATAGTGGAATTGAAATATGATCGTTGCCCTGAACGACCATCGCTCAGCCGTCTCACAATCATCCCATAGTGGAATTGAAATTTCGCAGGGCGAAGTATATTGACGCAAAGAATGATTCTCACAATCATCCCATAGTGGAATTGAAATAGATGGTATATATCATTTCATAACTGTAAAGACGTCCTCACAATCATCCCATAGTGGAATTGAAATTTTGTAGCCCCTGTGTTCGGTTCGTTCCAGTGTTCTCACAATCATCCCATAGTGGAATTGAAATTATATATGCACATTACCCAAGTAAAGGGTGATGCCTCACAATCATCCCATAGTGGAATTGAAATTCACGGTCGGCAAGGGCATTCAGGTTATTGGCCTGCTCACAATCATCCCATAGTGGAATTGAAATGGAGCTGGAGAGCGGACAGGAACTTTTTCAGGTTCGCTCACAATCATCCCATAGTGGAATTGAAATTTAGTGGGGCGCCAATAACAGAGCCTGGCAATGGACTCACAATCATCCCATAGTGGAATTGAAATACAGTTATTCCAATGTGAAACCATTGCGAATCATCACTCACAATCATCCCATAGTGGAATTGAAATTCGTCGTAAGCACATAGGGCTGCTGTGGTTAGGGCTGCCTCACAATCATCCCATAGTGGAATTGAAATGGACGAACATTAGCCCTACGAGAAGATCGCCCATCGCTCACAATCATCCCATAGTGGAATTGAAATGTATAAATATGAGCAGCTAACTGAGGGAACATCATCTCACAATCATCCCATAGTGGAATTGAAATTATCCGAACACCTGAGGTGCGGTGATATTCCCATCCCTCACAATCATCCCATAGTGGAATTGAAATATTAAAGCACAGTTGCTAACAACAGGTGTAGCCACTCACAATCATCCCATAGTGGAATTGAAATCCTTGCGAGTTGGATGTTTGTTGTATGATATAAGCATCTCACAATCATCCCATAGTGGAATTGAAATTCGTCGTAGGCACACAGGGCTGCGGTGGTTAGGGCTCTCACAATCATCCCATAGTGGAATTGAAATGGAATTGGCATATGTTACCATACCAATCATATCAAACTCACAATCATCCCATAGTGGAATTGAAATTAACTAATCCTCTTGGTGTAACAATTTGCCTATTGCTCACAATCATCCCATAGTGGAATTGAAATTTTTTCTTAGCTTTTCATCATCTCTATATCGTTTTCTCACAATCATCCCATAGTGGAATTGAAATATAATAGTCGTATTTGTCCTTCCCACGTTTGCTCCTCTCACAATCATCCCATAGTGGAATTGAAATCTTTTTATGCGCTCAATTTGACCGTTGGAATTAATGCTCACAATCATCCCATAGTGGAATTGAAATCCACATTGGATGTTAGCAGTGGGTTTAGCGCAATGTCTCACAATCATCCCATAGTGGAATTGAAATTTGAAAACGATGATTGGAGCATAGCCGTTATGGGACTCACAATCATCCCATAGTGGAATTGAAATTTGCAAATTGAGCCGCTACTGGGCAGTACACTATACTCACAATCATCCCATAGTGGAATTGAAATACCGTTAGCGAGTATTAAGATTGGCAGGCTTATGACCCTCACAATCATCCCATAGTGGAATTGAAATCTCAAAACAGTAGTAAGTATGTCCTTCTTCGTAGTCTCACAATCATCCCATAGTGGAATTGAAATTGCCGTTGGCCTGGCTACCCTTGTGTGAGGTTGATAGCTCACAATCATCCCATAGTGGAATTGAAATGGCGAACCGACATCGACCTCGATTCCAAGCAGGGGCGTCTCACAATCATCCCATAGTGGAATTGAAATGCGAAAGCCTCCTCTGTATCGAAGTTCATACGCCTCTCACAATCATCCCATAGTGGAATTGAAATAGTAAAAATATGTCGTCAAGTCTTATCATAGCGGTCTCACAATCATCCCATAGTGGAATTGAAATTCTGACGAAATACCAAAGATGATATGCTCTCAAATCTCACAATCATCCCATAGTGGAATTGAAATACAGTTATTCCAATGTGAAACCATTGCGAATCATCACTCACAATCATCCCATAGTGGAATTGAAATTTCTGTGGTAAATCACCCTTAGGCTGTCCGTGTTGCTCACAATCATCCCATAGTGGAATTGAAATATCATTCGCTGTCTTATTTGTAGCGTTTCACATTCTCACAATCATCCCATAGTGGAATTGAAATGGCGATGGCTATTCTTGAGGCGTTTGTTTGGAAGGCTCACAATCATCCCATAGTGGAATTGAAATATTAGCTCTACACGCTTAATTGAGATTTTAGCCTTCTCACAATCATCCCATAGTGGAATTGAAATGCATAGTCGTTATCGCTATACCAAAATATTTGGTTCTCACAATCATCCCATAGTGGAATTGAAATACCCGTTCAGGGGCTTCGATGCCCAGCGTGTTGCCCTCACAATCATCCCATAGTGGAATTGAAATTTCTCAACCAATCCGTCAGGTGCATTTGGCGTTGGCTCACAATCATCCCATAGTGGAATTGAAATAATAGAGTGTAGTGGTTTTCGACTATATTCATAACCTCACAATCATCCCATAGTGGAATTGAAATATGAAAACTAAATGCTACTCAGTGCGCCTACAAAGCTCACAATCATCCCATAGTGGAATTGAAATTCCTTACATTGAAGAACTAAACTTCCCCCAGCATCCTCACAATCATCCCATAGTGGAATTGAAATTACCTTTACAGGCTGTTTGGTGGGGTTACCCACGGCACTCACAATCATCCCATAGTGGAATTGAAATACAAGAATTATAAACCTAATAAGGTGGGGGAGACACCTCACAATCATCCCATAGTGGAATTGAAATAATCAAAGAATATCGTTGGTTCGTTCATCGCCTTATACTCACAATCATCCCATAGTGGAATTGAAATCTAAGCCCATCCAGCGTTATGCTTGACGTGTCAGCCTCACAATCATCCCATAGTGGAATTGAAAATTTGGTCGCAGTCGAATGAGAAGTTTTTCCTATGGGAATGTACGGGTGGGTAAGGAAGTAAAATACCAGCGCCACTAAATTTTGGTATGTTGTGGCGCTGAAATTATGGGAGATTGGTTGCTTTACTCAGTTATCTCCGCGCTTTTTTCCTCAAAAGTTGCTTTTGATATTTTTCTGAGGGGATTCATGGTAATAACCCATTTCTCTTTATCGCTGCTTTGGATAACAACAACGTAAATTTTATCGGGATCCTCTTTGTCGTTGCAGTAGTGAGCGTATGCGTAGTACACCGATTCAAGGGTGATTACATCGGATGCATATCGTACCTCCTTTATGGCACCATCCCAGCGCTTAAGCTGTTTTTCAAAGTCGGGGCGTTCCATGGCATCCTCGTCGAGCGCCATGCTCATGGCCCAGCTAGCACACTGCTTAAGTAGATCAACATCCTTGGTTTTGTAGGCCAATAGTACTTGCTGTGCAGCCTCCTCGCCGGGAGCGTAGGTTTCCTTTACTTCTAGCTTAAAGTCCTTGGCTTTTTGCTTGCCCTTTTCACCTGTTGACCCACCACCGCATGAGGTAAGTGTTACAATCAGGGCTAGCATTAGTAAACTTGTAATTCGTTTCATAGCTTATTCTTTTAGGTTATCCTACAAATTTAAGCAATGATAGCTAAGGGTGCAAGTTTAAACCCAGTATTCGGTTTTCATCAATCTTGTCGATTTGTAAATCTATCTTCAACCAAACCTATATGCAAGTATTTTAGGGCTGAGTTTAACGTTGAGACTTTGCTGGATGGTGTCGCAGTACTATGATGGTATTTAGTTGAATTGCTAGCATTCACATCATAATAAGCAATAAACTTTACTTGCTCCAACCCTTTGCACGCTCCACAGCATCGGCCCATTTACTCTTTAGGTTGGCGCTTTGGTTGGCATCCATGGTGGCGTCGAACTCCCTATCCAGTTGCCATTGCTTTTTAAGCTCGTCGATATCTTTCCAAAAGCCTGTGGCTAGGCCAGCAAGGTAGGCAGCGCCCAGCGCAGTGGTTTCAACCACTTTGGGCCTTATTACTGGCACGCGTAGCATATCGGCCTGGAACTGCATCAGCAGGTTATTGGCCGATGCACCGCCATCAACCCGAAGCTCGGTAATCTCCATTCCTGTGTCGCTCTGCATGGCACCAATCACATCCATGGTTTGGTAGGCAATGCCCTCCAGCGCAGCGCGGGCAATGTGGGCGCGGGTTGTGCCGCGGGTTAGCCCAACCATAAGGCCACGAGCGTACTGATCCCAGTAGGGGGCACCCATACCGGTAAAGCTGGGTACAAAATACACATCGCCATTATCTTGGGCTTGCGCTGCAAGGGTTTCTATTTCTGCGGATGAGTTTATAATTCCTAGCCCATCCCTAAGCCATTGCACCACGGCACCGCCAATAAATATGCTGCCCTCCAGGGCATAGGTGGTTTCGCCATTAATTTGCCAAGCAATGGTGGTAACCAAATTGTTTTTTGATATAAAGGGTTTGTTGCCAGTGTTTTTAAGGATAAAACATCCTGTGCCGTAGGTGTTCTTAACCATTCCCTCGTCAACACACATTTGCCCAAAGAGTGCTGCCTGCTGGTCGCCTGCTATGCCGCCAATGGGCACTTTCGATGCAAAAAAAGTGGTGTTGGTGTAATCGTAAACCTCGCTCGATGATGCTACACGGGGCATCATTTCGATAGGGATATTTAAAAGATTTAGCAGCTCCTCGTCCCATTCGAGGGTGTTGATATTAAATAACATGGTGCGGCTTGCATTGGAAACATCGGTAACGTGTGTGCGGCCCTGGGTTAATTTCCATACTAGCCACGAGTCAACCGTGCCAAAGGCCAATTCACCTTTCTCTGCCCGTTGTCTTGCTCCATCCACATTGTCGAGTATCCACTTTATTTTCGTTCCGCTAAAGTAGGCGTCAATTACCAGCCCTGTTTTCTCTCGAATTTTTTCTGCTAGGCCTTCAGCTTTAAGCTTATCGCACAATTCCGAGGTTCGTCTATCTTGCCATACTATCGCATTGTAAACGGGCTCACCCGTTTTTTTGTCCCAAACAATGGTAGTTTCGCGCTGATTGGTAATACCAATCCCTGCTAGGTAAGTTCCGTTTATGCTTAGCTTCGACATAGCTTCGGCGGCCACAGCTACCTGCGACGACCATATCTCCCCTGGGTCGTGCTCAACCCATCCGGGTTTGGGAAATATTTGGGTGAACTCCTTTTGTGCTACCGAGTGGATGTTTCCATTGTGGTCGAATAGCAATGCGCGCGAGCTGGTTGTACCTTGGTCCAGAGCTAGGATAAACTTTTCCATAGGGTGGTGTGATGATTTGATTTGAAAACTCGAATATACTAAACTTGCTAAAATTATCGAAGAATGTACTTAGAGGCAACCTTCTCAAATTCTTTAACCTGCATTTCTTCCCACTGCTCATCCTTACCCAGCTCTGCTGCCATAATTTTGGCAACTTTTGGGGCCACAAGCATTGCCTCGCGGGCATCTAGCAAAAGTGCCCGAGTCCTACGCGACAGAAAATCTTCAACCGTTCTGGCCATTTCAAAACGTACAGCCCAAATTACTTGCGCTGCATAAATATTAAGCCTGCAGCTAATTAGCTGTTTAGTTTCAGGATATTTCTCCATCAAATCGGTAATTCCCTTTTTGTCGCTACCGTAAAAATACAGCGGGTCGTTTAGATCTACATACTGTTGATAACCATGCAACTTCAAGTTTTTGGTTGATGTTTGCGTGCGCGACCAACCCTTGGTTTTCTCTACCTTATCAACCATATCCTGCGCCATACGACGGAAGGTGGTCCATTTGCCACCAATCATGGTGAATAGATGCGACGAGGTAACGGTTATCTTGTGGCTACGCGATATTTCTTTGGTTTTCGAGTTCTCGTGCTTTGGTGCAGCCAGCGGACGCAATCCGGCAAATATGCTTAGCACATCGCTACGGCTGGGTGCTTTGGTGAGGTACTTGGCCATTGTAGACAGGATGAACTTAATTTCTTCCTCAAGAGCTACTGGTTCAAGATCGGGGGAGTTTATGGGGGTGTCGGTGGTGCCTACCACAATTTTGTCGTGCCATGGCACGGCAAATAGTACCCTGCCATCATCGGTTTTGGGTATCATTAGGGCGTACCCACCTGGTAGAAAAGATTTGTCGAGCACAAGGTGAATGCCCTGGCTCGGACGAATAGTTTTTCGCTGCCCCGGGCTATCCATTTGCAGGATATCGTCGGCAAAAACGCCTGTGGCATTTATAACAGCTTTTCCGTTTATGGTGTATTCTTTGCCACTCTCTATATCCAAAGCAACCACACCACAAGCAAACCCATTCTCATCTTTTTTGATATTGTTAACCTGTATATAGTTAGCAGCTATTGCGCCGTGCTCAATTGCTGTTTGTAGGGCGTTGATGGCTAAGCGCGAATCGTCGAATTGACCATCATGGTAAACCACACCAGCCGATATTTTTTTCTGGTTAATGGTTGGCAATTTCTCAATGGTTTTCTTTTTCGAAACCCTCAGCGAGCGCCCCAAGCTGTACTTGCCGGCAAGCAAATCGTAAAAAGTAAGGCCAACGGTGTACATCAGCTCGTCGAACAAGCCAAACGTAGGGATAACGAACGATTGGTTTTTAACCAGATGCGGAGCATTTTTAAGCAAACGACCGCGCTCAACACAGGCCTCGCGTACTAGTGCTAAATCGCCTTGGGCTAAATACCTAACCCCGCCATGCACCAGCTTGGTGCTTTTGCTTGATGTTGATTTGGTAAAGTCGGATTTTTCTAGCAGCACAACGCTGTAGCCTCGGGTTGCAGCTTCGAGGGCAATGCCAATACCAGTTGCACCTCCGCCAATAACGATAAAATCGTATGTTTTTTGGCTTTCGTTAAGTTGCTCTAACGTTTTATCTCTGTTCATAGCTTGTGGGGTTACGATAATAATTACCCTGCAAAAGTAAGTAATAAATTCTAAAAAGAAAGAAAACGAAAGGCAAAAAATTACGAAAAACAACTTTTGCGTAATAGTCGCTTTTGTTGGTATGTTTTTGTAATTTTGCGTGTAAATACAACCCCTGAAAAATGTCGAAAAGTATTGCCCGTCGTCATCAGCATATTCTCAATAGGCTTAAGGAGCAGGGATTTGTGAATGTAAATGAGCTAAGCCAGGAGCTTGGCGTATCGTTGGTAACCATCCGAAAAGATTTAAAGGATTTAGAGGATAGAAACCTACTGCATCGCACCCATGGAAGCGCAACGCTCACTGATCCCTACATTACCGAAAGGAATATCCATGAAAAGGAGAAGATTGGGGTGGAACAGAAACAGCACATTGCAGCCAAGGCCTTAGGGTTTGTTGAGCCCAACGATAGCATTATACTCGCATCGGGTTCCACAATTCTTGAGCTTGCTCGACAAGTCTCAAGCATTAAGCCCTTGTCGGTGGTTACCGCATCACTCAATGTGGCGCAAATTCTTAATATCAACCCCGATATTGAGATACACCAGCTGGGCGGAGTGATTCGAAAGAGTTCCAACTCGGCTGTTGGCCCTTCTGCCGAGCGGATGATGCAGGGCTTTAGCTGCAATAAACTCTTTATTGGCGTTGATGGTATTGATCCCGATTATGGACTAACAACAACCAACGCCCTTGAGGCGTCGCTAAACCAGGTAATGATTAGTGCAGCTCAAAAAATTATTGTGCTGGCCGATTCTGCAAAGTTTGGGCGTAGAGGGTTTGGGCGTATTTGCAGCTTAACGCAGGTAGATTTAGTAATTACCGACAACGGCATTTCCGAGTCGATGGTTAAACGATTTGCATCGGCAGGAGTAGAGCTGATTATTGCTTAGCGTATTTTTTTTGGCTATTGGCCAATTTCAATTGCATGATTTGTAAAAATAGTTTAGGTTTGAACATCAATAAATATCAAAATAGAATTTTATGAGCGTACTGGTTAATAAGGATTCCCGAATTTTAGTGCAGGGTTTTACTGGGGGCGAGGGCACGTTTCACGCAACCCAAATGCTTGAGTATGGAACAAACGTGGTGGGCGGTGTAACGCCAGGTAAGGGCGGACAAACGCATCTCGATTTGCCGGTGTTTAACACTGTTGCCGATGGAGTTAAGCAAGCTGGAGCCAACGTTTCTGTAATATTTGTCCCCCCCGCCTTTGCTGCCGATGCCATTATGGAGGCCGCCGACGCTGGAATAAAGGTTATAGTGTGTATCACCGAGGGTATTCCTATTGCCCAGATGGTAAACGTAAAACAGTATCTTTCTGAAAAAGCTGATGTTAGGCTAATTGGGCCTAACTGTCCTGGAATTATTACACCCGATGAGGCTAAGGTGGGTATTATGCCAGGCTTTATCCATAAAAAAGGGAGTGTTGGGGTAATATCGCGCTCTGGAACGCTTACCTATGAGGCGGTTGACCAGCTAACCAAGGTTGGCCTTGGCCAAACCACTTGCATTGGTATTGGCGGCGATCCCATTGTGGGAACCACAACCCTTGATGCCATTAAGCTGTTTAATGATGACCCTGAAACTGAGGGTATAGTTATGATAGGCGAGATTGGTGGAAGCATGGAGGCCGATGCTGCCTATTGGATTAAGGAAAACTGTAAAAAGCCTGTGGTTGGTTTTATTGCCGGACAAACCGCACCTAAGGGGCGACGTATGGGCCACGCCGGGGCAATTATTGGTGGTGCCGACGATACCGCTGCAGCGAAAATGAAGATTATGACCGAGTGTGGTATTCATGTGGTTGATTCGCCTGCGAATATTGGCACTACTATGCTTAATGCTCTAAAAAAGTAAGCCTTTGGATACTTAAAACTAAATCCTTGATGCTAATTTGGAACGCTTTGGCAGGTAGGCTAAAGCTTGCCTTAGTACTTTTGCTTATCGTTCATAGCGTTGTTGCCTTTGCACAGCGCGATGCCATAACCTTTGAGCGCATATCTGTTGAGGATGGCCTGTCGCAAAACACTGTGTATGCCATACTTAGGGATCATAAAGGCTTTTACTGGTTTGGTTCCGACGATGGTTTGAATAGGTACGATGGTGTTAAGTTTAAAACTTTTACCCATAAGGCAAGCGATAGCTTATCGCTAAGTAACAATAGGATTTTATCTATCATTGAAGATTCAAAGAAAAGGCTTTGGGTTGGTACCATAGGCGGGGGGCTTAATCTATTTGACCGGGTAACCGAAACCTTTACCTCCTACAAGCATGAACCCAATAATCGGTATAGCCTAAGCAACAATAGGGTTATGGCTCTGCTTGAGGATCCAAGCGGCAAAATCTGGGTTGGCACAGCCGATGGTGGCTTAAATCTTTTCGATCCCCAAACCGGCCAATTCAAGGTGTATAAAAATTCGGTGGGAAACTCCAAGCTGCTCCCAAGTAATGTGATACGCTCCCTTTTTATCGATTCAGGAGGAAAACTTTGGGTCGGAACCGACAATGGTATTGCTACTTACATTCACACTGAGGATTCTTTTGAATTTTTTACTGTTCTTAACCCTAACGGGACAACCTATAGCACAAAAATTATTCGAAGATTTTTCGAAGATTCATCAGGAACAATTTGGATAGCTACAGACGAGGAGGGTCTTGTCAGGTATTGTCCAGCCGATGAAAAATTTGTCATTTACCGTTACAATCCGCATAGAGAGAATACGCTGCCTAGCAATACGGTTCATGATATGTATGAGGATGATAATGGCTATCTGTGGATTGCTACTTACGGAGGCCTAAGCAAGTTTAATCCATCGACCGAAACATTTACCAACTACCAGAACTGCTTACACGATTCCCAAAGCATTTCGAGCAACCTCGTTCGAACCCTGTTTGAGGATGAGTTGGGGATTCTTTGGATTGGGACTAACAATAACGGAATTAATAAATTCGACAGAAAAGGCAAGCGGTTTACCGTGTATCGAAACTTACCGGGAAGTGCATTTAGTCTGCCTTCAACATCCATAAGTTCTATTCTCGAAGATGATGAGGGAGTGGTTTGGATGGGAACCTACGGTGAAGGTTTGATTAAGTTTGATATTAAAAGTGAGAATTTCGAGTATCACCGATCTAGTAACCATACTGCTTACGCATTACCCAATAATTATGTAACATCAATAGCTCAGGATCATAATGGTTACCTGTGGATAGGTACGAATAAAGGTTTGGCTAAATTCGACAAGCAAACCAATCGGTTTAAAACCGTAGGGGATAATTTTTTGCTACAAAGTCAGCTGCCCGAGAATAGAATAAGGTATGTGTTTGTCGATAGAGAAAATGTAATTTGGGTTGCAACACTTAACCGCGGTATCAGCCGGCTTACGCCCGATGAGAAATCGTTTGAAACCTTTGCATTTAAACCTTACGACACAACCACTATTACTCAAAACAGGCTTACATCACTATTCGAAGACTCATTCGGGAACTTTTGGGTTGCCACAAGCCATGAAGGCCTAAACCTTTTCGACAGGGAAAAAGGGCAGGTGCTCCAAGTTTACAAAAAGGATATGGTTGATTCCGTGGCAATATCATCCGATAGGGTGCTTTGCTTTCACCAGGATAGTAAAGATCGACTTTGGCTTGGATCCAATGAGGGGCTAAACTTATATAACTATACCGATAGAACGTTTAAGAACTATACAACCTCTGATGGCCTCCCCAGTAATGTGATTTATGGTATTGAGGAGGATGGTAATGGTAGGTTATGGATGAGTACAAACAAAGGCATATCGTGCCTGGATTATAGCAACCC
>Ga0334900_1002929_pt1 | contig 14038 bp, 9 predicted proteins | sample GraSluR3_MG_2_FD_207231 | JGI IMG/M metagenome (GOLD analysis project Ga0334900, IMG submission 207231) | Sludge microbial communities from methane-producing bioreactor in Wageningen University, Netherlands - Granular Sludge_31_08-R3 | ecosystem: Engineered > Bioreactor > Anaerobic > Unclassified...
CCATGTGATCATCGATGACCATAAGCTCAGCAACTCCATCACCGTCGAGGTCGACAACATTGTCTACCTTCATAGGGTCAACTGCAACTGCGAGAGAGTACACTTTGGAGTCGATGACAGTAATGTAAAAAGCTCCTAGCGGAGTAGAATAATCATCCGTCAGAAACCTGAATATCGCGGTCTTTTCACCATGGTAGGGAACATCGTTGACAATAACCGGTGTCATTATTGTCTTCCCCGCAAGAGTTCCCACTACGATCCCTTCCTTGTAGAACGTAACCACATCTGGGATACCCATAACAGGATCGCCAGACTGGAATTCGAACGTGATTCTACCCGGAAGGAGCCCATCGTAACATTTCTCGTATACCCAAAATGCAGTACTCTTGAGAGTCTCCGTGTTCAGTGAAGTCGCGCTTGCTGTAGCAATGGCCATAGACAACTCAGTAATAGCGTCTGTGCTTACCGGAACCGAAGGGATTGGGGTAGAAGGTGCAAGTTCTTCTGCAGGGTCCTCGTCAAAGAAACCATCAAGATTGAATAAGTCATCAAAAGAATCCATGGCAAGAATCTCCCTCGCCAGATCTTCGAAATAGGTAGTTACTGTAGCATCAGAAGAGTCTGTAGAATCGCTGCTCCCCGCCAGACTAGTAATCGTTATAAGGACGAACAACACAAAAAATAAATAGCGAAACAATGGCATTCTCATACTGACAAATCACCCACATCGCAATTATACGCTATTTTCGGAAACACGAGGCCAGAGGTTTGAAGAGAGGGCCTGACGGAGCGGAATTTCTTGATTAGAGAGCGTGAAGCTGTATCGGCTAGTCATTATGGATCATAGCTCATTGAAAATCCGCGGCCACGTTGTATAATTTGTTGTTCCACAAAGGAGGTGGTGTACATGGTAGATAACTTTAATGATTTCTTTAACCCCATGGGCTCTTACACCGCGCTTCATTTGGAATTAACCAGCTGACAGGCTAGTTTCTTCTGATTATTCGACCACGGTGGTAAAAGAACCCGTGGTTTTTTGCTTTTTTTGATCAAATTACTAGACTAATCGGAGGTAAATTGATGACTGGTGAAGTAACTAACGTTCAGAAAGGAATAATAGAAGTGCTCTCTGATACAGGGGATTACTTTCGGTGTCTTCTAAGGGGTAAGCTACTGAAAAAAGAGAGGACCGAGAAGAATGTAGTCACCGTCGGAGACAAGGTCGTTTTCGAAACTCTTCAGAGAGAGTGAGGTGTCATTACCGAAGTTCTTCCAAGAAAAAAGTGTCTCGTGCGAAGAGGTGCAGGAAAAAGAGGGAGGCACTTGGATCAGGTGATCGCGGCGAACGTGGATCAGGTCTTCATCGTTGTAGCAGTAAAGGATCCTCCTTACCGCAAGAGCTTGATCGAAAGATACATCACTGCGGCGAGAGGACCCGATCTAAATGTCATGATCGTCTTCAACAAAGCCGACCTTGGTATCGATAAAGAGACAGCCGCGGATATTCGAAATTATCGAGAATTGGGTTATCAGGTTTTTCTTACAAGCATTATCACCGGTGAAGGCCTTGAAGAAGTCACTTCAAGTCTGAAAGGCAAATCTTCTGTGCTTGCTGGTAGTTCTGGTGTTGGAAAGTCTTCACTAGTAAACGCAATTTGTATGACCGAAGTCAAGACTGGCGAGGTAAGTAATTCTACTCATAAGGGAAAGCACACGACAACCTCATCTCAAGTACACCTTCTTCGCGATGGCGGAAAATTGATCGATGTTCCCGGAATGAGAGAGTTTGCAATCAGTGGAACGGAAGGGCTTGACGAAGTCTTTGAGGATATCGCCGAGCTCTCCGCCAAGTGCAGGTTCAGAGACTGCACTCACACTGTCGAGCCAGGATGCGCCGTTCGGGAGGCTGTGACAAACGGAATTCTTGAAGAGAGAAGACTGCGAAACTACTCGAACATGAAGAAGGAATCGTGAGGCTCTTGATTCCGAACTAAGTGGGGGAGTACAGATAGTTGTTGAATAAAGCCTACTTATTCAAGTGATCGGGCCATAATTGCTTTTTAGCAATAGGTTCTAACGCTTGCTCCTTTTGCTCACTGCTAAATTGGCAGGCCCTGCTTGAAAAAGGCAAAGGATGAGTAAAGACATCTCAAGTCCTTCCCGGAACTCCATTTCTTACAAGCGCGTGGTGAATTGAGAATGCGGTGGTACGCCTGGCATTCTTTTCGTTTTTTCCCTTGTTTAGTGGTCTTCTGATTCCTTCTGTAAAAGTTGAATCTAGTTCACTAGACTAGGATCGGCTTAAAAGAGAAACCCCCACACTCTTAAAAGTGTGGGGGCAAACAGTCAACTTCCATAATCGTCTCGCACCGGTGCAATGATCAAATGATGCGATGTATTGCGTTGGTGGAGGCGGCGAGAGTCGAACTCGCGTCCGAAACCAAATTCCTTGCAGGCTCTCCGAGCGCAGCCTGTGATCATCGTCAACAGTCAAGACTTCACAGGCAGAGTCCGACTGTCCAAGCTCCTATATGTCCCCGAGAATTCGGAGCAGATCCACGGGTAAGGTCCGATTTTCTGACGCCCTTCATAGCCCACCAGACCAAAAAGCTATTCGGACGGCTACTTATTAATTAAGCAGCAAGTGCAAATTCGTTATTGGCATTTCTGCTTGTCCGGTTTTTTGACGCGGCTCCGGGACCTCGGCTCGCTCCTTCAAGTTCATTGACCCCGTCGAAACCGTTTCGCCCCCAATAATAAGTATATCATCGGTCCGTTTGGTTGTCAGTGAGACCGTGCTTTTCAAGCTTATAGTATAGACTCCTTATGCTTATCCCGAGTTCGTTTGAGGCTTTTGTTTTATTCCAGCTGCATTTGTCGAGCACAGCCTTTATGACCTCTCTTTCATAGCCATCCATTAGCACGGAGAGTTTTCCCTCCGGGAGTTGACTACGCTTTTCGTAATTTTCAAAGACTCCCTTTATGTGAGTAACCTTTATTACCTTCTCATCCAGCTCCATACTTATCATGGCTCTGCCGATGACATTCTCCAACTCTCTAACATTTCCCGGCCAATCGTGCTTTTTAAAGATAGAGATAACGGCCGGATCGATGGCGGTTACCACCCTTCCATACTCCTGATTTAACCTCATTACAATCAGCCTGGCTACTTCGGGAATGTCTTCGGGGTGTTCCTTCAAGGCGGGGATTACAATAGGGACGACATTCAGGCGATAATAGAGATCGGGGAGAAAGTTGCCTTCCGCAACGAGTTTCTCAAGGCTGACATTTGTCGCCGCAATGATCCTCACATCCAGCTTGACCGTTTCGTTTCCACCAACAGGCTTTATCTCTTTGTCCTGAAGAAACTTTAGGAATTTGGACTGAACCGAAAGACTCATTTTCGCGACTTCATCTAGAAAGACGGTTCCTTTGTCTGCCTCTTGAAGCAGACCTTTCTTTCCCCCACGGCGGGCACCTGTGAAAGCTCCTTCAACATAGCCAAACAGCTCGGATTCAAGAAGGCTTTCAGGTAATGCGGCACAGTTGACACTTATGAAGCTTGCGTCCTTCCTGTCACTAGAATTATGAATGGCGTGAGCAAAGAGCTCCTTTCCCGTTCCGCTCTGGCCGTTAAGCAAGACCGTCGCCCTTGTTGTCGATACTTTTCGCGCCTGGTCTATTGCTACCTGCATTAGTTTCGAGGACCCCGCTATGTCGTCGAAGGTGTACTTGGCCTTCACGTAACGAAGAAGCCTTCGAGTGTCCTCCAGTTCCCTGGCGAGCCTTTCGATTTCAGATATGTCGTGAATCACGCCAACGCTACCCTGAAATTGTCCCTTAACAAAGAGCGGCGTCACGTTTACTACCACTTCTTTCCTGTTTGGCCCTACCTTGAGTCTTGCATTGTATATTGGTTTTCTCGTCCTGGCTACTTCAAGATGGAGAGATGAACCCTCTGCTATGTCCACGGTGGCCATCTTTCCAACTACATAGTCCGGGCTCATCCCGGTTATCCTGGTGTAAGCTTTGTTGACAAGAACAATCTTTCCCTTTTCATCCGCAACGGAAATCGCGTCATATATTGCATCTATGATCGAGGTAAGAAGCACTTCCATTTCCTTGTGGTTAATTACCTCTTCGGCCATTCTCTCTACATTCGTTATGTCACGAAAGACGGCCATAGCAGCGTGTACTTCTCCCTTCGCATTAACGATTGGGAATCTCGATGTTACTATGGTCTTCTCTTCAAGATACTGAATTCTGTTCAGTTCTGTTTTTCCGGTCTTCAGCACTATGTGAAGCCTGGTGTTCGGAATAGTCTCCCGTACAGAAGCTCCGACTGCTTCTTCGCCGTCTACACCCAGAATATCGACCGCCTCATCGTTTATGAAAGCAATTGTCTCGTCTGAATCGACGACAATAATCCCCTCGATAAGTGAATTCAGTATCTTCTCGAAAAGCTCTCTTTCCATCACTCACCCGCTTTTGGGTTCACACCACGTTCGGATATATGTTCCTGAAGAGCCTTACGAAGTCCTCAACATCCAGTTCTTCAGCCCTAGCGTCAAGCCCAATTTCGGAAGCCTTTAAAAGGCTCTCGGGAGAATCTACGAGGCCCTTCAGGTTGTTCTTGAGCTTCTTGCGCCTTTGAGAAAAACACTGCCTGACGAAGCCTCTGTAGGCATCTCTTCTTTCTCTATCAATCGGCGGTTCATCCAAAAGCGAAAGCTCAATGACCATGGAATCGACTTCCGGCTGAGGGATAAACTCCTTTCGCGAAACCTGGAAAAGCTCGCTCACCCTTGCAAATGTATTGACGTTCACCGTCAGTATACCGTATTCCTTCGTTCGCGGTGTTGCGATCAGTCTGTCTGCATATTCTTTCTGAACCATTAGCACGGCTTTGACGAAATCCGGCCCTTCAAACATGATTCTTTCTATAATCGGAGAGGTTATGTAGTACGGGATATTAGCGACATAAGCGGCCGTTTCCGGCAGCGACGATAGATCTGCCTTGAGGAAATCCTCGTATCGCAAAGTGAACTTTTCTCCTTCAAGTCTTTTGTTTCCCTCGACAAACCTCGTGTCTATCTCAAAACCGATCACGGTATACCCCAATTCCAGTAAGATTGAAGTGAGCGAGCCTGATCCAACACCAATCTCAACTATGGTCAAAGAAGGATCCAGTGAGGCCGACTCAACGATTCTCCTGGATATCTTTGCAGATTTGAGAAAGTTCTGTCCAAGCGCCCTGTTCAGTCTTATGTTTATCGATCGTTCTCCCATCTCGCCTCCATTTCAGATAGGTTCTGAAGAAAGTGCTCTACCTAAGGAAAAACCCGTCGGAAAGACGGGTGGTTTTCTGGCGGAGAGAGTGGGATTTGAACCCACGGACGAGTTGTGCTCGTCATACGCTCTCCAGGCGTACGCCTTCGACCGCTCGGCCATCTCTCCAACAGTGCAATTATATAGATCATACTTTAAGTTGTCAACGAGATTCTATGGTAAACTAAACCATAGGTATAGAAATGTTTATATTTGGGGGTGGTTTGATGAAGAAGCTATTCGGAACCGATGGGATAAGGGGTGTTATTAACGAAGAGCTTACGCCCGAACTTGCCATGAAGCTTGGCAACGCAATTGGAAGATACTACCTTGGAAAGTACAACAGATTTATCATAGCTAAAGATACGAGAAACTCCGGTGACCTTCTAGAAAGCGCAATGGCTGCCGGCGCGGCCTCAGCGGGTATGAACGTTGAATTTGCAGGGGTTATCCCTACTCCCGCGCTAGCATATATCACCAAGAAGGAACAGACGCTAGGCGCAGTTATTTCTGCTTCTCACAACCCCGCTGTATATAATGGGATAAAGGTACTGGCCAAAGGAATGAAGATTTCAGACGAGGATGAGGTTGAGATAGAGAACCTGATTATCGATACCCCGTATCATTACACGGTCTACTCCGAAGTGGGCAAGACGAGGCAAGTAGATCATTACAAAGATGAGTACGTCGATTATGTGGTTAGTCTTTACAAGAATCAAAGACTTCCCAAGGACGGGATAGTTGTTGACGGCGCAAATGGCTCGATTTCTACAGTAATATCTATGGTATACGAAAGCCTAGGTATAGGTGCGGAGTTACGAGGGATCGATCCAAACGGATTGAACATAAACGACCAGTGTGGTTCGCTATTTCCTGAGTTCCTAGGAAAATCGCTGAGTTTGGGGCAGGTCGGTGTTCTATTCGACGGCGATGCCGACAGATGTCTCTTCGTTCTTCCTGGCTCGAAGTTGATTGACGGCGATATGTTGATGGCTCTGAATTCTAGAAAGATGGTCGAACAGGGAAGGCTGAAAGGAAATAGAGTCGTTGCGACGGTCATGTCTAATCTGGGCTTAGAGAAGTTTCTCACTTCCAGAGACATCTTGCTGGATAGAACCAGAGTAGGCGACAAGTACGTTTTGGAAAGAATGCTGAAAACCGGAGTCATCCTTGGTGGAGAGCAATCCGGACATATCATCTTCCTAGATAGAAGTACGACGGGGGACGGGCTTATAACTTCTCTCGAAACACTGAATTCTCTTGAAGAACTTGGCGAAACACTTGATGAGTTCGCTCAGTCTTTTCCTGTTTATCCTCAGCTGCTTCGGAACGTCCCTGTTACCGACAAAAAGGCAATCATGGAAAACGCAAGGCTGAAGGACAGGCTTGAAGAACTCAAGACCAGAAACGACTTGCGGATAGTTCTAAGACCTTCGGGAACCGAATCGTACGTAAGAGTAATGGTGGAGGGTATTGAGCAGTCGGAAGTAGAACGAATCTGCCATGAGTTAGAAGAGCTTGTACAGGAGTGTAATGATGGATAGGTATATATATGTTAGAGGCGCCAGGGTACACAATCTGAAGAATGTAAACGTAGCTATCCCCAAGAACTCTTTAACAATCATTACGGGGCTTTCCGGCTCGGGAAAATCCTCGCTAGCTCTTGACACTATCTATGCAGAGGGACAGAGAAGGTATCTTGAATCTCTTTCCACATATGCAAGACAGTTTCTTGGGGAGATGAAGAAGCCGGATGTCGAGAGTATCGAAGGCCTTTCTCCGGCTATCGCTATTGAACAGAAGACCGTCAGTCATAACCCCAGATCTACAGTCGGAACGGTTACAGAGATACATGATTATCTCAGGGTGCTTTACGCAAGAGTAGGAGTTCCTCACTGCCCATCGTGCGGGCGCGAGGTTCAGAAGCAAAGTCTCGATGAGATTGTCGAGGGAGTTCTGAAGGATTACGGTGAAGAGGACAGAATAGCCATATATGCTCCCGTAGCAAACGAGAAGAAGGGAGAGTTCAAGAAGGAGCTCGAAGCTCTCAGAAAGAAAGGGTTCGTCAGGGTGGAGATTGACGGTGAGACATATGATCTTGAGGAAGAGTTGAAACTGGACAAGAATAAGAGGCACACGATAAACCTCGTTGTTGATAGACTTAGGGTAGACGCGGAAAACGCCTCAAGACTTGCTGACAGTATTGAAATGGCTCTTCATGAGGGCGATGGCTTTGTGGAAGTAGGCCTGGTTGATTCAGAAGAGAGAAAGGTCTTCAGCGAGAATTTCGCGTGCCCTGACTGCGGTATAAGCTTGCCGGAAATCTCGCCGAAGATCTTTTCGTTCAATAATCCATTCGGTGCCTGTCCAAAGTGTCACGGTTTGGGCTATACGATGGAGTTCTCGAAAGATCTTGTTGTTGATGAAAACCTCACCGTTCTCAAGGGAGCGGTGAAGACGATGTCCAACAATAGGGACAGTTTCAACCTGAAGATGATTGTGAGAGTAATAGAGTCTCTCGGAGACGACCCGGCAAAACCTTTCAAGGATCTACGAGAGGACATCAAGGAAGCCATCCTTTTCGGAACCAGCAGAGACATCTCCATGAAGTATCATTCCGATCGCCTGACATATGAGCTGAAGAGACCGTATGAAGGAGTTATAAACAACCTCAACAGAAGATATCAGGAAACTCAATCTGAAGACATGCGTTACTGGATGGAGAGCAACTTCATGGTACAGCAAGGCTGCACTCAATGTAATGGCCAGCGTTTGAGACCCGAGGCTCTCGCCGTAACTCTAGGAAATCTGAACATTGCCAGTCTATCGGAAATGACAATCCAGGAGATCTACGACTTCATGAGAGAGATCAGATTGACTGATTATCAGCGCGAGATCGTTGGGGAACTCCTCAGAGAGATAGAGAAGCGGCTCAAATTCCTTGTTGATGTGGGGCTTGATTACATCACGCTATCTAGATACGCTATGACGCTTTCCGGCGGCGAATCGCAAAGAATCAGACTCGCAACTCAAATAGGTTCCGGGCTTACCGGCGTAACTTATGTTCTTGATGAGCCGACAATCGGCTTGCACTCTAGAGACAACGACAGGCTTATAAAGACTCTGAAGAATCTCAGAGATCTAGGAAACACTGTTATAGTTGTGGAGCACGATGAAGAAGTCATAAGGAGTTCTGACTATATTGTGGACGTAGGGCCTGGAGCGGGCGTTCATGGGGGAGAGATAGTCTACCAGGGGACCACCCAGGCGTTGCTCGACAATCCGCCTGATCGTTCTCTCACCGGCAAGTATCTTAATGGCGAGCTTTCCGTTCCCAGATTCGAAGTGCCCGTTAACGCCAACGGAAAGCATCTTACCGTCAAACGCGCCACAAAAAACAATCTCAAGGGCATCGATGTTTCATTCCCGTTAGGCAAGTTCATAACGGTAACCGGTGTTTCAGGGAGCGGCAAAAGCTCTCTGGTAATGGATACCGTTTATCCATCACTTAAGAGTGTTCTTGGAGGATCGAACTCTACCGGTGAGAAGCTCGCGGAACTAGAGGGATGGGAAGAAGTTGACAATGTCATTGTCATAGATCAGAACCCCATCGGAAGAACTCCAAGATCGAACCCCGCAACTTATACCGGGCTTTTCGATCATGTTAGGGATCTCTTTGCAAAGACTCAAGAGTCAAGAGCGAGAGGCTACAGCAAGGGACGTTTTTCCTTCAATGTGAAAGGTGGGCGATGCGAAGCCTGTCAGGGCCACGGATTGTTGAAAATCGAAATGCAATTCCTCCCCGATGTCTATGTCGAGTGCGATGTATGTAAGGGAAGAAGATACAACAAGGAGACATTGGAGATTCGCTACAGAGGGAAGACGATATCTGATGTTCTTAACATGACCGTAGAGGAAGCCTCTGATTTCTTCGAGCGAATCCCTATGTTGAACAGAATTCTCTCACTTCTGAATGATGTAGGTCTGGGATATGTACGCCTCGGACAACCGGCCACTACCCTTTCCGGAGGAGAGGCACAGAGGATTAAGCTCGCCTCTGAGTTGAAGAAGAAATCCACCGGCAAGACCTTCTATATCCTTGATGAACCTACTACCGGATTGCACTTCGATGACGTTGCCAAGCTTGTTCGAGTACTGAAGCGACTCGTCGAAATGGGCAACACAGTGGTAGTTGTTGAGCACAACATTGACGTGGTGAAGAATGCAGATCACATAATAGATCTCGGACCTGAAGGCGGGGCGCACGGCGGAGAAATAGTGGTTTGCGGGACGCCAGAAGAGGTCGCGGAATATAGACAGAGTCACACCGGTTACTATCTAAAGAAGCAGCTATCGCAGCTTGAAACGTTTTGATACTGAGCCGAAGAACATCGGTGAACGCAAGGCTGCCTTCGGCAGGAGGCGGGGCCGACTGCATCGGGAAGTGAGGCTCGCTGGCGCGAGGAAGTGATGCTGGGAGAATCATCCCAGGAAGTGATGCCGCTTTCAGCGGGAGGATTCAGAAGCCAGTCTTTGCTTCGCAAAGGCCAGTTCCGACTTCGTCGGGTGAACAAAAAAACGAGAAAGAGCATTGTCGAGAGGTTCGCTTTGCTCACGAGAGAAGAGAGAGAGCCAGACTCGCCTTTGGCGAGGCCAGTCATTGCAAGCAGTGGCGAGAAAAACTAGAAGAACATCAAACCGATTTCGTGCGGCCAGTTCCGGCTGTGCCGGGCTAAGAACCGTCGTTTGTGGTACGTGGTTGGTGTGTGCCAAGAAAGAGCTAGAGCCCCTATGAATCAAAGAGTAACGAAATCCAGTTTGCCCTGAACAGGAGACCCCAAACAGGTACATATTGGGGCAAGCTTTTCAGGGCAGGTTCTATGGGATAACATGAGGCGAAAATTTCAGAGCGAAACGAATTTGGCGCTTCCTTTCTTGTATGCTCTTACCAATAACCAACAACGAACAACCAAGAACCGCTCTTGCTAGGAGCACAACGGGATGACAACCTTTTCGTGCTTTGGACCATTTTGGCGCGCTTCTGGTAAGGATCTGCATCCTCTCACAATATGATCTTGACCAAGAACGAGGAACAGATCCTCGCTCTGGAACGAAGAACAGATTTTTTCTCTCTTGAACGGTCAACTAACGACCGAGGATGGCTTTTATCCTCTTCCCAGCGATCAGCGGTTCTTCTGCCCGCGAAGCGGAACTGGCCTCGCCGAAAGCGAGACTGGCCAGGCGGAGCCTTACTGGCCTGCCTCAGCAGACTGGCTTTCAGACAGCTTCCTGCCGAAGGCAGCCTTGCGTCCCCGGATGCTTTTCCGGGCATTGCGACCTGGCGTGATCTTCGCCAGCCTTGCGTCCGCCGATATTCCTCGGCGCCTTGCGCCTTATTTTGGCAGTGACCGGCTTTTCTCTCGCCTTCTCGCGAGCGCAACGAACGTCTCGAAATGATCTTTCTCATCTTCTCTCTATCTTATCGGTCAATGTAGGACTGCTCTTCAAAGCAATCAGCGGCTCTTTCAAGCGTACAGCGAAAAGCGGCTCTTAGATTCGAGATCCCGTGCAAAGGCATCACGGGATGACAGTTTTAGGTTATTCGGAATGCACCTCATCCCGTCATCCTGACGTGCTCTTGGTCAGGATCTGGTTCTTGATCTTATCGGAATCTGAAGTCTGCTCTTAGCCCGCGAAGCGGAACTGGCCTCGCCGAAGGCGAGACTGGCCAGGCGGAGCCTGACTGGCCTGCCTCAGCAGATGGCTTTCAGACAGCTTCCTGCCGAAGGCAGTTTTGCGTCCTTGGATACTTTTCCGGGCATTGCGACCTGGCGTGATCTTCGCCAGCCTTGCGTCCGCCGATATTCCTCGGCGCCTTGCGTCTTATTTTGGCAGTGACCGGCTTTTCTCTCGCCTTCTCGTGAGCGCAGCAAACGTCTCGACAATGCTCTTTCTCGATTGATCTTTTCGGTGAACGGCTCCTTGCTCTTGGACGGTCAACTGAGGGCTGATCTTATGTGGTAAGGGGTTGGTCGGTGATTATTCCAACTCTTCTGAAAGGAATCGCAGACAATAGACTCCATACAATAAGATAAGGCATAATTGAATAGGGTTAGATGACCAGTCTTGTAGACGTGTCGTGGCCCCTGGTGACAATTGATCCTGAACAGTATGGCCAAGCATTGCCTGGAGGTTGAGCGTTGGAGATAACGGTTGCTGAAGGAAGCGGCATCGAGCTCCTGTTGTTTTTATTCAGAGTGAATAATCATGAGAAAATGGCCCATAACGATGGTGAGTCATATGAACAGCTTTCGGAGTTGGTCTTCAATGCGCGACTTTCGATCTCTCGCAAATCTCTTGAGTGGCTCGGAAAGTTTTTCAGCTGGGAGGGGTTCCTGGGTCTCAGGATAGTCCCTTACCTGTTTATGGATGGTTCGCCCTCTCCTTCAGATCTTGTAGCGATTATCAGAAAGACTTCGCCCGAAAGACTCCTTTCTATGTTTTTTTGCGATGATTTCGAGAGTCCTGGAGAGCCCACAGATGTTTTCGTGAAATCTCTCGAGAAAGATGAAAGACGTGCTCTTGGGTACGTTTCTTCTATCTCTAATCTTCCTTCCTCAGATAGATACGAAGCGTTTGAGATGCTTCAACACCAGGCTGAAACTGCTGGGTCTTTCATCGAATTGCTTGAATATGCCAGGAGCAAGCTGGATTCTTTTCAGGGATTTGAGGAAATCATCCATAGTTCAGCAAATCTCGTCAATGAGAACCTGAATAGTCTCGGAAGCAGCTTCATTCCATTTCTACTGGGTATCGAAACCAAGTCGTTGTCAGTAGAAAAAATTAGGCTCTACATCTCGGCGTCACTCGGAGGTTCGGTGATTACAATCGATGTTCCCGAAAGAAATGCGATTATCTCACTTGCTGGCGTCGACAGAATAAGCAGGAGGAGTCTTCTGTTTGAGACGGGAAGCGGTGCCAGTCTGGCCGGTGCCATGGCTGAACGGAAATCGCTCGATCTTCTTCATCTTCTTCTGCAGTCAAGACAAAGTGTCTCCAGTATTCTTGAATTATGCGACCTGCATCCCCATGAGGCGATCGATATCCTTGCGGCACTTTCTAGGCAGGGATTGGTAATTCCCGAGATTCAAGATAAGAACCTTGTCTTCCGGACAGAAGAAGGAATCGTGGACGACGCTCTTGAAGAAATTCGGAGCCAGATAATCGGAAAAGCGGGCGAGTAACGCCCGCTACAAAAGTGTCTTTGCTAGAAAATCAGAGGAAACTGAAAAGAGTTCTTCTATCCAATCAATTCTCTGATACTTGTGATTCGCTCCCTCAACCGTATGGAGCTTCAATCCTCTGTCGAAGGCATACTTCTTGACAGGAAGATATGGTACTGATTCATCGTCGGATCCGTGAACTATGAGAAGATCTCCGTCATAGCTTTTCAATTCTTCCGAAGCGTCGACACTACGACCGTCGTCGAAGAAGATAGATCCGAGTTTCAATCCGAGTACGTCCTTATAATCTTCGGCAGACTCGAAAGTGTAATCTTTGCGGTTGAAGAACTCCTGGTTCATTATGACGGGAGACCAGAGAAGAAGGGCCTCTATTTCAGGGTGCCTGCCAGCAAACAGTGAGCCGACCATCCCACCTAAGCTGTAGCCTATGACACCCAGTCTGTCCGAACACCATTCCCGTGACCGGACGAATGAGTAGACCTCTTCCGCATCCCTCAGCTCTGTGAGCGGTGACATCTCGCTGAATTCTCCTTCGCTATCTCCTGAGCCCCTGAAGTCGAATCTTACGGTAGCTATCCCCTTCTCGACCAATCTCCTCGATAATCGAGGGAATTTGAACGTTGACACGATGTGTTCGCCTGTAAATCCGTGAAACATAAGGACCGTAGGAAAGCTTTTCCCTGTTGCTGGGCGCTCTACAATTCCGAATATCCTTTTTCCCTTCTCGCCGAGTGTGAAACTCTCCAAAATAGACAAATCAATCCCTCACTTCATCTCAGACCCAGTTTGAACTCGATGTACCCTTTTGTTCCTTCATCTATTGAGGCCTTTCCAGTCGCCTCGTCCCAAGTAAGTATTACGACTCCGCCGCCGTTCTCGATTTCCAGATTTCCTGTACTCGTTCCAGATACTGACCTGCCGCCATTTTCAAGTTCAACCACCCATGGCAGTTTCTCGAAAAGCAACTTGTAGCTCTCTATAGATGAGTGAGTGATCTCCTTTTTTGCAAGGACAATGACCAGCAATCCTCCATTTTCCACGTATTCAACAATGAAATCGATCTGTTTCTCTGAGATCTCCATAAAGTCCTTCATGAAAGTATCTGAATCAGGCAAGGGAAGAATCAGCACCTGACCGCTGAAAGTAGTTTTCTCCGTCAACTCCCCAATTACTGGTCTCACTTCACCCCCGAGTTCCAGAAAGAACTGCGTCAAAGGATTCAATTCAGTCACAAAGTAGTTCTCGTGAGAAGTATCCAGGTGCGCTAAGAAGCTTACGAAATCAACGTTGATTCTGAATGCAAGTTCACCGTCAACGAAGAAGTCTAGTGCCGCTTCTCCCGTTTCAAGAGTCTCAGTTATTTCCGCACAAGTCATAGAAGAGACTTCATAGTCCTTATCCAAAATAGTCTTCTCTCCGCTCTTCACTTCAACGGAAATCAGTTGATCCTCTCGAAGAGAGTTGAT
>Ga0334900_1002937_pt1 | contig 14011 bp, 13 predicted proteins | sample GraSluR3_MG_2_FD_207231 | JGI IMG/M metagenome (GOLD analysis project Ga0334900, IMG submission 207231) | Sludge microbial communities from methane-producing bioreactor in Wageningen University, Netherlands - Granular Sludge_31_08-R3 | ecosystem: Engineered > Bioreactor > Anaerobic >...
AAGCGAGTGCCTGCGGCACTTCGCTTATCTGCGGTTAAGCTCAATTACCTACACAGAAGCAAGCTTCTGCTTCGGCAACTGCGCTTAACCGCCGCCCGTTAGATGCAATTTTTTTTGCCTAGCTTTATATAAATTCTCCCGCCATCCATGGCGGGCATTTTGAGGACGAAATGGAATTAAAAGAATTAATTCATGACAGAATAATCGACAAATGTCTTCCTGTTTATGAACAAGGTTTTTATGAAGAGGCAGCAACAACAGCTATGAAGCAAGTAGAGATAGCATTAAAAGAAAGAACTGGTGATAAAAAATTATTTGGAATCAGGCTTATACAAAAATATCTTTCAAATGGTGGACATTTGAGACTTGTGACTAAAATTGATGAAGAAGAACAAAAAATTGCAAAAAAATATTTTGAATCAACATTTTCCTATTATAGAAATTATACAGCCCATGATGGAAGAAATATTGATAGGATTCTATCTACGAGAATTCTTATCATTGCAAGTGAACTTTTGGAATTATTAAATGCTTCTTCTTTAAGTTTAATGAATATTGGTGGACTTGATAAATTAATTGAAAATGGAATATATGATTCCAGAAATCAGTTAAAAAGCATTCTGGATATATTATTAGCTGAAACAATAATTGATGATACTTTTGATGGCTTATGGGAAACTCTCTATTTAAATAATAAATTTAGTGAAAATCATTTCAATAAATTGTTTGAATTAGGTCTTATTCAATACAAAACTGAAGTAGGTGCCATAGATGAACCTGAAACAAATGAATTACTCGACTTCGGGTGTTTTGAACTTACCGATATTGGTAAGAATATAATGAAACAACTTTCAAAGGATACTATTTGAAAATAATTGTATTTTATGGCTATAAAAAATCCACTTCCAGGCATCCATGCCTTACAGTGGAGTACTAGGAGAGACGGCAAAAAAAGCAGCATCTAACAAGAAATATGCGGTTACGGGCTAAAGCCCTTCACCCAAATTGCCTTTGACAAATATCCGTAAAATTGTGTTACAATTTTCCAGATATTTATCAACCCCTTCGGGGTACCAGGCAACTTCGCATATTTCTGAAACGTTAAGCGTAATGCTCAGATAATATTAACCTCGCCATCCATGGCTCGGGAAGAAAGGAGAATTATAATGAGTAAATCAACATTGGATTTGAAAGGGATTGCTGCTGCAGCAAGTAGCAAACAAGCTTTAATAATACTAAAAAATGCAGAATTAAAATCTACAATGGACTTAAAAGGAATTGCAGCGGCAGGTAATGGTTGTGTAGTTTTTGATTTCTCGTAATTATTTATTAAAAGAGGAAAGTCATGAATTTTATCCATACCGATCTTGGTCAAAGGCAAAGAGGTGAAATTGTTGAAGTAACATTAACTAGTGGAGCAAATGTCAGGTTAATGAATAGTTCTAATTTCTCTAATTATAAAAATGGTAGAAGACACCAATATATTGGTGGATTGGCGAAAAAATCCCCTTTAAGATTACAAATCCCCAATTCTGGTCATTGGCATGTGGCTGTTGATATGCAAGGTATTCGCGGAAGCACAAAAGCTTCCGTAAGAGTTATTCCTGGAGCTCTACCTGAAATTAGAGAGGCACCACTTTCAACGGTTCCAAGTTTAATAAATGAGAATTTACCACCAAGTACAGGTGACGATAGAACAAGAATTCATGATGTTTTTATTTCCCATGCTTCTGAAGATAAAGATGATATTGTAAGGTCTCTGGCAAATGCACAAATAAGCAAAAAATTAAATGTTTGGTATGACGAATTTACTTTACGTATTGGGGATAGTTTAAGACAGAAAATTGATCAAGGACTATCTTCTAGTAGAGTAGGGTTAGTTGTTTTGTCTCCGAATTTCATTTCAAAAGGGTGGACTAATTATGAATTGGATGGAATTGTAACTAGGGCTATTTCTGGGGAGCAAGTTCTGTTACCTATCTGGCATAATATTACAAAACAGCAGGTAATAGACTATAGTCCATCGTTAGCGGATAAAGTCGCAAGAAGTACAGCAACTCATACAGTTGATGAAATTGCGAGTGAAATTGCTGAATTACTTCAACAAAAATAGGCATTAAAGTACATCCATGTACTTTAATGAAGTTTATCATAAAGGGAGCACTACGCTTAACACGGCGGTTCCACCGCCCGTTATGTTCAATGCCCGGCTTAAGAGCTTTTTAGTCCTCGGCCATCCGTGGCCTCGGAAATAGGAGGATAAGAATGACAAGAGAAATAGAATCATTTATAACACATTTTGTTACTGAGCTTGAGGAAAACAATGCGGCCATTTTTGCCGGTGCAGGATTATCTACATCTGCTGGTTATGTAAACTGGAAAGAATTACTAAAACCATTTGCAGTAGAATTAAACATAGATATAGAAAAAGAAAATGATTTAATTGGCATAGCACAGTATTTTTTAAATGATAATGGAAGACATCGGATAAGCCAACATTTATTAGACAATATAGCAACTTGTCGTGAACCAACAGAGAATCATAATATTATGGCAAGACTGCCGATTTTAATATATTGGACAACAAATTATGACAAACTGCTTGAGCAAGCATTAGAAAGCGCCCGTAAAACTCCTGATGTAAAATACACAATCAATCATTTATCTCTGACAAAATCAAAACGTGATGCAATAATATATAAAATGCATGGAGACATTGATCATCCAGATTCAACTGTGCTGACAAGAGATGATTATGAAAAATATGCAAATGAAAGAGCTCCCTACATTACCGCCTTATCCGGCGATCTAGTCTCTAAAACCTTTTTATTTCTTGGATTTAGTTTTTCTGATCCCAATTTAGATTATATAATGAGTCGAGTTCGAGGATATTTTAAAGAGCACCAACGTCAACATTATTGTATTTTCCGTAAATGTAATAGATCTGATTACGATACAGAAGACGAATATACTCAAGCCACGGTAAAGCAAGATCTCATGATAAAAGACCTAAAAAGATTTCAAGTAAAAGCTTTGTTAGTTGAGGAATATTCAGATATTACACAGATCTTAAATAAGATTGAAAAGATATATAAAAGCAAATCAATATTTTTATCGGGAAGTGCTAATGAATTTGGAGAATGGGATCAACCAGAAGTAGAAGAATTTTTATATAAACTTGGTGAATTGCTCGTTGAGCGAAATTATAAAATATCTTCGGGCATTGGTTTAGGTATTGGAAATGCTTTCATAACAGGAGCAATAAAAGCTGTATATGATAAGCATAATGGTCGCGTTGTTGATTATTTAAATATGAAGCCTTTTCCACAATTCATTAAAGATGAGGAATTAAGAAAAAGGACTTGGAGAAAATATAGATATGAAATTGTTGGTTCAGCAGGAATTGCAATCTTTTTTATGGGAAATAAAATAATTAATGGAGAAGTTGCTCTTGCAGAGGGAATGAAAGAAGAATTTGATATAGCAATTGAGCTCGGGTTAATACCAATACCCATTGGTTGTAGTGGGTACATGGCAAATGAACTATGGCAATTTGTAGATAGAAATATTCAAGATTATTTTGATTCCACAAATAAAAAACTTATATCTGCTTTCAAAAAATTGAATGATAAAGTTGATAAACCTGAACAAATTATTTCAAACATATTAGATATTTTAGAGTTAGTATAAAAGGAGTAGTCAAATGGCAAGAAAAACATTTTTTAGTTTCCGTTATAGGAATGACAACTGGCGGGCTAGCATTGTAAGGAATAGTTGGGTTACTCAAGACAGAACCGCAGCAGGTTTCTTTGATTCGGCTGAATGGGAAGAGGTCAAGAAAAAAACTGATTCTGCAATTGAGAGATGGATAGATGGGCAATTAAACGGAACATCTGTAACTGTTGTATTAATTGGTACAGATACTGCGGGTAAAAAATGGATTAACTATGAGATTAAATCAAGCCATCAAAAAGGAAATGGTATGCTAGGGATATATATCCATACTATAAAAGATAGAAATGGCAATACTAGTACAAAAGGTAGAAATCCTTTTGATGATTGGTATATTACCCAAAATGGGAAGAAAGTATATTTCTCATCACTATACAAAACATATGATTGGAAAAGTGATAATGGATATAACAATATAGGAGCTTGGATTGAATCTGCTGCTAAAGCAGCAGGTAAATAGAACAATAAGGTATATCAGCAAAGTATATCCTTGTACTTTGCTGAACCTGAAGCTAAAACAGCCGGGCACTAAACATAACAGCGAGTACCCGGCTACGCTTCGCTCCGCCCAAATTGGCTCTGGTCGCAAGCTCCCGGCGCCAACTTCGGGTACTCGCGGGACGTTATAGGCAATACAGCACTAAAGCGTGTAAAAATATGGTATAAATATACTGAAAGCGGTCTTAAAATCCCCGCGCTCCAAGAAGCCAGGCATCTGTGCCGGGCTAAAGAATAGAAAGGAATGAGTATAAAACATGTTTGAACAAACCTTTAAGAACATCGACGACACCCTCTGGAAAGATGCCGGCTGTTCCAGTGAGCTGGATTATGTGGAACAGACATCCTGGGTTCTCTTTCTAAAATACCTTGACGATCTTGAGAAGGATAAAGAGGCTGCTGCCAGGCTTTCATCTAAATCATATTCATCTATCATTTCAGACGAGTACAAATGGAATGTATGGGCGGCTCCCAAAACAAAAGAAGGAAAACTTGACCATCATAAAGCTTTGACCGGTGATGATCTTCGGGATTTTGTTGACCAGAAACTCTTTACCTATTTACGAAGTTTTAAAACCCAGGCAGATAATCCGGACACCATCGAATATAAGATAGGTGAGATCTTCAGTGAGCTGAAGAACAAGATACAGAGCGGCTACAACTTGCGGGAAATTATCAATCTGGTTGACGAACTGCGTTTCAGAAGCCAGAAAGAAAAGCATGAGATGAGCCACCTGTATGAGGGCAAGATTCAGAACATGGGAAACGCGGGGCGCAACGGCGGAGAATACTATACCCCGCGGCCGCTTATCAGAACCATTGTGAAAGTAGTGAAGCCGCAAATAGGAGAAACCATCTATGACGGTGCTGCTGGGTCAGCGGGCTTTCTTTGTGAGGCCTTTGAGTATTTAAGAACTCAAAAGAATCTTTCTACCAGTGACATGAAAACTTTACAGAAAAAGACTTTTTACGGCAAAGAGAAAAAATCACTGGCCTATATCATTGGTACCATGAATATGATCCTCCACGGTATCGAGGCGCCGAATATCATCCACACCAATACCTTATCGGAGAATATCAGCGACATACAGGAAAAAGACCGCTTCAATGTGATTCTTGCAAACCCTCCGTTCGGCGGAAAAGAACGCAAGGAGGTTCAGCAAAATTTCCCCATAAAAACCGGAGAAACTGCCTTTCTTTTTCTTCAGCACTTCATCAAGAGACTCAAAGCCGGCGGTAGGGCCGGTGTGGTTATCAAAAACACATTTCTTTCTAACACTGACAATGCCTCCATATCCCTGCGCAAGACCCTTCTGGAAAGCTGTAATCTGCATACCGTACTTGACCTACCCGGGGGCGTGTTCCAGGGAGCCGGGGTAAAAACCGTTGTACTCTTTTTCGAAAAGGGCGAACCGACCAAAAAGATATGGTATTACCAGCTGAATCCCGGCCGAAACCTGGGAAAAACCAATCCGTTGAACGAGCAGGACCTTGCAGAATTTGTGGAGCTTCAGAAGACGCAGGCGGTTTCTGAAAACTCCTGGAGCATTAACGCAGCAGACATTTCTGAAGAAACCTATGATCTCTCTGTGAAGAATCCCAACAGGAAGGATGAAACGGTACTGCGGGATCCCAAGGAGATTCTGGAAGGGATCGCCGCGCTGGATAAGGAGAGCGCCGAGGTCTTGAAGAGGGTGCGGGAGCTGGTATGAAGATGGTACCTACCACGGATGAACACAGATTAAAGCAGATGGAGACTGATGGGAAGAAATTACCTGAGGGGTGGGAGTGGAAGAAGTTAATAGATTGTTGTGAACATAAAAATTTGATTGTTTCTGGTCCTTTTGGTTCTAATCTCAAAGTTTCTGATTATAAAGAAAAAGGTGTCCCAATAATAAGATTACAAAACATTGGCGACGGTTATTTTATAAATAAAGATATAAAGTATATTAGTAACGAGAAAGCACGAGAACTAAATTATCATTCATATAAACCCGGTGATTTAGTGCTTGCAAAACTAGGGATACCTATTGGTAAAACATGTTTCATACCTAAAGATTTCCCAGCTGGAATTATTGTTGCAGATGTTGTAAGGATACGACCTAATAAAACTGTAGTAGATTATTCTTTTTTAAAATATTACCTAAATTCAGACATATCAGTATCACAATTAGTTGGGAATATTACTGGCGCTACAAGGCCTAGGGTGAATTTAAATCATGTGAGAGAAATTCAGTTACCACTCCCCCCGCTCTCCGAACAAAAACGCATTGTCGCTATTCTCGATGAAGCCTTTGCCGCCATAGACAAGGCCAAAGCCAACGCGGAGAAGAATCTGGCCAATGCAAAGGAACTGTTTGAGAGTTATTTGAACGGGATTTTTGATGTTGGGGAGAAGGGGAATGAACCGCAGATTAACGGGGATAAACGGGGATTTTCGGAGGGATGTGAATGGAAATCAATACAAGAAATCACCAGAGTATTAAATGGATATGCTTTTTCTAGTAAAGATTTTAAACCTACAAATGAGATAAAATCAATTAAAATAACAAATGTGGGTGTGAAAGCTTTTGTAGAAGAGGAAAATAACTTTTTGCCAGAAAATTTCAAGGATATTTACAGTGAAGTTCGAGTCAAAGAAGGTGACATCGTCATTGCCTTAACGAGAACAATTATTTCAAGTGGCTTGAAAGTTGCTATTGTACCAAAGAATTATGATGGTGCATTAGTTAATCAACGAGTAGCCGCTTTAGTACCAAATAAAAAAAAGATTAACAGGGACTTTTTATATTATTACTTGACTACAGATATTATTGAAAAATATGTCTTGAAACATGCAAATACTCTAATGCAACCTAATCTTTCAATTAATGATTTAAAGAGATTATCTGTACCATGCCCCCATTTACTAGAACAAAAAAGAATTGTTGCTAAACTTGATTATGTTTTTCAAAGATCCAACCAACTTAAATCAATCTACCAGCAAAAAATAACCGACCTTGAAGAATTAAAAAAATCCATTCTCAAAAAAACGTTTGAGGGGGAATTGTGACCCTGTATAAAAACAAATACCGCATGGAATCTGCACGATTACCGGGTTGGGATTATGCATCACCGGGGGCGTATTTTGTAACCATTTGTACAAAAAACAGGGAATGTTTGTTCGGGGAAATTGTTAATGGTAAAATGATATTGTCCGATTGCGGGAAAATGGCACAAATTAATTGGCAGAATGTGCCGGATCATTTTGACAATATTGCATTGGATGAATTTGTTCTGATGCCCAATCATATTCATGGGATTTTAGGCGTTAATGATAAAAATGATGATTTCACCCGGAATTGTAACCATAACCGTGACCGTAGAGACGCGATTAATCGCGTCTCTACCAACGATACGAATACCAACGATACCACCGAAAATTCGGAAATTGACAGAAATTCCGGTCATATTAAAACCGGCGGTGTGACAGAAGATCATAATCCAATGATTCATAAAAATATTTCCAGAATAATCCGATGGTACAAAGGCCGTACAGCATTTGAAATCAGGAAAAACAATCCCGAATTTGCCTGGCAACCCCGGTTCCACGATCATATTATCCGTGATAAAAACGAATTGTTTCGCATTCGCAAATATATTATCGAAAATCCGCTAAATTGGGAAAATGATGATAATTACATCCTGGAGGGTAAATCATGACCCACCCCTCCAACCATTCCCAAATCATCCTCTACAAGACCTCCGACGGCAATATCAAAATAGATACTGTTTTCCAGAACGAAACCATCTGGCTGACTCAGGCGCAGATGGCGGAACTTTTTGATGTAAAACGCCCGGCTGTTACCAAGCATCTGAAAAACATTTTTGAAAGCGGCGAACTGGACGAACAAGTGGTAAGTTCCATTTTGGAACATACCACTTCCCATGGCGCCATAGAAGGGAAAACCCAGACAAAGCAGGTAAAATATTACAGCCTCGACGCCATAATTGCAGTCGGATACCGGGTCAACTCCAAACGGGCTACCCAGTTCCGTATCTGGGCTACCAATATCCTCAAAGAATACATCATCAAGGGCTTTGCCATGGATGATGAACGACTGAAAAAAGCGGATCGGTGGGACTATTTCGATGAGTGGCTGGAGCGTATCCGGGACATCCGGGCATCGGAAAAGCGTTTTTACCAGAAAATTCGTGATATTTATGCCACCGCCATCGACTACGATAAAGACTCGCAGCAGGCACAGGATTTCTTCAAGAAGGTGCAGAACAAGATGCTCTGGGCTGTTACCGGCAAAACCGCGGCCGAGCTTATCGAATCGCGCAGCAATCCCGAGGCTCCCAATATGGGGCTTACTTCCTGGCGTGGATCCATTGTTAGAAAATATGATGTGGGTATTGCCAAGAATTATCTGAATGAAGAAGAGATAAAAGACCTCAATGAGATCGTCACCATGTACCTCGATTACGCCGAACGACAGGCCAGGCAGCGAAAAACCGTTACCATGGAGCAATGGTCGGATAAACTGGATGCCTTTCTGGAGTTCAATGAACAGGAACTGCTGACCCATGCCGGAAAGGTGAAAGCGGAAGTTGCGAAAAAGCTTGCTGAAGAACGGTATGAAGAATTCGATAAAAAAAGGAAAATTGAAGAAGCAAAAAAAGCCGATGAAGAGGACATGAAGGAGCTGGAAGAGATAGAAAAAAGACTGATTGAAAAACGGAGAGATCAGGATGAACGAAGCTGAAACCAGAGCCGAGCTGATTGATCCTATATTACTGCAGTGCGGTTGGGGTTCTGCCAGTGAATCTAAAATAAACCGCGAATATCAGATAACCCACGGCAAAATTCAAACCGGCGGTACAAGAAGCAAACCTCTCATTGCCGATTACATCCTCTCCTATAGAAACGTCAAGCTTGCCGTTATAGAAGCCAAAAGCGCTGAGCGCGAAGTCGGTGAAGGGGTTGCCCAGGCAAAACTTTACGCAGAAAAGCTGAAACTGGATTTTGCCTATGCAACCAATGGCCGAGAAATCTACCGAATCAATATGAAAACCGGAGAAGAAGGCCCGGTTTATACATTCCCCACCCCCGAAGAGCTGTGGGCCATGGCCCATGAGGAGCAGAACAAGTGGCGAGACGCCTTTTACAGCATCCCCTTCGAAGATAAAAGCGGCACCCAGCCGCCCCGCTTCTATCAAGAAATAGCGGTGAATCGGGCCCTCGATGCGGTTGCAGAAGATAAAGACAGGATCCTGCTTACCCTGGCCACCGGCACCGGTAAAACATTTATCGCCTTTCAAATTGCCTGGAAGCTCTTCCATACCCGCTGGAATCTGAAGAAAGACGGATCAAGACGGCCGAGGATACTCTTTCTTGCGGACAGGAATATTCTGGCCGACCAGGCTTTCAATGCCTTTAACGCTTTTCCGGAAGACGCCCTTGTACGCATCGCTCCGGATGCTATACGAAAAAAGGGACGTGTACCGACAAACGGAAACATCTTTTTTACCATATTTCAAACCTTCATGAGCGGTCGAGATGAGAATGGAAACCCAGCTCCCAATTTCGGTGAATACCCCCGAGATTATTTCGATTTTATCATTATTGACGAGTGTCACCGGGGCGGAGCTAATGATGAAAGCAATTGGCGGGGAATTATGGAGTATTTTTCTCCAGCTGTCCAGCTTGGCTTAACTGCCACCCCGAAACGGAAGAATAACGTTGACACCTATGCTTATTTCGGCGAACCGGTCTATATCTATTCACTGAAAGAAGGGATCAACGACGGCTTTCTCACCCCCTTCAAGGTAAAACGGGTGCAGACTACCATCGATGAATATATCTATACCCCGGATGATACGGTAGTCGAGGGAGAGGTTGAAGAGGGCCGGGTGTATGGTGAAGAGGACTTTAATAGGATTATTCAGATAAAAGAGCGTGAAGAAAAGCGGGTACATATTATCCTTGATGAAATAAACCAAAAAGAAAAGACCCTCGTTTTCTGTGCCAATCAGGAGCATGCCCTGGCTATACGGGATTTGATAAACCAGCATAAGAAAAGCAATAATCCCAATTATTGCCACCGTGTTACCGCCAATGACGGAAAGCTTGGCGAACAACACCTTCGGGATTTTCAGGACAATGAAAAAAGTATTCCTACAGTACTGACGACCTCCCAGAAACTTTCAACCGGTGTCGACGCAAGAAATATCAGGAACATTGTACTCCTGAGACCGATAAATTCCATGATCGAATTCAAACAGATTATCGGAAGAGGCACACGCCTTTTTGAAGGCAAGGACCATTTCACTCTATATGATTATGTCGGAGCGTACCATCACTTTCTCGATCCGGAATGGGACGGTGAGCCCCTGGAACCAGAACCCTATTTACCGTCGGAACCGAAAGAACCTTCAGAGGTAAAAGAAGAACCGGGTGATCTGGAAGGGCCCGAAGAAAAGGAACGACCCAAAAAGCTGAAAATAAAATTAAGAAACGGAAAAGAACGAGAAATCCAGCACATGATAGCCACTTCATTCTGGAGTGCCGACGGAAAACCCATTTCGGCAGAGGAGTTTTTACAAAATCTATTTGGCAAGCTGCCTGAATTTTTTGAAAATGAAGATGAGCTTAGAAAAATATGGTCGGTCCCATCTACCCGCAAGGCATTACTTGAAAGCCTTGAGGAAGCTGGTTACGGCAAAGACGAGTTATCTACTCTGCAGAGACTTGTAAACGCAGAAAACAGCGACATCTTTGATGTGCTTGAGTATGTATCCTTCGCGGTCCAACCCATAAGCCGGGAAGAGCGGGTTGCAATAGCCAGACCGTTTATTTTTAACGGCTTGAATAAAGAACAGAAGGAATTTCTTGAATTTGTTCTCTCCAAATATATTGAAACCGGTGTGGAGGAGCTTGATCAGGAGAAACTACCGGATCTGCTTTCTTTGAAGTATTATTCAATAACAGATGCGAGAGAAAAACTTGGCGGAATAGAAGAGATAAGGGAAACCTTTATTGCTTTCCAGAGATATCTGTATGCAAATCCGGCAGCATAAGAACCGCCTCCGCACGTCCTGTGCTCCGGTGATGGGGCGCGGGGATTTTAAGAAACTTGAAAGCGAAGATGGTGCGGTACAGCCTATAACAGCAGCTATACTGTATATTCCGGCGTAACCCGGACAGCCATTCCGGCCCAAAGCGGACACTTTTTCCGCTCTTCCGGAATCTTCATCGAACTTTGGTCTCACTTCAATCTCCTTGTATATGGTATCATACATCGGAGATTCCACCCTGGTTCTTAGAAATTACTGTTTGGAAATCAGGGTTCAGAAGGGAAAAAGACCATGTTCAAGATACGGCGCATATATGATGCCATTTACCCCAGAAATATCCGTGCGATCGAGCAGATCGAGCACATCTTTCTCGAGCAGTTCCCCGGGACTTCCGCCGCCAAGTTCGAAAAGATACGCGATTCCCTCAGAGACCCGGTGCAAAACAGGCAGAAGGTCGTGATCTTTGTAATAGAAGATTTTCATGAAACGGTGCAGGGATTTGCCGTGCTATCTACCCTTTCGGGCCTGGATCACGGCTATCTGGACTACATCGCTTCAAAGGCAGGTGAACGGGGAGGCTTGGGCTCCTCTCTGTATACGAGGGTCAGGGAGGAAGCCGTGGAGATCGGTCTCAAAGGCATTCTCTTCGAATGCCTACCGGACGAGCCTGAACTCTGCAGAGAAGAGGGTCTGATCGAGCAGAATCAGGCCCGGCTCAGATTCTATGAGAATTTCGGCGCTTTCCCGATTATCGGAACAAAATATGAAACCCCGGTCGGGCCGAAAGATACCTGTCCGCCTTTCATGATGTACGACGATCTGGGTTCGGGAACTCCCCTGCGAAGGGCAGCAGCCCGCAAGGCGATAAAGGCAATCCTCCGGACAAAGTACAGAGATGTCTGCGATGATGCGTATATAAAAATGGTGACGGATTCTTTCAGGGATGATCCTGTAAAGGTCAGGGAGCCGCGCTACCTTTCCGGAAAGCTTATCGGTGTGCGCCGGAGTATAAAACCTGATCACCAGATCGCGCTGGTGGTAAACCGGAAGCACGAGATTCACCATGTCAGGGAGAGGGGGTACGTGGAATCCCCCGTCAGAGTGAAAACGATACTGGATGAACTGAACAGGACCGATCTTTTTCACGAATTCGCTCCGAAGGAACAGGGAACGAAGGTCCTCTCCCGGATCCATGACCGAGGATATCTCAGCTATATCAGGAAAGCCTGTGCGGCTGTAGGAACCGGAAAATCCGTATATCCGTATGTATTCCCGATCAGGAATACCTCGCGGCCCCCGAAGGAGCTTGAAATCAGAGCGGGTTACTACTGCATAGATACTTTCACCCCCCTGAACGAGAATGCCTACAAAGCCGCCAGGTCAGCGGTAGACAGCGTTCTGACCGCGGCGGACCTCATTCTCGAAGGAAGAAGGGCCGCCTATGCGCTGATCCGGCCTCCGGGACACCACGCGGAGAGAAAGGCATTCGGGGGCTTCTGTTACTTCAATTCCGCCGCCGCCGCGGCCTATCGCTTTGCACAGTACGGCAGGACGGCCGTCCTGGACATAGATTATCATCATGGAAACGGCAATCAGGATATTTTTTATGAAAGACCGGACGTTCTGACCATTTCCCTGCACGGAGATCCCCGATTCGCCTATCCCTATTTTTCCGGTTTCAGGGACGAACGGGGATCGGGGGAAGGGAAAGGATACAACATCAACTACCCGCTCCCGGAAAACGTCGACGGTCAGAAGTTCCTGGAGACCCTCTCCCGGGCCCTCAACGCGGTCAGACGGTTCAAGCCCCGCTATCTGATCGTCTGCCTCGGCCTTGACACCGCGAAAGGTGATCCGACGGGGACCTGGCTTCTCAGGTCAGGGGATTTTTTCAGAAACGGACTGCACATTGGAGAAATGAAGATTCCGACCCTGGTCGTCCAGGAGGGCGGATACGACAACCGTGTCCTGGGCGTGAACGCGAGGCATTTCTTTACGGGATTTGCGGAAGGAGCCGGTCTGTTGCGGGATGCGGACAGCGGGAAAGCAGCGGTTTTACCGAAATGAAATAATGCAATTATTTTCGGGAAGAATATTGACATATTTTCAAAAAAGATGAATTTAGACGTAGGTAAACATGCTGTTTCTGGTGATCAGAATCGGCTTTTACCGACGCAACCTGGTTGCGGTATTTTCTTTTCCATTCCGGGTAATCAATGGATTATCACGGGATATAGGGATTAGAAAATCAATGGAAAGTAAGAATGATTATGCCGTTTCGGGTTGCACCCGAACCAAACCTGCTTCAGTAAAAAGGAACACAATCCAAATTAAATTCTCCGATCCGGTTCCCGCTGCCGAAGACGAGGAGCCTCCTGGTCTAGTCAGCGTTCTACCCAGCCATGGGGATACTGCTGAACTTTTTCCCATCATCAGCCGTCGATCATCCTCTTTCCGGAATCGTTATTTTCCGGATACCCGTGATGACGAATGGAATGACTGGCGTTGGCAGTTCAGGAACAGAATCCATACCCTGAAGGAGCTGGAGCGTATCTTCTGTCTTTTCGACGATGAAAAAGACGCACTCGTCTTTGCGGGTAGAAGGCTTCCGCTCTCGCTGACGCCTTACTACGCCTCACTTATCGATCCTCTGGATATTTCACAACCCCTTCGGAAGACGGTTATTCCCAGATTGGCCGAATTTGTCTCCTCCTCCGGAGAA
>Ga0334900_1002938_pt1 | contig 13999 bp, 5 predicted proteins | sample GraSluR3_MG_2_FD_207231 | JGI IMG/M metagenome (GOLD analysis project Ga0334900, IMG submission 207231) | Sludge microbial communities from methane-producing bioreactor in Wageningen University, Netherlands - Granular Sludge_31_08-R3 | ecosystem: Engineered > Bioreactor > Anaerobic > Unclassified...
GTAATTTATAATTGGTGGTAGCGTATTCATGGTTCACCACCCCAATAATCACACGACCTACATTACCGTTGGTTAGATTAGTGGGATAGTTACTGGCTTTACCATCCGGTCCCAGGATGTAGAATTCAGTGAATTTCTCTCCCTGCTTTGGTTTTACTATGATGTAAACAGTGGTGGAGATGGCCAGGATGATACTGATGATCAGGATGATGGAGAGTATCTTCTCTGTTCTGGACTCACCTTTAAATGATTCTTTAATGCCCCGGACAAACCCTCCGAAAGGCACGAAGAATTTCTCTTCTTCTGGTAATCTTCTTCTTCTTAAGTAGGCAATAAGGCACATGGCCATGGTGAATATAGTTAAGCTGATGAGTATGGGGTCTAAGCGGATCCCCCAGGGTGTGTAGTTAAGTGCCAAGCCTATGAGGGGTGTTACTGCAATACTTAAACCGAAAGATAGTGCTGCCCTTTCAATACCATCAAGATCTCCCCATTTAGGGAAAAGAGCAGCGATAAGTGAATAGCCTGGTATGAAGAGCACCAGTAAAATCCCCAGAATGGTCCTGACAAATGTCTTGTTAAGTGGGGGTATGAGTACGAAGGCCACTGTAAGGAGGGTTAAGGCCACAATAAGTATAATGTCCAAATTATAAGAACCGGGCTTAAATGGTGGGGCTGTTTTCTTTTCATCTTTATCTGAAATAATTACTTTTGATTCAGCAGCAGTTGGTGTTGTTTCTGGTGTTGGTTTTTCTGCAGGTTCTTCTATTAATTGTTCTTCTTCAACTTCAATTTCTTCTGCGTGAACGTCTTCTTCTGATGGGCCCACTTCAGCAGGGGTTTCGTCTTCTTTTGTTGAGGTCTTTGATGTTCTCCATTTATGCAGTAATGCTCCTGCCACTAGAATTATGGATGCTGTAAAGATTATCTCCACACTATATTTAGAAATATCGTGGAGTAAACCTGTGTCCCATCCCAGGAAACGCATCACAAATAGGATTATACCAATAATTAAAATGGCCAGGAAGATAATTTTCATTAATGTGTACCATTTGAAACCGGATTTCGCTTCTGGTTCTTCTTCCATCCAGACCGGTTGGTCCATTTCATCCTCATACTCTGTGGTGTATTGTTCGGTTTTAACAGGTTCTTCCACCTCAAGAGGTCTACTTCTAGGGTCATCTTCGTATGGTTCTTCTTCTAGATAACCTCTCTCCCGCATTCTCTCATACTGGAGGGGTTTTTCTTCTTTTAAGTGTTGATATTCGGCAGGTTCTGTTTCGTCTTCAGAGTATTCATCGTATTCTGATTCCTCATCATAATATTCATAGTGGCCTGTTTCATCATCATATTCGTATTCTTCATATTCTTCATCTTCGTGTTCTTCCACAGTTCTTTCCCTTAATTCCGCTGCTCTTTGGATTGATTCTTCCAGGGTGAGCTGGGTTCCACCATAAGGAGCTTCATATTCTGATGGTTCTCTCCTGCGGGCCATTGCCACTAATGACAGGATAACAGCAAGAATTAGGAGTAAGTTGAAGAGGTTTTCATTCAGGGATCCCATTTTCAGGGATTCTAATATCATTGGTAAAAATAAGACGAAAAAAAGTCCCAGAACGAAGCCAATCCCTGCACGTAGGGACCAGTTAATTCTCTCCTCGGTAGGCCAGAGGGCGGTTATGATGGCGTAACCAGGTAATAGTAAAATTGCAAGGTATTCTATGAAAGCTAAAAAGTTACCCTTAATTATATGCAGCCAGCTAATGGTAAGAACTGACAGGCTGATGATAATAACTAGTAAGAGGTCCCTCAGGGATGAAAGTTTCATACAGATTATTAGGATGAAGAGGTATAAATACTTGTAATGGGGTTAACTAGATTCTAGAATTGAAATAATATTTCAGACAGGCCAATACTTGAAAATACTTATGAAAAAACACAAATTAACTCATATTATCTCCTTAATTTTAATATTAACCAGATATATTTTTAAATAGTGTTAAGTCCATATTTAATTGTACAAGTAAATGAATCTAATTATAATTATCCAAACTTATTTCTTATTATGATTCCGGAGATGGATTATTATGGAAATATCTGATGATGCTACGATTCAAGTTAGCAAGGATTATGTTTACTGCAATGTAGATGATGAAATGGTCCTACTTGGACTTGAAGATGGAATATATTATGGATTAAACCCAGTCGGAGCTTTTATATGGGGGCAAATAAAAGAACCTAAAACTATTCCCGAAGTTAGGGATGCTATTTTAGAGGAATTTGATGTTGGAAAAGCAGAATGTGAACAAGATTTAAAAGAATTACTCCAAGAACTTGCTGAGAAGGGACTTATTGATGTTAAAAGTTAACCTTCTCATCTAAATTATTTAATGAAACATCCAAAAAAAAATATCTCCCTTTTTATTAATTTTTTATAATTATATTAATTTTAGGTATCATTTATGAGTGCAATTACAGGAATATTCAGAAGAGATGGGCAGAATGTTGATCCAGCAGAGATCAAGAACATGAATGACAAACTAGCTCATCGGGGACTTGATGGATCCCGAACATGGTGTGAAGGATCAGTTGCATTTGGACATCAAATGCTTCATACCACACAAGAATCTCTGCATGAGGAATTGCCATTAGATGATGATGAGTCTGGATTAGTCATCACAGCAGATGCGAGAATAGATAATAGACAAGAACTTTCAAAAGAATTGAATATAGAAGATACGGAGGTTATTTCAGATAGTTATTACATTTTGAAGGCATATGAAAAGTGGGGTGAAAATTGTCCTGATAAATTATTAGGGGATTTTGCCTTTGCAATCTGGGACAAAAATAACCAGAAATTGTTCTGTGCAAGGGATCACATGGGCATAAAACCTTTTTATTATCGCCTTTCTGATAATGTTTTCTTTTTTGCTACTGAGCTAAAAACATTAAAATATCAGAAGGAAGTGCCACTGAAATTAAATGAATTAAGGATAGCTGATTATCTTATTTCTCTTACACAAGACAAGGAAATAACCTTTTATGACAACATATTTAGATTACCCCCTGCTTCCTTTTTAAACATTAGTGTCAATAAATCTGATAAATCGTGTTACTGGAATTTTGATCCTAATAAAGAGACAATAATGGGTTCTGATGAAGAATACGCTCTTAAATTTCTGGAACTTTTCACTGAAGCAGTGTCCTGTCGGATGCGTTCCTCATTTCCCATTGGTTTTTTACTTAGTGGAGGTTTAGATTCATCGTCGATAGTTTCCACGGCACGTAAAATATTAGAAGATAAAAATTCAGATCGTCGATTGGAAACATTTTCTTTAGTATTCGACGATCTAATTGAATGTGATGAACGTGAATATATTAATAAGGTCATATCTTTGGGTAATCTAGAACCTAATTTCTGCAATGCAGATAATTTTAGTCCACTATCAGAAATTGATGAAATTCTTGCAAAGGTTGGAGAACCTTTTAATGTTCCCAACACCTATCTGAGTTGGGAAATCTATCAAAATGTTGAAAAAAAAGATATCCGTATTCTTTTTGATGGTTTCGATGGTGATTCAACTGTATTTTATGAAGAAAGATATGCACTGGACTTATTCCGCGAAATGAATTTTAATAAGCTCTTCAAAGAAATTAAATTCATGGCGAAATGGAACGGTATTACGTATTGGGAAATGTTCATATTGGCGATAATCTTCCCTCTAACGCCGGATTTTTTTAAGAATTTGATACAAAAAGTTTTGGATCATTTGAATATTAATTTGTCTATTATAGAAGAAAGTACGATAGATATTGTAAAAAACGAATTTATTCGCACTACAAATTTAGAAAATCGTTATCAAATGCTTTATAAAGATCCATTATCAAAAGCTAGTACGAATAAATTACGCCATCATTTTGCAATTTCTTCAGGAATTCTACAACATGCAATGGAGATATTTGACGTAATTGCCGGCAATTTTTCTTTTAATCATGTATATCCCTTTTTTGATGTTCGATTAGTGGAATTTTGTCTTTCTATACCAAAAGAACAAAAATTTAGTAAGATGTGGGATAGAATTGTTATGAGAAGAGCAATGGAAAATATCTTGCCTGCGGAAATACAATGGCGTACAACAAAAGGGAACCTATCACTAAATTTCAGAAGAAATATGCTCTTTTATGATAAAGAAACGTTAGATAAGATTATATTTAAAGATGATGAGATCACAAGAAATTTTATAAATCAAGAATATTTAATCGAGATTTATAATAAATATAAAGATGATTTTACAAGTGTAGATCCTCTTTACATGTGGCTACCCATTGTTTTAAGTATATGGATGGAAAAAATTTGCTAAAATTAATTTTATGAATTTAAATAAATTTTTATTAAAGATTATCATTTTCTATAATTTTTACAAGGGATCTGATTTTTTCTATAGAATGATGGACTTTAAGAACCTTTGTTGGCACATTTTCAACTACTTTCGAGCATTTACTTATATTTTCTATTATCTCTTCTGAATTGAATATCCCATAACAATATGAACTTTCAATTAACTTCATTACAGATTCTGTTTTATCCAAATTAATCAAACGGAACTCCTTATCCTTCTCAAGGAAATAGATTTTCTTTAGAGGCAGTGCAGTTTCAGAGAAATTATCAGCAAAATAGGAATATTTTTTTGAATTTTTATAGGTTGGAGGACACTCATCTACATTTTCGATCAAATGACTCAATATATCTGGCCAGAGCTTTAATCTAGAATAACTTGAAATGATTAATGGATTACCTTTTTCATTAAAGCTTACTGGTAATATATCATCTGTAATTAAAGGATATCCAAACTTTTGTAGGGCCATGATAGTAGTTGATTTTCCTACTCCATTTGTGCCTAAGAATGCTACTGCACCACCATTAATATTTATTGCACTTGCATGAAGAATTAAATAACCTCTTTGATTTAATAAAAAAGATAACGCAGGACCAAGAATAATAACTCTTAAAAAACTCTTTTCCAATCCATTATGGGGATTAATAGTAATTTTTTTACCAAAACTTATTTTACAAATGCATATATCATTCAAAAGAATATATAATCCTTTAATTGTCTTCCTAACTTTAAAGTCACCAAAATCACATTCATCAAATTTTATGGGTGGTTTAGTTTTCCTGCAGATAATTGAAATATCTACTTTTCTTTTTGAGCTAATCTTAAGTTCTGGTAGGGGGATTTCAGAGTTTATTATTAGCCCGTATGCTTTGTAAAACATTTTTTTAAGGTTATCTTTGAATCAAATAGCCAATTTCTTATCAATTTTGAAATTATTCTAATGACACATTTTGTCATATCCTTAACATCAGATCTTATATTTTATCAATTTATCTCAATTTATGTGGGTGTGTAGTAGTGTGTGGTTTGTTGGTCGTTGGCGAGGTTCCAGTTGTCTTGGTCTACTGCTATTAGTGTGGTGGTGTTGGTGAGTGTGTTGGTGGTGGTGGTTGCGGTTATGGTGAGTGTTGCGTTTTGTGTGTTGTTTAGTGTGGGTATGGTCCAGGTTCCGTTGGTGTAGGTTCCGGTGGATGGTGTTATTGTTATTCCTGTTAGTCCGGTGGGTATGGGGTTGTGTATGGTGATGTTGGTGGCTGTGTCTGGTCCGTTGTTTTTTATGGTTATGGTTATGGTTATGGTTTCGCCTATTGTGGGTGTGGTGGTGGTGTTGTTTACTTGTATGTCTGCGGATGGTGGTACGTACATGTTCCAGGTGTCGGTGTTGGTGGTGTTGTCGGGGTCGTTTTGGTCTGATGTTATGTTGGCGGTTAGTGGTATGGTTCCGGTGGTGTTTAGTCGTGCTAGGAGGTCTATGGCGGTGGATCCTTGGTTGGCTAGGTATGGTATGTGCCAGGTTAGTGTGTTGCCGTTTATGGTTATGGTTCCTCCGGTTTCGGGGTTGTATCCGTTTAGTATTAGTCCTGGGGGTATGATGATGTTGACGTTGATGTTGGTGGCGTCGTCTGGTCCGTCGTTGTATATTTCTACGATGTATTCGGGTGATAGGCCGTAGAGCCAGTCGTGTATTCCGGTGTTGTCGTATACCCATATCATGAGGTCGGAGTTTTGGCTGCCGCCGCTGGGTGTTTTGATGGTTTGTTGGTCGTTGGCGAGGTTCCAGTTGTCTTGGTCTACCGCGGTTAGTTTGGCGGTGTTGGTGAGTGTGTTGGTGGTGGTGGTTGCGGTTATGGTGAGTGTTGCGTTTTGTGTGTTGTTTAGTGTGGGTATGGTCCAGATTCCGTTGGTGTAGGTTCCGGTGGATGGTGTTACGGTTACTCCTGTTAGTCCGGTGGGTATGGGGTTTTGGATTTTGATGTTGGTGGCTGTGTCTGGTCCGTTGTTTTTGATGGTTGTGGTGATGATTATGGTGTCTCCGGGGTTGGGTGAGGGTTTGTTGATTTGTGTGTTTACTTGTATGTCTGCGGATGGTGGTACGTACATGTTCCAGGTGTCGGTGTTGGTGGTGTTGTCGGGGTCGTTTTGGTCTGATGTTATGTTGGCGGTTAGTGGTATGGTTCCGGTGGTGTTTAGTCGTGCTAGGAGGTCTATGGCGGTGGATCCTTGGTTGGCTAGGTATGGTATGTGCCAGGTTAGTGTGTTGCCGTTTATGGTTATGGTTCCTCCGGTTTCGGGGTTGTATCCGTTTAGTATTAGTCCTGGGGGTATGATGATGTTGACGTTGATGTTGGTGGCGTCGTCTGGTCCGTCGTTGTATATTTCTATGATGTATTCGGGTGATAGGCCGTAGAGCCAGTCGTGTATTCCGGTGTTGTCGTATACCCATATCATGAGGTCGGATGTTCCGTGTATGGTGATTGTTGTGTTTACTTTTTGGTTGTCGAGGGTTGTGGTGATTTTTGCTATTCCTGGTGCTATTGCGGTGAAGATGGTGTTTGCGATGCCGTTGTTTAGGGTGGTGTTGTAGGTGTTTAGGTTTCCTTGTGTGCTGGTAAATGTTATGGGTGTTCCGTCAGGAACATGACCTTGACTACTGGTGTCTTCCCCAAGGTTGTTATGAGTTAAATCAGCAGTAACAGCGGATGTACCGCCTACAGGTATTCCAGAAGGAGAAGTATTGGTATTAAGAACTAGCCAAGAGGTTGCATTAACTGTGCCCGAAACTCTATTAGTTGGATCATCATTAGAACCCCACCAATTATTTTGTGTATTTATAGGCAAGTTACCATTATTATATATGTCTATATTGCCAGAAAACGAATAATTTGGCAAGATATTGTCAATAATACGATTATAGTGTATTTCTATAGTTGGCTGGCAATATTTTTGAAATAATCCCCACATGTCATAATAATTCCCTGCGATAAAATTTGTGTAAATAAACCCACCATAACCCGGTAGCTTTTGGTAGTAATTAGTGGTATAACCTCCTCTTCCAACATTATTCCCTAAAACATTACTATTACTAATTATTAAATCCCATTCTGTGAAAATACCTCCCCCATTACCTCCAAGACCCCCGTTTGAATTATAATTTCCATAACTATAACCTGCATTACCTCCATTACCGGCATAATTGTTGTTAAGGGTACTATTAAAAATATGTAATTTTAAACTGTTATAATAAATTCTTAAACTGTTTGCTTTGCTATATATGGCTCCCCCATTTCCTCCAGGACGGCCAGCACCCCCATAACCGCGATAAGAGCTATAATATGCATAACCTCCCTCACCACCGTTACCTCCATTACCTGCATGATTACTGTTAATAATACAATTTATGATGGTTAGCTGTCCTTCATTATAAATTCCACCACCATTACCCCCTAAACCCCCATAACCTCCGTCACCTGCAAAACAATAATGATAATGATAACTGCCAAAAATACTATCTCGATGATATATATAAGGGCCATAACCTCCCTCACCACCGTTACCTCCATTACCTGCATGATTATTGTTAATTGTGCAGTTATTAATGGTTAATTGCCCACAATTGTAGATTCCGCCCCCATTACCTCCATTTCCTCCAGTTCCCCCATCACCTGCCGAGTGTGAAGTAGAACCAACGAAATAACCATCACCACCATTTCCCCCAATTCCTCCATTTCCCGCACTATTTCCTGTAATAATACAATCTGTTAAGTTAAGAATGGAATTATAATTATATATACCTCCACCATTCACCCCTGTTCCACCAATATCTCCTTGATTATTTGAATCTCCATTATTTCCAGACACACCATCTATTGCTTTTCCATTCCTAATTGTAAGATTTGAAAGATTTATTAGTAAATAATCATTAATGGTGACAACTTGGGATGTTGAATTACCATCAATTATGGTATTATCCTTATTTTCTCCAATTATGGAAATGCTTTTGTTAATTGTTAAGTGTTCATAATAAATTCCGTTAGCAACATGAATTCTACTACTCCAACATGATTCAATAATTGCTTTTCCAATTGTCAAATAGGGGTTATTTTCGAAGCCATCGCCGGTTATATCACTGCCTGAAGGTGAAACGTAAACATCTGTTTGTATTTTTATTGTAGTATTAATGGTTTGATTATCAATAATTGTTTTAATATTTACTATGCCAGTTTCATTTCCGGAATTGAATGTTGTTGTTGCCATACTCATGTAAATCGTATTATATACAAGATTTAATGAACCTAAGTTTGTTGGATTGTATTCAAATGAAACATTAATTCCATTTGGGACATTTCCTTGGCTTAGCGTATTTTCACCATTGGAATTATGTGTTAAATCTGCTGTAATTGTTGAAGAATACCCCGGTAATATGGTTAATGGGTTTGCAGTAACATTAAGAATCAACCATTTATCACAAGTTATCCCGGAACCAAGGTTTAAAAGCCTGCTTACAGGACTATTGTTTGTACCCCACCAGTTATTATCAACTGAAAGGTTTGAACTTGCTTTGTTTGCTATATCATAGGGTCCGTTGTTGTAGAAACGGTTTATTTTTATTTCTGTTGAGTTAGATGGTGTATATGGATTGTAGCATACTGCTCCTCCTGTACCATTGTTGCCTCTGGTTTCAAACATGTATCTCCCATAACCGCCTAAACCTTCTCGGTTACCAGAGAAGTCTGAGCTTTTTAGAACTATCAGATTATCTCGAACATATATAGCTCCACCATCATTACCATTACCTGGTGTACCATAGGTTTGGTTGGTTGGATCTCCGTTATGTCCTCCGTTTCCACCTTGTCCTGCAGTGTTATTGTAAAATCTTGAGTTAGTTATGTATAAAGGAACTCGGCTGTATATAGCTCCACCCCTTTCACCTATGGCTCCTGCCCCTCCTGTTCCATCGGAGTAACCAGTACCACGCTCACCATAACCCCCATTACCACCATTACCAGAAATACCTGCTGTGTTGTTTATAAATGAACATCCGTCGATGGTTAAATTTCCTTGATAGTTGTATATGGCTCCTGCAGCACCACCAATACCTCCAGTGCCACCATTGCCTCCGCGACCTCCAGTAGTTTCGTAAAATGCGCCGTCACCACCGATTCCTCCGTTTCCCCCATTACCTGCATTGTTACCAGATAGGGAGGTGTTTTTAATAGTTAGGGTTCCAAGGTTGGCAATAGCTCCACCACTGCCCCCGTTACCTCCTACTCCTCCTTGACCACCTTGACCTCCGCCAGAAACTGAATTTCCATAACCGCCATTTCCCCCATTTCCCCCATTACCGGCTTTGTTGTTTCTGATACTACAATTAGTAATTATTAAAGTTCCTTGGTTGTAGATTGCCCCTCCATCTGAACCGTCAGCACCAGTACTTCCATTTGTTCCAGGGGTTCCGGCACTACCATTTGGACCCGAATAACCATCAGCTGCTTTTCCATTTTGTATGGTGCAATTGGTGATGTTTACATTAACTCCAGAACCAATTGTTATCACTCGGCCAGTTTGATTTCCATCGATAATGGTGGTGTTCTGGGTTTCACCAATAATGGTAATATTTTTAGTGATAACTAAGTTTTCAAAGTAGATCCCTGGCGCTACGTTGATAACGCCCTGAACTACAGAATCTATTGCTGATTGTATTGTCTTTTTAGGTCCGTCAAAACCATTCCAGGTAGGTGAGATTCCATTCCAAGTATCATTACCAGTTAAACTGTTAACGTAAAGTTGATTGAATGACAGCATCGAAACAAAAATGTCAATGGTCCCACCATTGTATGTGGTATCATATGCACCTGTCGTGGTTGGGAAGTTCGTTGAACCAGAATATCCAACGAGTAATATGTGTCCATAAGAGTCAAGAGCAATTCCAACACTACCATCGTCACTGCTACCCCCGAGATAAGTGCTGGAAAGCAGACTATTAAAGTTACTATTGAGTTTAGACACAAAAACATCCTCTCCACCGTTGTAGGTAGAGTCATAAGGGTAATTGATTGTGGGGAAATCAGATGAAGTGGTATAACCCGTTACGTAAACATTTCCCGAGTAATCCAGAATTAATCCTGATGGCTCTTCAGCACTATTTCCTCCCAGATATGTGCTGGAGAGTAAACTGGTTAAATCACTGTTAAATTTAGATAAAAAGACATCATAGGAGTCCCCGTTGTAACTGTTATCATATGCACTGGTAGTGGTAGGAAAGTTGGTTGAGCTGGTTTTACCAGTGATATAAACATTATTTAAATCGTCTAAACATATTTTATAACTGCGTTCGTCTTTATTGCCCCCAATATACGTACTTGCTAGGAGCGAACTGAGGTTGTTATTGAACTTGGAAACATAAGAATCATAGATATTATAGTCACCATCATTTACTGTGGTGTCATAGGCCCCAGAAGTGGTAGGAAAATCATTAGAATCAGTATAACCAGTGACATAAATATTTCCTGAAGAATCAAGCGCTATATCAGCACAATTTGTACCATGAGTCCCGGAAAGGAATGTCGATGATAATAAACTAGTTAAATTATTGTTAAATTTAGAAATAACTGCTTCACCATAACCAGAGTAATTAGTATCATAGGCTCCGGCAGTCACTGGATAATTACCAGAATACGTGTAACCAACAATGTATATATTTCCATCCGCATCTAATGTTATCCCATTACTTGATTCACCACTGCTTCCACCCACGTAAGTGGAGCATAGAAGGCTGGTAAGATCGTTATTAAATTTAGATATAAATATGTCACACGAACCACTGCCATATGCGGTTTGGAAAGCACCAGATGTTGTGGGTAAATTTGTAGAGTCAGTTGATCCGGTTATATAGATGTTTCCATCATTATCTAAAACTGCAGCTGTAGGAGAATCACCATTACTCCCTCCGAAAAAGGTGGAAGATATTAGTTGGGTGAGATTACTGTTGAATTTAGAAATTGTAACATCAGAAGATCCACTGTTTATGGTGTTATATGCTCCCAAAGTAGTGGGGAAATTAGAAGAATAAGACCTTCCAGTTACTATAATATTTCCGGAGTTATCGACATTGACAGTATAACCAAGGTCTGTATCACTACCACCTATAAAGGTTGATGACAGTAGTGGGTCAATTATAAGTGCATAGTTGGGGTTGTATTCTCCTGTTCCATAACCATATACATTGCCCTTGAGGTAATACCAAACAGGTATGTCAATTCTTATTCCGTTGATGATTTGGTATGCTACTGGTTTTGTTTCTTTGAGGGTTCCAATACCAGTTGATATTTCAAGTTCGCCCTGATTGTTTATAGTAACTCCTTCAGATCCGTTTATTAGTATTTGGATGTCGGAAGGATTGGCCCAGGGGTTTATGGTGAATATTTTTTCGATATTATTTCCATAGGTTTTCAAATTCAAATCAATACCATTATAAAGATTTTTATATTGCACTTGCTGGTAAGTGGGTATGTTGGTTTTCCAATTAGTTGGATCATTGCCAAGGTAGTAATTAACTTGAGTTTGAGTTCGTTGTATGCCCTGAACTTTAACAGTATTCGAGTTACCGAAACGCTCATTCAAGCCCCAAGAAGTATTGTTGGCGATAATGGAATAATCTATTCCATTATCTGAAATGTAAACATTACCAATAAATATTTGTGATGAGTATTTGACCTCAGTGTTGTTAATCTGACCTTGATTCTCAACAAAAGGTAAATTAATATTATTTAAACGCTCATCAGCGATGCTAATATCATTTACATCAGCACTCTCATAATTATCAACACTGCCGGCTGAAACTTCTCCACAGAAAACAAATCCTATCATTAATGTTAAAAATAAGAATATTATTTTTGTATTCATACATTTACTCCTTTTAAACGTATTATTATCATTATTAGCCTGTTTCTTAAAAACTATTTTGAGATTATTATTAACTTTAAGGGAGATTTTTGAATTATTAACTTTATTCATATAGTATAAAGTGAGTTTTAATCCCTTAATGATTTTGATATTGTTTCCGTGCGTTTTAATTAATTTTTGTCCTTTTTGATGTTATTGTAATGTTTAGGTTATTTCAGTTCTCTATGTGGGTTTTGAGGAGTAGTGCGTTTTGGTTGTTGATGGTGATATGGGCAGCGTTGTTTGTATTTTTTTTAAAATAGATTTTTTTTTTAAAATTTGGTTTTAACAAGCTCTTTTTTTTTGGGGGGGGGGGCTTGTTATTTTTTTTTAGTTTGTTTTTCTTCCTCCTACTCTTAGGTCGCTGGTGGTGCCTTGTGAGGCTCTTTGTGTTATTTGTTCGATGCGACCGATTACTTTTATTGTAGGTTTTTTATATTTTTGTTCTTTTATGATTTCAACCTCCATCTTTTTTTTTTTAATGTTAGTTTGAGTTTTTATGTGGGTGTGTAGTAGTGTGTGGTTTGTTGGTCGTTGGCGAGGTTCCAGTTGTCTTGGTCTACTGCTATTAGTGTGGTGGTGTTGGTTTGGTTGTTGTTGGTTTCGTTGTGTTCGTTTATTGTGTTTAGGGGGTCTACAATGGCTTGTAGTGTGTGTAGTCCTACTGTTCCGAATAGTGGTGTCCAGTCCCATGTTAGAATGTGTGTGGCTCCGATTCCTAGGTTGGTGATGTTTTGTGTTCCTAGGCTGTTTGCTCCGTCGAATAGTTCTACTTGTATGTTTTGGGCTGTGGCGTCTCCTTGGTTGAGGATGGTTACGTTTATGGGGTAGGTTATTCCGGTGTAGGGGTTTTCTGGGACTTCTATTTGTGTGGGTGTGAGGTCTGGTCTTCCAATAGCGGTTACATTCTGACTTAACTCATTGTTAATTTCATTGGGTTCAGTTATCTCATCATCACAATCCGCTTCTATTAGAAGGGTGTGAATACCAGGTGTGCCAAAGGCAGGTGTCCAAGTCCAGTATAAAGTTGTCTGTGCACCGTGAGCTAAAGCATTCACCCTTTGAGTACTAACAACAGCTCCATTATCTTTCAAACATACATTAAATGCGTCAGAATCATCTTCACCAATATTTTGTATAATAACGCTCACTTCATATGGTAGTCCAGTGTAAGGGTTTGATGGGTAAGTTAGGTTAATGGCTGTTAGATCTACAGGTACTGTTATAGCTATAGTGGTTTGAACAGTACCACCTAGTGTGGCGTTAACAGTTGAAATTCCACGGGTGACCCCGGCAGTGTAAGTTGTAGTGGCTATTCCGTTTAATGTTTGGACAATTGTAGGGTTCACACTTCCTAGGGCATCAGTAGAAAAAATAACATCTAATCCATCAGGAATGTGGCCTCCAGTTAAAGGCCCACCACCGTTAACATAGTTGAAGTCTGCCGTAACAGTGCTAGTTCCTTCAGCCATAATCACGTTTGGCACTGCAGTTAATTGCATCACAATCCATGGATTATAGTTAACCAATCCACTAGCCATTTCACCGATATCACCAGCAGGATCTGCATTAGATCCCCACCAGTTTTTAGTGGCGTCAATTCCCTGATACTCATCAAAGGCAAATATGGTGTTACCCTCATCGGCAGTATTGTTAAAAAA